>Ga0105050_10002770_pt1 | contig 24755 bp, 15 predicted proteins | sample FRY01_FD_78088 | JGI IMG/M metagenome (GOLD analysis project Ga0105050, IMG submission 78088) | Freshwater microbial communities from Lake Fryxell liftoff mats and glacier meltwater in Antarctica - FRY-01 | ecosystem: Environmental > Aquatic > Freshwater > Ice > Glacier meltwater ...
GGGCGAGCTCATCCCAAACGTGACAGGGCGACGGGAAGGCTCTTACCAGGGCTCAGGACTGTTCAGCAACCGACTGAAATTGCATGAAAAAGCTGCTTAAGGAATTACCTATGAGAGGCTACTGAACTCGGCGGCTAGTGATTTGCGGAGCCCATCAGCGGTAGACGCCTCAACAAAGTTGGCATTGGTGACGAAGCCGATAATGCCACAGTCGCCTACGCGATCACTGGCCCATCGAATGGCCCGGATATAACTGTCATAAAGCGGTTTATTGCTCGTAGCTCGTGAACGTGCGCCATAGGTCGTGGCAATTCGGTCGTCCAGGCCAGGGTATTTGACGTTTTCATTGTTGTCGTTCTGCGAGTCCTGCCCCACCGAATAAGGCGGGTTCCCCACAATCACGCGAATATCCAACTCCTTCTGGAGCTTGCGCCGAGCGCTGTTGTCGACCAAGACATCCGAGATGAGGTCGCCCTTTTCATGCAGCTGAAAAGTATCGGTCAGCAGGATGCCCTCGAAGGGTCGGTAGTCGCCGCCGACGCGGTCATGGAAGGCCGCCTCGATGTTGATAGCGGCGATGTAATAGGCAAGGAGCACCATCTCGTTGGCGTGAAGCTCGGAGGCGTATTTGCGGGCGAGGTCTTCGTTGGCGATGAGGCCGCTCTCGATGAGGCGCACGATAAAGGTCCCGGTCCCGGTGAAGGGGTCGAGGACGTGGACCTCGGGGCTGCTGATGGATTGGCCGAACTCTTTCCGTAACAGGTGGTCGACGCTGTGCAGGATGAAGTCGACGATCTCGACGGGGGTGTAGACGATGCCGAGGCGCTCGCTCATCTTGGGGAAGGCGTTGCGGAAGAACTTATCGTAGAGTTCGACGATGATCTTCTGTTTGCCGGCGGCGCTATCGATGCCCTCGGCGCGCATCTTGACCGACGCGTAGAACTTCTCAAGGGTCGCGGCCTCGGCGTCGAGGTGATGCTCTTGCAGAGCATCCAAAACGCCCTGCATGGCGACGGACATGGGGTTGTGGGCGGCGAAGCTATAGCCCGAGAACAGCGCATCAAAGACGGGCTTGGTCACGAGGTGCTGGGCCAGCATCTCGATAATCTCGTCGCGGGAGATGCTGTCGTTAAGATCGTCGCGCAGCTCGGCGGAGAAGAGGTCGAAAGCTGCGCGCTCGCGGATGTTAGCTGGATTGTCGACGATGCTAGTGATCCGGGTGATGTGGGTGCCCGCGATTTTGGCAATGTCTTTGGCCCAGTCCTCCCAGTGGTGGCGGTTGCCGACTTTTTCGACGAGCTTCGCGTAGATGGCGCGCTCGATTTCGCCAATCTCGAACTCCAGGGTCGCTTGGGTCCCGCCGCCCGAGCTGGCGCTCTTAGCTTGGCCGATGGTCTGCGCGCCGACGGCTTTGGCTTTGGCGGCATCTTTGGTCGTGCCTTTATTCGCCTTGGGCTTCGGGATGCGGTCGCTGACGGCGATGACCTCCATCTTGGAGGGGTCTTTGCCGATAAGGTCCAGCTTATTGATCATCGCGTCGAAGCGGTCGTCGTGCGAGCGTAGGGCCTGCAGGACCTGCCAGACGACCTTATAGGTCTCGTTGTCGTTCAAGGCGACGTGGGGCTTAACGCCGGCGGGGATGACGACCGGCAAGACGATGTAGCCGCGGGTCTTGCCGGGCGAGATGCGCATCACGCGGCCGACGGACTGGACGACGTCGATCTGCGAGTTCCGCGGGGTGAGGAAGAGGACAGCGTCGAGGGCCGGGACGTCGACACCTTCAGAGAGGCAGCGGACGTTGCTGAGGATGCGGCAGGTGTTGTCGGGGGCAGGGGCCTTGAGCCAGGAGATCTTGGCATCTTTCTGGCTGGCGTTCATCGAGCCGTCGACGTGGCTGGCCTCGCACATAAGGGTGCTGGCTTCCTCGTCGGTCTCGGTCTCTTGGTAGGCTTCGACGACGGCTTGGAACATCTCGGCGATCTGTTTCGAACTGACCTTGTGGCTCTTGGTGCCGGTCTGTTTCTCGATGACCTGGCAGAAGGCGACGGCGCGTTTGAGAGGCGCGGTGTCGCCATCGAGGGCTTCGGAGAGGCCTTGCTTAGCGAGGGCCTTCCAACAGCCGATGATCTTGGCGGCGTCGTCGGTACGCAGCTCGTTATTGTCTTTGAAGGCTTGTTGGATGCGGGCGCTGATGTGGGCCTCGTCGACGGCTAGGACGAGGACCTTGTAGTCGACGAGTAGGCCGCGCTTGACGGCCTCGGAGAAGCTGATGAGGTAGAGTTGGCGGCCGTAGAGGGCCTCGTCGTCCATGGACGATAGCGCGATATTGCGTTGCTCGGCGGCGGCCTTAGCGACATCGCCGAAGATGCGGGGCGTCGCGGTCATGTAGAGGCGTTTGTGGCCGCTGACGTGGGCGTTATCGTGGATGCGGGTGAAGTGGCTCTCGTCTTCGCCATCGAACTTGGCGCCGGTCGTGCGGTGGGCTTCGTCGCAAATGATGAGGTCAAAGGGGGCGAGGTCGAAGCAGGCTTGGGCTTCGTGGATGACGTCGATCGAGTGGTAGGTCGCGAAGACGCAGGTCATGTGGGTGGCGTCGTGGCGCTTGGCTAACTCGGTGGCGAGGCGAAAGGCGTTGGTGGTGGCGGGGTAGCGCAGCTCGTGGGCGAAGGTCTGGACGCTGTCGTCGTCCTTTTTGCGCTTCTTGCCGATGTCGCTGTCTGAGCACACAGCGAAGGAGTGCAGGGGCGTCGCGGACTCTTGGGTCCATTCCGTAAGGGACTGGGACAACAGCGCGAGGCTTGGGACGAGAAAGATGACGCGCTTACCGGGGCCGGCGATGGACTCGGCGATCTTCAGGCTGGTGAAGGTCTTGCCTGTGCCGCAGGCCATGATGAGCTTACCGCGGTCGTGAGTGGCGAGGCCAGCGACGACCGAGGCGAGGGCGCTCTTTTGGTGGGGGCGGAGGGTCTTTTGGTCTTTGAGGACAGGGGCGGCGCGGTTTTGGAACTGGGACCAGTCGATAGCGCTGTCTTCGAGGGCCGCGAGGTCGATCTTCGTGACCGGGGTCTGTTGGTCCTGGAGGGCGTCCTCGGCGTGGTCCGACCAAAGGGCCGTCGTCGTGACGATGAGGCGGTGGGTGAAGGCGTTCTTGCCCGACGCCGTGAAGAAGCTGTCGAGGTCGGCCTTTCGGATCTGGTAGTCGGCAGGGTAACACTTGCACTGTACGGCGTGGGTCTCGCCGGTGAAGGTCTCGGCGATGAGATCGATGCCGGCGTCGCGTTGGTCGAGGCCTTGGCGATCGGCCCAGGTCGCGTAGGGGACCACGTTTTTATAGAGGTCGCGGTAGGCGGGCTCGTGCTTGAGGTAGCTGATGGTCAGCTCCTCGAAGTAGGTGCCCAGCTCGCGGACGGTCTGGGCGGTGGCACGGTAGTGGTCGAGGAGGTCGTGTAGCGCGGTCATGTGTAGTTAGATGGCACGGGATGTGGGGGGCGACAAGGGCATCTAGGCGGGCAATCTTCTGGCGGTCCGGCCGGTAGCGGCCGCCCAGCCGCAGAGCCTAAGCCGGCTCTTGGTTTTCCATGTGGTGGGCGATGCGGCGAAAGGCGCTGAAGAGCACGACCCGTAGATCCTCGTCCGCCACGACCTCGTCGAGGGCAAGCTTTATGCAGAGCAGCCACTGGGCGCTCTCGGCCGGGCCAATGGCGAAGGGCAGGTGCCTCGCGCGAAGGCGGGGGTGGCCGTACTTCTCGACGTAGAGCTGCGGCCCGCCCATCCAGCCGGTCAGGAACAGATAGAGCTTGTCCCGCGAGACCTTGAGGCTGGGCGCGTGCATGCGCCGGATACCCTCGACCTCGGGCAGCGTGTCCATCTGGTCATAGAACCTGTCGACCAGCACGCGTATCGTTTCAGGTCCTAGCTGTTCGTAGAGTGAGGAGTCGTCCATATGTCCGTCCCAGCGTCCTTACTCGGCCCCATCGACCGGGGCATCCGCACAGCATCGAACACCGCGTTGCCAGGTCAACGTATCGTTCAACGACGCGTTCTGGGTCGCGGCAACACGTCGAAACGTCTTAAGTTCATCCGACACCCTCGTTCGGGCATGGCCCCCACGCAAAACGCCGTCGCCCTCTGCGTTGTGCTCGACTGGGTTCACGGTCGGCACTGATGTGCTTCGACTCAGATACGCCGTCGTGACATAGCTGTCGAACACCCACTCAGCCACGTTGCCTGCCATGTTCACCGCGCCGAAAGCGCCGGCGCCTAAAGGTTTCGCCTCCACAGATGTCGTTTGAAAAGCCTCGCAAGCAACTTGAGAGGTCGCGCGCTCGCAGGTCGGCTGGCTGTTGCCCCAGGGGAAAGCCCGTTGGGCCTCGGAGAGAGGCGCGCCGTTCCAGAGCCCGCGAGCGGCCTTCTCCCACTCGGCCTCGGTGCAAAGCCGTCGCCCCTGAAACGAGCACAACGCCGCCGCTTGTTTGTACGTCAAATAATCCGCGGGCTTACTGGCCATCGACGTGGCGTCGTATGGAGACGCCGCTTGGATTATCGACTTCGAACACGCCGCAAACCCCCGGGCCACACAGGCTTCCCACGCGCTCCAGCTAGCCTCAAAGCGCCCGATAGCAAACGTATCCAGCATTACAGGATGGGGCGGCATGGCGTTCGCCTCACACGCGAGATCGCCCTCGAGGCCGTCGGTGCGGCAGCCCATGCGGAAGACCCCGGCGGGGACGAGGCGCATGTCGCTCGGCACGCAGCGTTGGTCGACGCACAGGCCGTCTCCGCCGGCTCCGCAGGACTCTGTCGAGACCAGCCCGTTGGAAAGATAGGCCGCCGCTGTCGGCCCGCGATAGACTGGATCGCAGCCGCGCGCCGTCTCATTGCAGGCGTACGAGCCGACACAAGACTCGGTGGGGGGTGTTTCGCTGCAAGGGGCCGCCGCTTGGGCACAGATACCGGCCTTGCAGAGGGACGTCCCGTTGCAATAGAGACCATCGTCGCAGGACTCGCCGTCTCCGCGAGGACTCGTTACGCACTCGCCGGCGCTGCAGGCCCTCGGGGTGCAGACGTCGTCCGTCGTGCAGCGCGCGTCGCTGTCGGCCGCGACCATCACGCACTCATTGTCGATGCAATCCCAGACGTTACAGGCCTGAGCCTCGCTGGCCCCGCACTGGGACACGTTCACGCACCCCGGCTCGACGACCTCGACCGGATCGGTGTCGGGGGTCACGTCGATGGCGGTATCGATGGGCAGGCCCCCATCGCTATCGGCCGTCTCGGACAGGGATGTGGAATCCGGCCCGACATCGGTGGTCGTGCGCGCGGCGTCGATACAGGCCGGGAGGCTAGCCAAAACGCCCATTCCGATTAGCGCGTTACGCCATGCGGCGAGACCAAAACGGTTAACCATAAAAACACCTCCAGACAGCCCGTGACGCGCTCCGACTCTGCGCACCGGACGAAGCATGCCAACATTCTGCGACTGCGTCCATTTTACCCAACAGTCAGCCGCCCGTGGGCATAGGTCTACCGTTTCTCGTCGCGTGCGTTCCGTGGTAGAGCACCGTCCATGAAACGAGACATCGCTATCGGCAACGTTCACATGGACCTCGGGGCCGGCCGTCGCGGCGTAGACATGGGCCCGTCGGCCATTCACCTCGCGGGGCTCATACCAGCCCTGACGCGGCTAGGACACACCGTCACCGAGACCTTTGAGGTCGACGTGTTGAAGCCCGAGATGACCAAGACGGGCTCGGAGAACGCGCGCTACCTCGGGGTCATCGCCGACGCGTGCCGCCGCCTCGCGGATCGCGTCGAGGCGCACATGGATGAGGGACGCTTTCCGGTCGTTCTAGGCGGGGACCACTCGGTCGCGATCGGCACGATCAGCGGCATGGCGCGCCACTACCGCAAGAAGGGCCTCGAGGTCGGCGTCGTCTGGGTCGACGCCCACACCGACATGAACACGCCCGAGAGCTCGCCCAGCGGCAACATCCACGGGATGCCGCTGGCGGTGCTGCTAGGGTACGGCGCCCCAGAGCTCGTCAGCATCGCGGGCGATCGACCCGCGCTCAAGGCCGAGCACGTCGCCATCATCGGCGCCCGCTCGGTCGACCCCAAAGAGAGCGAGCTGGTGAAAAAGACCGGCGTCCGGGTCTATACAATGAGCGAGCTCGACGACCGCGGGACGGCCGTCTGCGTCCGCGAGGCCATCGCTATCGCAGGGAAAGCCAGCGCAGGCATTCACCTCTCGTTCGATCTCGACGGCGTCGACCCCGAGCACGCCCCTGGCGTCGGTACGCCGGTCCAGGGCGGGCTAAGCCTCCGCGAGTCCCACCTCGTCTGTGAGAAGCTCGCGCATACCGAGCGCCTCATCGGCATCGAGATGGTTGAGCTCAACCCAGTCCTCGACACGGGAAATCGCACCGGCGAGTTCGCCGTGTGGCTGATCTCGTCGGCGCTTGGCAAGAGCATCATGTAAGGTAGGCGCCTCCCTTGGGCGCACGGGTCATCGCTCGTAGCTTTGCAAGGAGGAGGTCGTACAACCGGCTGAATTCCTGCGCCCGTAGCGGACGGGGACGGGCTCAGCGGCACCGCCCGCTGGTCCCGGACTTGTCGGCGTAGGTGCCGTCGGCGCCCTTGCTACCAGCGGGTACGCCGCTGATGTTGTCGCCGCCAGCGCCGCCGAGGCCGCCCGTGCCCGACGTGGCGTCGAAGCGCAGATTCACACAGACAGGATCGCTGGTGCCGCTGAGGTAGACCCCGTAGGCCACACCCCCACCGCCACCGCCACCGTTGCCGCCTCGGCCGCCGGCCCCGCCCCGACCGCCACCGCCACCGACGCCGGCGCCGTCGCATTTGCCGCCGCCGCCGCCGCCGCTCTTGCCTAAGCCGCCGCCTGAACCCGTGCCGCCGCGATCGCCGTTGCCGCCGTTGCGATGACCGAAGTCACAGTCGCGCAGGGTCGGGCTCGCGTTGTGAATGAAGACGCCGAAGGATCCGCCACCTGCCGTGCCGCGCGTGCCCGACGTGCCGCCGCAGCCACCCGACCCGCCGCCACCACCGCCGCCGCCCCAGCTGGCGCAGCTCCAGAAGCCGTTGTCGTGCCCGCCGCCGCCGGATCCACCGCCACCGCCGACGCCGTTATTGCCGCGCCCGCCGGTTCCGCCGCTGTTTCCCGTCCAAAAGCCTTGGGTCGAGACGGTCCCGCCCGCCGTGCCGCCGTCGCCATGGCTGCCGCGCCCCCCATCGCCGCCGGGCTGCCCTCCGTTCCCGTTGCTCTTCGCGGATGGTGCCACGCCGCCGCTCGCTCCGCCGCTGCTCGCGCTGCCGGCTTGGGGTTTCGGATCGCCGCCGCCCTCGCCGCAGCCGCTGTTTCCGCCCCGGCCCCCAGCCGCATCAGGCGACCCTGAGCACTGATTCGTCCCGGACGCGCCGCCCTTGCCGCCGTTGGTGTTGAAGTTTGTGCAATTGCAATTATTACAGCTGCCACTAATTCCGGTGCTGACCGAGTCGGTCGAGCTACCCGGCTGGCCGATGACGCCGTCGGACCCGGGGCTGCCGTCGGCGCCTGAGGCCCCGCCGCCGCCGTTGCCGCCGACCGCAGTGACACGGACGATCTCTAGGACCTCCGAGCTGTTGCGGATCCAGATCCCGTAACTAGAGCCGCCCGTGTTCCCGTTGTTTCCGGCCGTCACGTCGAGGCCGTCGACGACGGTCCTGTGCGAGTCTATCCCATCCGCGATCACCACGCGGATCGACCCGAGGCCCGCGCCGTTGCTGAGGTGGGTCCGGTTTCGCGTGATATCCCGTCGCCAGAGGCCATCGTTTGAGTAGCCGCCGAAGATCGAGACCCCGTCGACGAGGGTGACCTCTTCGACGTAGTTGCCGCTGGCGATGTAGACGTGGTCACGACCAAGGGTTACGGCGGCCGCGATACCAGCGGTGATCGTCCTAAGAGGGGTCTCCGGCGTCCCATCGCCGCGCGGGCCAGCGGCAACGTTGACGAAGACGCCGCGGTTCCAGGACCCATCAATGCCGTCGCAGTCCTGGTCGCAGTCGCTGCCGTTGCAGACCGCGTCGGGCCAGTCCTCGCCCTCGACGGCGGTACAGGCGTACTCACACCCGTCTTCGGCGACGCCGTTGAGATTCATGAAGTCGGGCAGACACTTACCGAGGGCGCAGGTGCCCGTCGTGCAAAGAGACTCTGCCCCGAAGAAGCTGCAGGCGTTCGTGCAGAAGCCGCAGTTGGCGGGGTCGGAGGTGTAGTCCGTCCCAACCGGGCATTGGCACGAGCCAGAGGCTGGAACGCATTGGTTGCCGATGGTCTGGCCGAGGTCGTTCGTGATGGCCTGGCACACGTTGTCGGCGGGGCAGCTGTTTGCGTCGATTGAACAGTCTTTGCCGCAGAAGCGGCCGTCCGGGAAGGTGACGCAGAGAGACCCAATGGTCTCGCAGTTGGAGTTCTGGGTGCAGGCGCGGCAAAGGGTCTGCAAGGGCGGCTGGCATAGAAACACGGGGTCACCGCCGCCAAGGGACCGGCACTCCCAGTCGAACTCACACTCGTCCACGCATACCCGTGAGCAGCGGCGGGCGACGTCTGGGTCGTCGACCGTGATACAGAACCCGGTCTGACACTGAGCGTTGCTCTCGCAGGGGCAGTAGAAAGGTTTAAGCGGCCCGTCGCAGTTTAGCGGTGGCACGACATCGCTATCGGTCGCGTCGTCCAGCGCGTCGCCTGGCACGCCGGTATCAAAGTGCACCACGCCATCGTCTAGATCACGGTCGCCGGCGTCAGGCACGTCGACATCGTCCGCGATGTCCACGTCTGTCGGGACATCGTCCGGTTGGACGTGCGGGAGGTTGTCATGAGGCGCACATGCCGCGATCCCAGTGACAAGGGCGAAGAAGATAGCTGCGCGGAGGTCGATTTTCGATTTCATAGCCTCAAGTCTAAGCCAGATGGCTGGAACGACGCAAACCTGTGTGTTCTTAGTAGGCGCCGTTGCCCCCCGAGGGGCGGCCGCTCCGGCGTTTCATACTAACCATGAAAATTTAGACGATTCCCGCGACGCCGATCCGGAAGTATAGGCAGGGAATGAAAAACGAAGCAGAGTCCTCACAGCGTTCGACCCTTTATAAGGTGTGGGCCCCCCGTATCACGAAGGCCGGATGGGCGTTCGGCGTGGCCGGCGTCGCATTGTGGGCCCTGCGCTACCTCGTCCAAGGGACGTCCCAGGTGTGGACCGACACCGCGAGGGCTCTTTACGTCCAAGACACGAACCTTGGTTGGGTGCCGACGAGCGAGGGGTGGATCTGGCTTGGGCTCGAAGGCCTCGGGGTCTTCGCCGGGGTCCTAATCGGGTCGTTATTTATGGGGTGGTTGGGCTGGAGGGGTGTGCGTGGCTCGAGGGTCTTCAAAGTCCTCGGGACCATCAGCGCCGCTGTCCTGTTCGTCGCGCCGGTCCTTCCCGCGCTGGCCTTCATCGGTGGCATGCCACCAAGCGGGGCCGTCGCCGTCTTGCCCCAGGCGAGCCCTGCCAGCGCTGAGGCGGTAGGCCGACCCGGCGACGGACCTCTAGCGCTGCCGCTCACAGCGCGCCGATGGGTCCCTTCGCCAAACCCCGAACACATCCTCGTCGTCGCGCAACTTACGGCGGGAGGCGAGATCTTCGATGCGAAGTTCAGCCCTCTTCAAGGCAGCATCGACCTCAAACCCGAGGCGCCGATGACGACGAGTTTCACGCTTGGGGCCGACCCTGCCTCAGTGTCGACCGGGATCCCACTCCGAGATTCTCACGCGAGGGGATACCTCGAAGCCGAGACGCACAAGCGTATTGAGGTCATGGCCGGCGGGCTCGAGTCCGTGAGCGCGACGACGACTCCAGATGAATACATCTGGACGGCCACGATGACGATCTCGCTGATGGGTAGATCGCTGAAGGTCCCGGCCACGGGAAAGGTTCGGATCCTGCCAGCGCAGGCCCGTAAGGATCTTCAGCTCACCGTGAGCGAGGCGATGGTCGTCGAGGGGGCTCTTGATGTGACAATCGCCGACACGCCGATCGACCCGGAACTATTTGACACTAAATCCTTTTCTCTCACATTCCGCGCGGTATTCGTTCCGGAACCTAGCGACCTACCTCAAAGATTGATAGACAACGCCCCTTGAACCGTGCTTCACGACGCCCCTGGAGGTTACTACATGAAACGTTTCTTTATGCTTTCGCTCACATCCCTTTCCATCGTCTGGGCCCCGGCCTGTGACAAGAAGGCCGCCGCGCCCGTCGAGACCCCCGCTGTCGCCAAGGTCGACGAGGCCCCCAAGGCTGACGAGGCTCCGGTTGTCGCCGGGGTCCCGGTTGTCGCCGAGGTCCCTGTGGTCGCGGAAGTCCCCGTGGTTGACGAGGCCGCCGGTGGCGAGGCCAAGCCTGAAGATGTCAAAATCGACGTCATCGTGGTGACCAGCGGTCACCACGATGAGACCAAAGGCCTCGCGGTCGTCGACTTCACCAAGTTCGAGATCGTCAAAGCCAATGTGGACCTCGAGAATCTCGAGAACTCGATGGCCGTCGTCGAGATCGACCTCAGCCAGATCAACTCGGGCAACCCGAAGCGCGACGAGCACCTGAAGTCGGCCGACTTCTTCGACATCGCGCTGTTCTCCAAGGCGATCGTCACGGTCTCCAAGCTCGAGAAGACCGAAGAAGCCGACGTCTACAAGGCGACGGCCGAAGTCGACATCCACGGCGTCAAAAACGAGGTGCCCGTCACCTTCAAGATCGTCGAGAAGAAGGAAGACGGCTCCATCGTCATCGAGTCCGAGCTCAAGGGCTTGGCCCGCCAAGACTGGAAGGTCGGTGGGGCTCCTGAGGTTGCTGGCCCGGCCGCCAACTTCGATGCGAGCTTCCGTTTGACGGTCAAGACGATCGTCGAGCCGGCCGCCGCAGAATAAGCTCGTATGAGCTGGAAAAAGGGGGCGCGTCTGACCACGCGCCCCCTTTTTTGTGCCCCGAGCCTGTTCCCGCTGCGCCGTGTGCCGGCCGATGTTCGCAGAGGTCAGCCCGCGGTCCGCAGGCCCGAGCTCAGCCCGCGTTTGTGGCGCGACCGACGAGCCACGAAGCCAAAACAGGCGAGCAGGACGAGGCCAAGCCCAGAGGTTGAACCGCCGCCGCAGCCGCCGCTGCCGTCGATCGTTGGGGTCGGGGGCGGCGCGCACGACGCCGCGTCGTCGGTCAGGCCGTTGCAGTCGTTGTCCCAGCCGTCGCAGATCTCAGTCGCTGCGGGAAAACATGCGGCCCCGCAGCGGTCGAGCGCGTCCTCGCAGTCGCCCTTGACGTCCGCGGCGTTGGGCGACGACTCACACGTCTCGTCGCTGGTGACATAGGTGAGCAGCGCGTTGTCTCGGGCGAATCCGTCGCCGTCCGCGTCAAACCAGCACGCGAGCAGGCCGTCACAATCCTCATCAAGAACGGACGCCGTGACCTCGCTAGCGTCCGGCGACCGCTTTGGGTCGCGGTCATCGCAATCGAGCGCGTTGTCGACGAGGGTCCCGATCGGGTCGAGCGCATCACCAAAACGACGACAGGAGCCCTTAAAGGCCGCTGGCAGGAGACGCTCTGTCGCGGGGTCCCCGTACCCATCGAGGTCGATGTCCCGATAGCAGGCCGTCGGCCCCCGGCAGGTCGGGCCATCGTCCGTCTCCCCATCGCAATCATTGTCGTGTCCATCCGAACAGTTGCCGGCACCCTGTGACTCGACCGTGAGGGGCGAGCAGGCTGACCCGCAGCCGTCCGGGTCATCGTCGCAGTCCCCTCCGATAGGCGCGAAACCGACGGGCCGGATGCACGCGCGGACGGAATCGTTGAAGGTGCCGTAGTTATCGCGGTCGTCGTCGCGATACCACCAGAACGCGTCCGCGGGCGGCCCGTCGGGGTCATCGTCGTCAGCGCCGCCGTCGCAGTCCTCGTCGGTGCGGACGCCGTCGCAGACCTCGACGCGGACGTGGTCCCCGTCCGGGTTGTCGACGCAGACGAGGCCGGCGGGGCTACACACCTGAAAGTCGTCGAGGCACGCGTTGCTGTCGTCAATGCTGTCACAGGGCCGGCCTACGCGGTCGTCGCCGGCCCCGTCCGGTGTCTGGGGGGCGCAGTCGTTGTCGCGCCCGTCGCAGACCTCAGGGAGACCGGGAGCGCACTCTCGGCCGCAGGAAGTCGGATCATCGTCGCAGTCTCCGCCCGTCGGCGCGTAACCCGCCGGTCGTAGGCAGGCGAGTTTGGGGGCACCCGAGAGGCCGAAGCCGTCGCCGTCCTCGTCGCGATACCACCGCAACGCGTTCACCGGCGGTCCGGATGGGTCGAGATCGTCCGCGCCGCCGTCGCAGTCTTCGTCGACTAGGCCGGGATCGCAGACCTCGATGCGCTGGTCATCGCCCGCCGGGGAATTGACGCAGACGATGGCGCCCGATACGCAGCCTGTGCGGTCATCGAGGCAGCGGTCGGCATCACTCGTGGCGTCGCAGCTGGCGCCGGTCCGCGAATCAGCGACGCCATCCGCCGTGCCAGGATCGCAATCGTTATCCCAGCCGTCGCAGACCTCGGCGCGCCCGGGGGCGCAAGCGCTCCCGCACCGGAGCGTGTTGTCGTCGCAGTCGAGCCCGTTTGAGACCCAGGGCACGTCGCCCGGGCCACGCGGTGCGTCGGCGCAGACCACGGGGACGGATGACCACTGAAAGGCCCTCTCGGTGGCAGGATCACCAGCGCCATCGCCATCATGGTCGGCATAGCAGAGCGTAAAGCCGTTGATGGCGCCCGCAGCCGGTGCCTCGTCCCCGAACATGCACAAGGCCGCCGCGCCGCCCACCACAAGGGCACGCCACGACCGAGAGCCGCGCAAAAGGCGCGTGGGCCGTGCCGCGGGCGGAGTAGGGCATAGGAGACTGTGGTATGTGTGCACAGGCAAGGTCGCGTGTATCATTTGTGACGGCGGCAAGAGTCGGGAAGGGCCCGAGGAGGCCCAGCGCGAACCTCGTAGGTGGGAGTCTAGCAGTCTTGGAAGCCGAATTCATCCAAACACGGGAAACTTGGGAAAAGTTCACGAAGGCCCTCTCGGGTGCAGCCATCGTCGCCTTGGCGACCGAGGACTCGTCCCTTTACGCTTACCGTGGCGCGCTGTGCCTCGTCCAAGCGCATGTTGAGACCCGCGAGGGCGCGAGTCTATTGGCCGTCATCGACGTCTTAACCCTTAGCCGCGACCGGTCGGTCTCATTGCACGCGCTCTGGTCGGCGCTGCCTTCAGAGGCGGTCGTCGTCATGCACGGGGGCGAATACGCGGTCGCGGCGCTCAGACAGCTCGGGCGACCGGGTTTTTCGGGGCTGTCGGACACGCAACAGGCAGCCGACCTCCTCGGCCTGCCGCAGACCGGCTATCGGACGCTGTGCGCGAGTCTGCTCGGCATCGCCGTCTCGCAGGGGCATGGGTTCGATTGGCGGCAGCGCCCCCTCGCGGCCGGCGCCGTCACGCACGCGGTCCAGGACGTGGCGCACTTGCCGGCCCTCTACCACGCCCTAGCGCTTCGGATCCGCGCCGCCGAGCTGGACGAGGAGTGGGCGATCGCCGGACAGACAGTCCTGCTGACGTCGGTGGATGCAAACCGCGCGGATCCGGAAAATGCATGGAATACCAAAGAATCCCGAGAGATCCCGGGTCCGCGGCGCGCGCTGTTTAAGGGCCTCTTGGAATGGCGAGAGAGAAAGGCCCGCGACTTCGATTGCCCGCCTGGCAAGGTCATCCCCACCCGCACATTGCTGGCCCTCGCGACGGCCGCTGGCCCTGATCTCGACGCGCGGCTGGGCGAGGGCTTTCACTCACGGCTGACCTACCCCGATCGCGAGGACCTCAAACGACTTTGGTGTGGGCTCGTGGCGGCCAGCGACGACGCCGTCCCGTCACCGGGCGCTCATCGCGAGGCGCCCCTCGGCCCGCCACAGACGGCCCGCCTGAAACGCCTAAAGGCTTGGCGGCGAGAGGAGGCCGCGGGGCGAGCCGTGGGCCTTCAGGCGGTGCTGCCGGCCTCGGCCCTGCTCCATATCGCGCGCCGTGGCATCGACGGCCTCAAGGACGCGCCACAGATCGGCGCCGCGCGGCGTGCGCGCTACGAGATGGCGCTGACAGAGGTGCTCAAAGACCCCGTCGACTGAGGTCCGCTGCCAAGAGATGACCTAGTCGCGCCGCTCTTCGCGGCGTCGACGGATACGCGCCAGTCGTTCGGACGGGCTGTCATCGTCCGCGGCGGGGGCGCCTAGGGAGTCCCCACGCAGCTTCTCGGCCAGCGGGGCGGGAGGCGCGACGTCATCCGGGAGCTCCCAGGGGCGCTCTCGCACAGCCTCGAGGCGCCAATGCGATGGCGCCAGCGGGCGGGTCTGGCCGCGCCGGGCTGACCCGTCGGTGTCCGGATTTCCAACGCCGGCTTTCGGCCACGCCTGCGCACCCTCGATCTCCGCGCGGGCGCGGGCAGCCCGTCTCTCCTCGCGCTCTAGGCGCCCGAGGCTCTCGGCGGCCCAAACCCCTTCCAGATCCTCATCGGGGTCGCTGGTCTCTTCGAGGTCAGCGAAAACACCGGCGAGGTCCACGCGGGCCGCCGGACCCGGCAACGAACGGGGAATCAGCATCGCGACGACATCTGGCAGCTCGAGCCAGTCAGGAAACTCGCTGACGAGGCCCGTGAAGACCGCCTCCGGGCCAAGGGCGATATCCGGCGCGAAGAAGCCGCAGCCGTCGACGAGGCCGCCAACTAGGACGTCCATGTGGCGCAAGAAGGCGAAGCGGCTGTCGTCGACGGGCCCCTCGGTGACGCCGACGAATTGCCAGAACACCGGAAAATAGCTCGCGTACTGAAGCAGGGCCTCGGTCTCCGCTTGGTCCGCGCAGTCCCCGCCAGTAAAGATCAAGACGAGGGCGGGGATCGCGGTCTTCCTGTCCTGCTGGCGACCTGGCGTCTCGGGGACGTCTGGCGCCCATTCTGCGCCGAAGAGGCTCTCGCCGATGCGGTCGATAACGGGCGCCAGACGGGAAGGTGCGGGCCCCGATGGCAGCTGCGCCTTTGAAGGAGGAGGAGGCAGCACACGGCGCATCAGAAACGACACGTGGTCGTCCCGCCGCATCTCCCCCTCGAATTTAGCCGCCTCGCTAAAGGTCCAGACGGGCACGACACCGTCGTCATCGAAACGCAGCGCCAATGCCATGGCCGCCGTCGCGAGCTCATGCACGGTGCCCGAGCGGTAGGCCGCGCCCATGTCGGTGCCCATGTCGAAGGCGGCCACGACGCGCGCTTCAACCTGATGGAGCCCATTATCAACGCAGACCCGGGCCGCGCGGATCGCGAGGGCGTCTAGTTTCTTTTCAAACGGATGTTGCAGTGTCGCCATCGTGCCTTTGATGTTAACTGAACGCGGAAGACGGCTCGATCATAGCCGAGCTCGTTGAGGTGAGCAATGACTGGCAAAACCACTCCAGAGGAGATTCGCTTCATAACGCGGAGGCTTGAAGCCCTCAGCGCCACCCCATGTTTCCAAGCAACGGGGCCATCAAGCACGATCCTCTCGGCGCGCTGGCGGGGCCTTCAAAAGCACCGGTTCGTGAGTCAGGGCGGGGCTGACTCTAGCTGGCAGCTTGTCACAGCCCACGATCGGGCGCCTTGGTTCGGCAGCCCCACGACCCTCGTCTTCGCCGACCGCGACCGCACGGATCCGCGGGCGCTCGCAGCGTTGACCGCTGCGCTGGCCGCGGACGGCGACCACCTGGCGCCCGATGTCTGGCTTGAGATCGATCCCCGCGATGACGGCCTCCTCATCGCGCTGCTCGGCCTTGGCTGGCATGTCGACAGCGTCATCAGCGCGGGATCCCTCGCCCTCGCCCGCGAGCGCATGGACGCCGTCCTCGGCCCCACACCACCGGGCGGCGACGCTTGGCGTCTCCTCGGGCCCGCGGACGTGGCGCCCGTCGCCCAGCTCTATGCGACGACATTTAGGGCCAACCCCGAGTTCTGTTGGTTCGGGGCCTATCCGGACCACGTCGCCCACGTGCGGGACGGACTGACCGCATGGACAGAGACGATGTCCACCGCCGAGGCCCATTGGGTGGTCGATGGCCCGAGCGGAATCGCGGGTCACGTCAGCGTCGACATGGCGGACGAACCATTCTGGGGGCGCGCGGCGGGCGTCGGCATCGTGCTGGCACCCGAGGCCGAGGGCAAGGGGCTGCTCAAGGCCGCCTACCGACGCGCCATCGTGGTCGCCCGCGGCGAGGGGGCGAATGTCTGGAAAGGCGGGACCTCGCAACCCGCGGTGATGGCGCTTGGCGCCCGCCTCGGCCGCGTGTGGCACCAGATCGGCCTGAGGCGAAGCGGCAAAGACCTTGGACTTGCACATTTCGCGCGCTTCCAGGCTGCCGAGGAGCTACCCCGGACGGCCTTTTCGCGCCCAAAGCCTACTTAATAAAGTCAGCGTTTTCGGTCAGATCCACATGCAAGTGGTCGTAGTGACCCGCGTTAAACTCGGGTGTCAGGACGATGTTCCAGATCCCCCGGGCGTGCATCTCGGTGGCGAGCCATCGCAAGATGGCGCCCCCTGCCGTTTGGGGGTTCGCGACGCCGCGCTCCCAGTCTCCGAGGATCGTGTAGGTCGTACCCGAGCTGAGCTTGACCCCGGCGATGTCGATCGCGTTGGCCAGCGCATGCTGCGACAGGTTCGTCGTCCCGGAGATATAGCGGCAATTGTAGGTGCCGAGGTGGCTGATGTCGGTGACGTTGCGGGTCTTGGCGAGCTCGGCGACGTCCCAGAGCGCTAGGGCCACGGGGCAGCGCACGAACATGTTCCCGATGGAGCCCGAATATGCGTTGTATCGAAAGTTTACGCCGTTGATGGTCCCGGAGACCCTGATCGGGTCCAAGACGTCGCACACGTCGTTGCCGCCTGGTGAGTCCATGGGGTTCGAGGACAGCTCGAAGGCGATGCCCTTACTGATGAGCTCTTGGATGCAGTTCGAGACGTTTGGTCCGCCGGAGCCAGGGAGGCAGACGGATGCGGTCACGCCGGCCTCGTTGAAGCGCGACGCGACGCGGCACTGGTAGCCGGCGCGGCAGCCCGTCGGGCTCTTGCCGAAGTCGCACTTTTGCAAGCAGACGCCGCCCGTGGTGCCGGCGTTTACCGTGGCGCCGTTGGCGCAGAAGGTGGTCGTCATGCCGGCCGAGTCGGGGCAGAAGCGGTCACAGGCCTGCGAGCAGTGGCCGTTTGGCCAGGACGTGATGCAGGTCGAGCTGGCGTAGGTGCAGGTCGCCGCCGACGCGCACATACCCCCAATAAAGTTGGTATTGATATCATCTGGACCGACCGGGCCGGGCTCGGTGGTGTCGAGAGGGGGACTGGTGTCCAAAGATGGGCTGGTGTCCAGAGGCGGTGACGTGTCCCGATGTGGGCTGGTGTCAGGCTGCGTGGAGGTATCTACCAACAGCGCATCGCCGGTCGTCGTGTCGGAGACGGAGGTCGCGTCTAACCCGATAAACGCGTCGCCACCGGCCACGGTGTTAAGCGGCGGGTAAGTCCGGGTGGTGGTGGCCGACCAAGGCTCGCCGTTATCATCGGCGCAGGCGCCAAAGACCGCAGCCACGCTGAGCGCGGCGCACATTATATGTAGGCGTGGGAGCTTCATCGCTCGGCTTGTAACCCGGCGCAGGGGCAAAGGCGAGTTTCGAAGCACAACACCGTGTCCGCCGCGAAAGCCGGGGTGCGGGCGGCGGCCCGATACTCCTTTCTGGCCTTCCGCGAAGGGTCGGCCTAAAGATGCCCGCATGAACAGCGCCACCGACCACTCCGAGGCGCGCGCCACTGTCCCGTCGGCCAAGCGGGTAAAGGCACGCAATCCCTTTACCATCATGATGTTGCTCGCCGTCGGGGCGCCCGTTGGCTGTGGCAACGATCCGCCGGCGACCAAGGACGTGATCGGCGACGCGCGACCCTACGCGCTGGGGACCTGGGCCCTCAGCTATGATGCCGGCGCGACCCCGCCCCTCATCCCTGCGATTGAGGCGAACACCGCTGATACTGAGGCGCTCGTCGTCTCCTTCGAGCACCTGGGCCTGCCATGGGATTCGTTTAGGGGGCCGTCCAATACGCCGGCTGCGCCTCCGACGACCTGGATTAACGCCGTCGACGCCCTTATCGCCTCGGCGCGCGCGTCCGGTCGGACCTTTATCCTGGCGATCTCGCCCCTTTCATTGGAGGTCGACACCATCGCCGCGAACGCCCGCGAGGACGGCGGGCTGCTCTTAGTGGACACGGCCTTTAAGCCAACGTGCTTTGACCCAAGCCGCGAGACCCGGCCGGAAGACCTCCGCGAGCGCTTCGCCCGCTACGCCGCATGGCTGGTCAACCGCGCTCGCCCGGATCAGGCGATCATCGGGCGCCGCTTAAACATCTACGAGGCGACCTGCAACAGCGCGGCCTACAGCGGGATGCTGGGCTACGTCGCGGCGGCCACCCGCGCGGTGCGAGCCCTCGCCGACGAACCCGTCGTCGAGACCCAGGGGCCCTTCGTCGTGCCGACGATAATTCACGGCCTCGACGGCGAGGATCTCTTTGGGCTCCCCGCGAAGCCCGGTCGCTGCCCTGGGGCGGGGCATGAGGCCTGTCTTGCGGCTCGCGCCCCGGTGATCGCTACGTTTAAAGCCGAGCTGGCTGGCGCCGCTGCCGCGGATATTGTCGGCCTCGAGGTCTACCCGGCGGCCTGGGTCGTCGCGAACGGCGGCGATGAGATCCCGGCGCGCTATATCCCGTTGCTGGTGGCGGCCTTGGACGTCCCCCAGACCGCCATTATCGGCACGGGGCTGCCGGCGGGGACCATCCAGGCGCGTGAGGGCCCGTGTGTGCCGTGGTATGTGGGCGACGAGGACACGCAGGCCCGCTGGCTGGATCGCGTCCTCAGCGACGCCAAGGTCCTTGGGATGCCACTCGTCATCTGGCGCTCCATGCGCGACCTCGCCCCGGCTGCGGTCGTCACATCCTGTCCCTGCGCCGGTGATTTTGATTTGTGCTCACACCTGTCCGACCTCGGCGCCCGGGCCAACACCCGACGAGCTCGGCTGACCGAAGGGTTGATAGCGAATGACGGCACGGAGCGAGCCGCGATGGGGATCTGGCGCGCGGCCTTCGAGTAGGGGCTGCGGCCTCGAACAGAGACAATGGGAAAAGAAGTATGAGCAATTCAAAGGAACAGCAGGTGCCGCGCTTACGCTTTGGCCGCACTGAGGCCGCTGTCTCGCGCATCTCGCTAGGCACCTGGTCATTTGGTGGTGAAAACATGGCCGGGACGAACCAGATCGGCTGGAGTGGCCACGATGATGCCGCTGCACGCGCCGCCGTCCTTCGGGCATGGGAGCTCGGCATCAACCACTGGGACACCGCCGACGTCTATGGCGACGGGCGCTCGGAGGCCCTTTTAGGGTCCATGTGGGGTGAGATCCCGCGCGACGACATCTGTGTCGCGACAAAGGTCGGCTGGAACCCCGGCGAGTTCGCGGGCTGGTATGATCCGCGCCTCGTCGCGCGGGAGATCGACGCGTCTCTCAAGCGCCTCAAGACCGACGTCATCGACATCTATTACCTGCATCATTGCGACTTTGGCCCGAATGACGAGCGCCTCGACGACGCCCTCGAGCTCATCCACGCCGCCCAGAAGGCCGGCAAGATCCGCTTTGTCGGGCTGTCGGACTGGGACGACGCGAAGATCATGCGCGTCATCGCCAAGGTCGATCCCGACGTCGTGCAGCCCTACCGCAACGTCACCCACGACCATTACCATACCAGCGGCCTGGCCGCCTGGGTGGCCGCCCACGACTGCGGGGTCGCCTTCTTCTCGCCGATTCGCCACGGGCTCTTGCTCGGCAAGTACGACGAGGTCACCACCTTTCCGGAGGGCGACTTCCGCAATAACGACGAGGCCTTCCGCGACATCCTCAAGCTTGAGCGCCTCGCGGGCAACGCCGCGGCCATCCGGGCTCGCTTCGGCCACCACGCCGAGCCGGTCCTTGGTGCGTTGTGCGCCGCGATCCTCGAAGATGCGCCGACGGGCTGCGTCCTTCTGGGTCAGCGAAATCCACGCCAGGTAGAGGCTGCGGCCGCCGCGGCGACGCTTCGCCTTGACGAACAAGAGCAAGCGTGGGTTCAGTCCCTCTACGTCGGCCTTTAGGAGCCTGTAGCGAGCCCGCGTGATTCACCTTCCATCGTGACGAGAGAGTGCCCTTTGTCTCAGGATCCAAACGACTATCAAGACTCACACATCCAGGTGCTCGAGGGCTTGGAGCCTGTCCGCGTGCGGCCCGGCATGTACATCGGCTCGACGTCGGCCCGCGGTCTTCACCACCTCGTGCAAGAGATCGTCGACAACTCCATCGACGAGGCCCTCGCCGGCTATTGCCGCCATATCATTGTGCGCCTTGAGCCCAACGACGTCGTCTTCGTGTCTGATGATGGCCGCGGCATCCCGACTGGCATGCACCCCGAGCTCGGGATCCCGACGTCCGAGGTCGTCTTCACGAAGCTTCACGCCGGCGGTAAGTTCGGCGGCGGCGGCTACAAGGTCTCCGGCGGCCTGCACGGCGTGGGCGCGTCCGTCGTCAACGCCCTGTCTGACAACCTTGAGGTCGTCATCGACCGCGACGGCAAGCGCCATCGCCAGCGCTTCTCCCGCGGCGTGCCTCAGACGACGTTGGAGGTCATCGGGACATCGAAGCGGACCGGCACCGAGGTGCGCTTCCGGCCGGACGACCTCATCTTTGCGAAGACGCGCTTTTCAATTGAGACGATCTCCACGCGCCTACGCGAGCTGGCCTATCTCAACCCCGGCCTGACCATCGAGGTCACCGACGGGCGCGGCGCCGAGGCCGAGCTCAAGGCCGTCGAAGAGGGTGAAGAGGCACCACCGCCTTTTTCCGAGACCTACAACTTCCCCGGCGGGCTGGCGGACTTTGTCGCCTTCGCCAACGACGAACAAGACGTCCTACACCCGCCGTGCTCGTTTCGCGGCGAGGTCGGCGGCGTCGAGGTCGAGGTCGCGCTGCAGTACAACGACGGCTACGGCGAGGTCGTGACGTCCTTCTGTAACTGCATCCGGACGGGCGAGGGGGGCACCCACGAGACGGGCTTCAAGGCGGCGCACACGCGCGTCATGAACGACTACGCCCGCCGCAGCAACCTCTGGAAAAAGAAGGACAATCTCTCGGGCAATGATCTGCGCGAGGGGCTCATGGCCATCGTGCATGTGCGCATGGAGAACGTAGAGTTCGAGGGCCAGACGAAGACCCGCCTCGGCAACCCCGAGGCCCGATCGGCCGTGGAAGAGATGGTCACGCGCCACCTCGCCGCGTGGCTCGACGAGCACCCCGAGTACGCCAAGGCCATGGTCGAGAAGGCCTCGAAGGCCCTCGACGCCCGCGAGGCGGCCCAGAAGGCGCGAAAGGCGGTCCAGACGGGCAAGAGCTCGAAGGTCCGGACGTCTCTCGATGGTAAGCTCACCCGTTGCAGCTCAAAGAAGGCCGAGCTCAATGAGCTCTTCATCGTCGAGGGTGACTCTGCCGGCGGCAGCGCCAAACAGGGCCGCGACCGCGAGCATCAGGCCATCTTGCCGCTGAAGGGTAAGCCGCTGAACACCGAGCGCGCGACCCTGTCAAAAGTATTGAGTAACAAGGAAATCCTGTCGATTGTGCAGTCAATCGGCGCTGGGATCGGCGCGGACTTCGACGCCGAGGAGTCGAACTACGGTCGCGTCATCGTGCTGGCCGACGCCGATGACGACGGCGCGCACATCCGTTGCCTCTTGCTGACCTTCTTCTATCGCTTCATGAAGCCGATGTTGACCTCGGGGCGCATCTACATCGCGCAGCCGCCTCTCTATCGCCTGGAACGGAAGGTCCGCGGCAAGATCGAGGGCAGCTACGCCTGGAGCGACGAGGAGCTGCAGACGCTCATCGGCCGCAAGGACAAAAAGAGCTTTGTGATCCAGCGATTCAAGGGTCTCGGCGAGATGAACCCCGACCAGCTGTGGACGACGACGATGAATCCTGAGACACGCACCCTCGTGCGAGTCTCAGTAGAGGACGCCGCCCGCGCCGAGAGGCACGTCCATATCCTGATGGGCAGTAAAGCCGAGCCGCGCAAGGTCTGGATTACCTCCAATGTCCACTTTGGCGACGATCTCCCGCCCGTCGGCCTGCCGCTAGAACCCAATGAACTGATTAAGGCTCCCGCCGCCGCTGAGGACGACCGCTGATGACTACGCCTGACCCCCGCGTCGTTGACGTCCCCTTTCACACCGAGCTCGGCTCGTCCTTTGGCCGCTACGCCCAGAAGGTCATCCTCGACCGCGCCATCCCGGACGTGCGCGACGGCCTAAAGCCCGTGCACCGCCGCATCGTCTACGCGATGAGCGTCGCCGGGAACACGGCCGACAAGCCCTACCGCAAGTGCGCCAAGACCGTCGGTGAGGTGATGGGTAACTACCACCCGCACGGCGACTCCTCGATCTACGACGCCCTCGTCCGCATGGCCCAGCCGTGGAAGATGCGCTACCCGCTGGTCGACGGCCACGGCAACTTCGGCTCGATGGACGACGACCCGCCCGCCGCCATGCGCTACACCGAGGCGCGCCTGTCGGCCCTCGCGTCCGAGCTGATGCGCGACATCGACAAGGACACGGTCGGGTGGAAGCCGAACTTCGACGAGAAAGAGCTCGAGCCGGTGGTCCTGCCTGCGGGCTTTTTGAACCTGCTGATCAACGGCGCCTCGGGCGTCTCGGCTGGTTTCGCGACCGACACGCCGAGCCACAACCTAAAAGAGGTCACGAACGCGGTCTTGGCCGTGCTCGCCGACCCAGAGATCGATCTCGACCGCCTCATGCACTTCATGCCCGGCCCGGACTTCCCGACGGGCGGCATCCTTATGGGCGCCGAGGGCGTGCGCGACGCATATGAGACGGGCCGCGGCAAGGTCGTCTTACGTGGACGTCATACCATCGAGGTCAGAAAGGATGGACGCCAACTGTTGGTGTTCAACGAGATCCCGTACAACATCGTCAAGAGCGACCTCGTCCGCCAGGTCGACGAGATCCGCCTCGCGCGTGAGGTCATCGGGGTCAACGACGTCCGCGACGAGAGCGACCGTAACGGCCTGCGCTTCGTCGTCGAGCTGGCGCGCGGAGCCGACGCGGATGGGGTGCTGGCCTTCCTCTTTAAGAAGACGAATCTCCAGATCAACTACCACTTCAACATGGTCACCATCGCGCGCAATACGCCGGTGCTCATGGGGCTCAAGCCCATCCTCGACGCCTTCGTGCAGCACCGCCGCCGCATCGTCACGCGCCGCTCCGAGCACGACCTCGCGAAGCGCGAAAAGCGCCTGCATGAGGTCGAGGGGCTCATCCGCGCCGTCGATATCCTCGACGAGGTCATCGCGACTATCCGCGCCTCGAAGGATAAGGGCGACGCCCGCGTGAACCTCGTCGGCATGGGTTTTTCCGAGGTCCAGGCCGAGGCGATCCTCGAGCTGCGCCTTCACCGCCTGACAAACCTGGAGCTCCTCGATCTTCGCGGCGAGGCGTCAAACCTCGCGGCCATCATCGCGGCGCTGCGTAAGATCCTGAGCGACCCAGGCGAGAGAGACCGCGTCATCAAGGACGAGCTCATCGCCCTCCGCGACCGCTTCGGCGACGCGCGCCGGACCACCATCGAGGCCGAGGTCGAAAAGCTCGACGTGGATCTCAAGGTCACGGTCAAGGACCAGGACGTCGTCATCGGGGTCACGCGCGCCGGCTGGATTAAGCAGTCGTCGATGCCGTCCTTCACCGCCACCGGCGGGACCCGCAAGAGCTCGGCGGTCAGGCCTGGCGACCGCATGCTCCGCCTCATCCATACGCGCACGACCCACAACCTCTTGGCCTTCTCGCACACGGGGCAGTGCTATCCGATCCCCGTCCACAGCGTGCCCGAGGCGCGGTGGGGTGACGTCGGGACGGCCCTCGTCAATGTCTGCGGCATCTCGCGCGAGGAAGAGCTCGTCGACATCATCGCCCGCGAGGACTTCCCGGACAATAAATACTTGCTGTTCATCACACGCGGCGGCTACGTCAAGATGACGCCCCTGTCCGAGTTCGCGAGCACGCGCAGCTCTGGGATCGTGGCCGTCAAGGTCCCGGACGGCGACGCGCTGGCCCGGGTCGTCGAGACGGACGGGCGCGGCGAGCTGATGGTCCTGACCCAGGACGGCCAGGGGATCCGCTTTGAGCTTGAGGAGGTCTCGATTCAAGGCCGCGCGGCGCGTGGCGTTACGGCCATGAAGGTCGACAAGCATGACCGCATCGTCGACGCGATCCTCCTTGAGCCCTCGGACACAGCCGAGATTGTCGTCATCACGCGGTCCGGTCGCGGCAAGCGCACGGCGCTCGAGCAGTTCCCGAAACAAAAACGCGGCGGCAAGGGCGTGCGCTTCATCGTGCAGCGCCTGCAGAACCGGCACGAGTGCATGTCGCTAGAGCTAGCCGAGCCCGAAGACTCGTTCGAGCTGGTGGACTCTCTTGGGCAGGAGCGCATCATCGCCGTGAACAGCCTCTTTGAGAGCCGGCGCGACGGAAACGCCATGCCGATCGCAGGATTAGGCGATGGAGTCGGGATCGCGCACGTCGAGCTCTTGCCTGCACTGAAGTCCGCCGAGACC
>Ga0105050_10002772_pt1 | contig 24747 bp, 25 predicted proteins | sample FRY01_FD_78088 | JGI IMG/M metagenome (GOLD analysis project Ga0105050, IMG submission 78088) | Freshwater microbial communities from Lake Fryxell liftoff mats and glacier meltwater in Antarctica - FRY-01 | ecosystem: Environmental > Aquatic > Freshwater > Ice > Glacier meltwater ...
CATGAGATTGGACGGGTGGGTGGCCATCGCGATGGCCGGACGGAACCCTCCCTTTGGTTTCCCGGACCAGTGCCGGGAAAGGGGGCCTTCGGGCTCCTGCGTCTCTCAGACGTGAAGCCTCCCTGTAGACTTGCCCCGCGGCGAAAGCCGCGGGGTCTTTTTTTGTGTCCGTCGCAGCACCGGCCGTGATCACGCCGGAAGGGTCAGCGTCGCGCGCAACCCGCCGCCGGGCCGGTTTGCCAGCGTCACATCCCCGCCATGCGCCCGTGCGATGTTGCGGGTGATCGCCAGCCCCAGCCCCATCCCCCCCGTCTCCCGGCTCCGGCTCGGCTCCAGCCGCTGGAACGGCAAGAACATGCGCTCCAGGTTCGACGGGGGAATGCCCGGCCCGTCATCGTCCACGTGCAACGTCACCAAACCATCGGTCCCGGCCACCAGCAACGCCCGGGCCGCTCCGCCATAGTTCACCGCGTTGGAAACCAGGTTCGTCACCGCGCGCTTCAGCGCCACCGGACGCCCCACCACGGTCAGGTGGTGGGGCCCGTCCTGGCGCAGCGCCTCTGCCGGCAGATCGGGATGCGCATCGGCCGCCTCCTGGATCACCGTGTCCACCAGCGCCGAAAGGTCCACCGCCACCGCCGGTTCGCTCAGCGTGGCATCCCGCCCGAAGGCCAGCGTGGCCGACACCATCGCCTCCAGCTCGCCCAGGTCGGCCAGCATCCGCCGGCGCTGGTCGTCATCCTCCATGAACTCGGCGCGCAGCCGCAGCCGGGTGATCGGCGTGCGCAGGTCGTGCCCGATCGCCGTCAGCAGGAAGGTGCGGTCCTCCACGAAGCGGCGGATGCGCGCGGCCATGGTGTTGAACGCCGCCGCCGCGGTGGCCAATTCCGTCGGCCCCGACTCCGGCAGCGGCGGCGCGTTCACGTCCCGCCCCAGCGCCTCTGCCGCGGCGGCCAGCGTTCCCACCGGGCGGATCAGCCGCCGCACCGCCCACAGCGTCAGCAACGCGGCCACCGCCGACATGCCGGCGAAGGTGACAAGGAAGGTGCCGGAGTACCACGGCCACACCGGCGCCATCACCATCTCGGCCGCCAGCCACTGGCCCTCGGGAAGCTGAAGGGCGATCGCCACCCGCGTCTGCCTGCCATCGGAGTGCACCAGGATGTCGCGCGGTCGCAGCGACTGCGGCAACGGGATCAGCTGCATGTCCGACCGCATGTGCCGCGTCAGCGCCGCGGGCGCCGGCGGCAGCGCGAACGCCGGAATGTCCGGCGAAAGCCCGATGCGGATATTGGCCGGGAAGCGCGACTGGTCGATCAGGTTTGCCCGCTGCTCCGGTCGCGCCAGCACCACGCTGCGGTAGATCCTCATCACCCGCCGCGACATCTCGTGCTCCTGCGCGCTGTGGAGCATCTCGGCTCGGTCCAGCGCATGCAGGGTCAACCCACCGACCTGCGACAGCAGCAACCCGGCCAGGAGAACCAGCGCGGTCCGCGTCGCCAGGCTCGACGGCCAGAGGTGGCGCCACCACCGCATCGCCACGGCGCCCGCGGGCCGTCCCGTCAGCCTCGCGTCACCTCGGCCGCCAGAACATAGCCGCCGCCGCGCACGGTTTTGATCAACTGCACATGGCGACCGTCATCCTCCAGCTTGCGCCGAAGCCGGCTGATCGCGACATCGATCGCCCGGTCGAACGGCCCGGCCTGACGGCCGCGCAGCAGGTCCAGCAGCATCTCGCGCGTCAGTACCTTGTTGGCGCGGTCCAGCAGCGCCACCAGAAGATCATATTCGCCCCCGGTCAGCGGCACCTCCGCTCCGTCGGGGTTCAGCAGCCGCCGCCGCGCCGATTCCAGTATCCACCCGGCGAAATGCAGCGTCTTGCTGCCGCTCTCCCGGTTCTCCCCCGCCTCGCCTGACCGGCGCAGCACCGCGCGCATCCGCGCCAGCAGCTCGCGCGGGTTGAATGGCTTGGTCAGATAGTCGTCCGCCCCCAGCTCCAGCCCGATGATCCGGTCGTTCTCCTCGCCCAGCGCCGTCAGCATCAGCAGCGGGATGTCCGATTCGGCGCGCAGCCACCGCGCGAACTCCAGCCCGCCCTCGCCCGGCAGCATCAGGTCGAGCACGACCATCTGGAACGTCGTCGTCGACCACACGCGCCGCGCCTCGCGTGCATCGCGCACCGCGGTGACGCGGAAATGCTGGCGCTCCAGGTATCGCGCGAGAAGGTCCCGGATCTCCCGATCGTCGTCGATCACCAGGATGTGCGGGCTGACGGTGATGCTGGCTGCTTCCATGCACGCAATAATACCGCGGCGTCGCCCGTTTGGGCAGAGTCCCCCGCTTCTCCGTTGCAGTTTGTTTCATTGACGTTTGCGTTACCCGCGAGCCGCCCTCCGGCACTCGCCTCCGTTCCCTTGGCGGGGGCCCTGCGCTACTGAGGGCTTGTGGCATTCCCCCTCCCCCCCGACGCCGCCCGCAGCACGCTGCACCGCCTGGTCGCCGCCGATCCGGACCTGGCGCGGATCGAGGTCCAGGCGGGCCCCCTGCCGTGGCGCCGCCGCGCCGCCGGGTTCGAAGGCCTGCTGCAGGCGATCGTCGGCCAGCAGATCAGCAACCAGGCCGCCGCCGCCATCTGGGCGCGGCTGCGCGCCGTCCCGGGGGCGCTATCGCCGCAGGGCCTGCTGGCGCTCGACGACGCCGCCCTGCGCGCCGCCGGCCTCTCGCGCCCCAAGGTCGCCCATGCCCGCGCCCTGGCCGAGGCCTTCGCCGACGGCCGCCTCGCCGCTGCCGCGCTGGCCGCCATGGACGACGAAGCCGCGATCGCCGCCATCGTCGCGGTGCGCGGCATGGGCCGCTGGTCGGCGGAGGTCTACCTGCTGTTCGCGCTCGAGCGCGAGGATGTCTTTCCCGCCGGCGACCTGGCCTTGGCCGCCGCCGCCACGGCCCTGAAGGGCCTGCCCGCCCGCCCCGCGCCCGCCGCCCTGCGCCTGCTGGCCGAACCCTGGCGGCCCTGGCGCGGCCTCGCCGCGCGCCTGCTCTGGCACCATTGGCGCCACCTGACCGGCCGCCCCGCCTTCGACGACATCACTGCCGCCACGGGTGACGCTGCCGACAAGTGATGGCCCCGCAACCGTTCCTTCACGAATCCCAGGCATGCTCCGCCCAGGCAGATTGGAAAATCCGCATGTCGGCGCATGTCCAGGCCACCTACGCCCTGCCGAAGCCGGTGCTCGGATACCATCCCGGCACCTTCCTCGAACGCGGCGCGGCAGTGCCCTTCACCACCCCGCTGCTGAACGGCGCCCGCGCACGCCCCGGGCCGCGCGGCGGCCTGGACTTCACCATCCCGAACCCCTCCGGCGGGCGCGGCCTCTACATCGTGCCGTGGGAGGGTGTCTTCGCCCTCTGCCGCCCCACCGTGCATGACTGCCGGCTGATCTCCGCCCTGTCCGGCATGCGCGGCGTCACGCCCACGGCCATCCGCGCCGCCGCCCGCGCCATCGCCGCCGAGGGCCTGGCCGGCCGGCGCGCCCGCGCCGCCGCGCAGGAAGCCGCCGCCGCCGACGACAAGGCCCGCACCATGAACAACTTCCAACTGCTGCTGGACCTGGTCGGCCAGATCGAGGCGCAGGAAGGCACCACCGCGGCGGACCGCGCCGGCGACATGGAACAGCGCGCCCGCCGCGCCGTCGCCCGCATCGCCCCCGGCCTCAACCGCTCCAGCGAGCAGATCGCCACCTGCCTTGAGGAGCTGGCCAGCCTGTTCTCCGCCGTCGGCATCGGCGGCGGCGCCGCCGCCGCCCGCGTGCCCCGCCTGCTGACATCATTGGGCGTCCTGCGGGACGCCATGCGCGACTGGGCCCGCGCCCATCGCGACGAAAGCGGCGCCGACGCCACCCGGATCTCCGAGTCGGCGGAGGTCACCATGGCCTTCGCCCGCGTCGTGGTCGGCGAGGGCCAGGTCATGACGCGCAACGTGGTCTCGCTCCTGCGCGCCTGGAGCACCGGGCCGGAGGCCCTCGCCCTGCAGGCCACCCGCCCCGACTGGCTGCTCGACGGGTGGGAGCGGATCATCCTGCTCTGGCAAACCGCCGAGCCCGCCCTGCGCGATGCGACCCTGGCCGAGATGGCCAGCCTGATCCCGGTCCTGCCCAAGGAGGCCGCCGAGTGGGGCGGCATGCCGCTGCCGGGCCTCACCGAAGGCGGGTTGCGCCGGCGCATGGTTTCCATGGCGGAGGACTGGCGCAGCGGCGTCACCCAATACGACCTGATCGCCCGCAACGAGGAAATCCGGGCCCTCGCACCATGAAAAACCCCCAAGCCGAACGCATTGGCCGCCTGGCCGAGATCCGCGCCCTCCACCACCATCTCGTCTCCGCCCAGGACACGCAGATCCTCAAGGTCGTCGCGATGGTCGATGCGCTGCCCCAGCGCGGCGAGGCCGACTCGCTGATTGCACCCCTGCGCGCCCGCCTGGCGCAGTTGCGGCCCAGCCGCCCGCTGGGGGCGATGCGCCTGCTGTTCATCCCGCTCGACCCCGTCCTGACCCAGCCGGCGCACTGGCGCCGCGGCAACCTCAGCATCCCGCGCACCGTCATCCCCTGCCTGTACCGCCAGCTCGCCGCCCGCGACCCGGCGGTGCTGGAGGCCGTGACCCGGGAGATCGCCGACGCCACCACGGATGACCGCGCGCTGATCCTGCGCGCAGGCCCAAAGCTGTGGGACCGCGCCGCCGAAGTGATGGCCAACCAGCCGCCACCATCGGACTGGGCGGAGACCACCGGCCTCACCACGGCAGACCACGTCGCCATCATCGAGGGCATCCTGCTGCTCTGGGCCTATGCCCCCGCCATCGCCCGCATGGTTGCCGCCGGCAAGCCCGACCGCGCCGAAATCTCCGCGATCCTGGTCGATGCCGCGCACACGCCCGATGCGATGGGCGTGCTGATCAGCGCCCTGCTGCACTGGCTGCCCGGCGCGGCGCCGCAGGTGCTCGACTTCACCTCCGCCCATGCCGCCCATGCCGCCCCTACCGGCCTGCCCGGCCGGCACCGCCACCGAATGCGCCGTCGAGCACGTGCTCGATATCATCGAGGCCGAACAGACCGACCCGCCCGAAGGCCCCCTCAGCCTCGGCCGGCTGCGCCAGGTGGTCGAAATGCTGGATGAACTCGCCGCCGGCTCGTCCGACCGTCCAACCCGCAGCGCCCGCATCGCGGCCACCCGCGGGCGGGTGGACATCGCCTGCCGCCAGCGGTTCCAGATCCAGCTCAAGGGGCAGTTGGTGGAACGCCTCGCCACCGGCCTGCCCAGCACCGCCGACGAGATGCGCTCGCTCGAAACCGCGGCCCGCGACCTGCGCCGCTTCGAAACGGTCGCCCGCCGCATCAACAACTCCGACCACTACGACCGGATGCTGCGCGGCACCATGGCCCTGCTCGCCCCACGCGCCCAGGACGACGTCCAGGGCCGCGTGGACCGGCTGCGCCTGGCCGAGATCCTGCTCGGCCCCGAACAGGCGCTGCAGATGCTCGTGGAGGCCGACTTGGCCACAACCTGAGGCGCCGCGGCCGCCCCTCGCGCCGGGATGGCGGGCGGCGACGCGCAAAGCCAAGACGTGATACCAGGGGTCGCGATCAGCGAGACATGGTACCAGTCACCGCGCCAGAAGCTCCTCCGCCAGCGCCCGCCACTCCGCCTCCAGCGTTCCCACAGGCATTGCCCGGCCCGCCCGCGCATACCAATACCCGGCATTGGACAGGTCGCCTTCCTTGCGATGCAGATAGGCGTGCACCGCCGCCCCCACCTGGTCGTCCTAGTCCTGCGCGCAGCCATGCGCCCGCGCCCAGTCGCCCTTGCCGTCCCACCACAACCCCTGCACCGCGAGCGACAGGCCCGGCGGCGGCAAATCCCCCGCCAGCGACGCCTCGAACGCAACCATGGTCATCGTCGCCATCCCGTCAGCCCTCCAGCAACCGCCGCAGCTTGCGCACCGCGCTGTCCGGCGCCTCGACGCAGGGCCCGAAGGCCGAGCAGGTAAACAAAATCCCGTCCGCCCCGCACCTTGCGGCATAGCGCGCCAGCGTCACGAACCACGCCGTCGTCGCCGGCGCCAGCATAGCCACAAGTGCTACCCGCTTCTTCCTCGTCGTCGGCCTCCTGCGCCGCTACGGCGAGCCGGTGCGCGAATTCATCGAGCGGCGTCTCACGTTGGTCACCACCCTGAACGTGGCCGGAATTGTCGGCGGCTTTCTGGCACTGAAGATGTTATGATCGCCTGCTGGTCCTATAGCGGGCTGCGGGCCAGGGGAAATATGCAAACCCTTGCCCCCGCCGGCCGGCGCCGCTAAGCCCTCGCCCTCCGATCCCACCGTCCCCTGCGACGCCGCCACGGTTGTGCCGCCGCGGCCGGGGCCACCAAGGTTGCCCATATGTTCTCACGATTGCTCGGGTTCATGTCCGCCGACATGGCCATCGACCTCGGGACTGCGAACACCCTTGTCTACGTCAAGGGCCGCGGCATCGTGCTCGACGAACCGAGTGTGGTCGCCATCGCCGACGTGCGCGGCAAGAAGCAGGTTCTGGCGGTGGGAGAGGAGGCCAAGCTGATGCTCGGCCGCACCCCGGGCAACATCGCCGCCATCCGCCCGCTGCGCGACGGCGTGATCGCCGATTTCGAGGTGGCGGAGGAAATGATCAAGCATTTCATCCGCAAGGTGCACAACCGCCGCGGCTTTGCCTCGCCCATCATTATCGTGTGCGTCCCCTCCGGCTCCACCGCCGTCGAACGCCGCGCCATCCAGGAAAGTGCCGAATCCGCCGGCGCCCGCAAGGTCCTGCTGATCGAGGAACCCATGGCCGCGGCCATCGGTGCCGGCCTGCCGGTCACCGAGCCCAGCGGCTCCATGGTCGTGGACATCGGCGGCGGCACCACCGAGGTCGCGGTGATCTCGCTCGGCGGCATCGTCTATGCCCGCTCCGTGCGCGTCGGCGGCGACAAGATGGACGAGGCGATCATCAGCTACATCCGTCGCCACCACAACCTGCTGATCGGCGAATCCTCCGCCGAGCGCATCAAGATGGACATCGGCGCCGCCTCCGCTCCCTACGACAACGACGAGGGCCCGTACCGCGAGGTCAAGGGCCGCGACCTGATGGCCGGCGTTCCGCGCGAAATTGTGGTCAGCCAGCGCGCCATCGCCGAGAGCCTGGCCGAACCCGTCACCGCCATCGTCGAGGCGGTGAAGGTGGCGCTCGAGAACACCCCCCCCGAACTCGCCGCCGACATCGTCGACAAGGGCATCGTGCTCACCGGCGGCGGCGCCCTGCTCCACCGCCTCGACCAGGTGCTGCGCGACGCCACCGGCCTGCCCGTCGTGGTGGCGGAGGACGCGCTGCAATGCGTGGCACTGGGCACCGGCCGCGCGCTTGAGGAGATGAAGCGCCTGCGCAACGTGCTGACCTCGATGTATTGACCCGCCGTCCAGTGCGATCGCGATGGGGCAGGGCACGCCAAACGTCGTTTGTGATCGGCCTGGAATCGGCGCCGTATGTGGATGCGTCCTGCCGCGCGCCGCGGTATACTTCGCCTTGCGTTGGTGTGATTCGGGGATGACGTGATCCGGCTGTCCGTGCCGCTGCGACAGGCGCTTTCCAAGCTAACGCTGCCCGTGCTCATCGTGGCATCGTTCGGCCTGATGCTGCTCGGCAAGGCCGACGCGCTGCTGGCCGAACGCGCCCGCATGGTGGTGGCCGACGCGCTGGCCCCCATCTACGCCGCCCTGGCCGAGCCACTCTCCGTCGTCCACCGCGGCATCGACGCCGCCGGCAACATCGCCACCCTGCACGAGGACAACGCCCGCCTGCGCGAGGAGAACGAGCGCCTGCGCCGCTGGCAATCCGTCGCCCTGGCACTCGATGCGGAGAACGCGGCGCTGAAGGCCCAGCTCCGTTGGATCCCCGACCCCGCCCCCAGCTACGTCACCGCGCGCGTCGTCGCCGATGCCGGCGGCGTCTATGCCCGCGCCGTGCTGCTCTCCCTCGGCCCCAACCACAGCGTCACCAAGGGCCAGATCGCGCTCGACGACCGCGGGCTGGTCGGCCGCGTCACCGAACTCGGCGCCCGCAGCGCCCGCGTCCTGCTGCTGACCGACATGAACAGCCGCGTCCCCGTCATCCTGGAGAACAGCCGCGGCCGCGCCATCCTGGCCGGCACCAACGGCGCCCGTCCCCGCCTGATGTATTGGGCCGAGGGCGTGCAGCCCGCCGAGGGCGAACGCGTCGTCACCAGCGCCGAGGCCAACACCTTCCCCCCCGGCCTGCCCGTCGGCGTCGTCCGCTACAGCGCCAGCAACGTGCCAGAGGTCCAACCCCTCGCCAGGCTCGACCGGCTGGAGGTGGTGCGCCTGTTCGACTACGGGCTCAAGGGCGTCCTGCCGCCCGAGACCAGCGTCGCCCGCCTTCCCGAACGCCGGCGCTGAGCCTCCCGCATGGATGACCGCCTTCCCGGCATCCGCCCCCGCCAAACCCTTTGGCGCCGGCTCGACGGCACCGCGCGACGCGCCTTCCCTACCGCGATGACGCTGCTGGTACTGCTGGTCACCGCTGCCCCCTTCCGCCTGCCCGGCCAGGCGGAACTGCAGAACGCCGCTGCCCTGTCCTGTGTGTTCTTCTGGTCGGTGTTCCGCCCCGCCTCCATGCCCCCGCCCGGCGTGTTCCTGATCGGCCTGTTCGCCGACCTGCTCGTCTTCGCGCCCCCCGGCGTCGGGGTGATCAGCCTGCTGGTCGCCCATGGCGTCGCGGTGAAATGGCGCCGCTACCTCACCCGCCAGGGCTTCCTGGTCGTCTGGCTCGTCTTCGCGGGCGTCGCCGCGGGGCTGGCTGCCCTGCAATGGCTGCTGACCTCCACCCTCACCTTCAACCTCCTCCCCCTCGGCCCCGCCGTGTTCCAGGCAGCGCTCGCCGCCGGCCTCTACCCCATGCTCGCCGTGCTGCTCGCCCGCTCCCACCGCACCATCGCGGAGCCGGCCCATGCGTGAGGCAAGCCAGATCTCTTCTTTTTCTGAAGAAAAAGAAGCAAAAAGACTTCATCCATTTGCTCCCAAAGGAATGAAAGTTTTTTGGTTCTTTTTTTCAAAAAAGAACATGCTTCCCTTCGCTCGCATTTCTTCTCCATGAAGCGCGAGGTCCAACGCAGCGGCGTTTTCACTCGACGCGCGCTCATCATCGGCGGCGCCCAGCTGGCCACCCTCGGCGCGCTCGGCGCCAAGCTCTACCAGGTCCAGGTCGTAGACGGCGCTCGCTACGCCACCATGTCCGACAGCAACCGCATCAGCGCCCGCCTCGTCGCCCCGCCGCGCGGTCGCCTGCTCGACCGCCACGGCGCTGTGCTCGGCGGCAACCGGCTCAACTGGCGCGCCCTCCTGGTTGCCGAGCAGACCGGTGATGTCGGCGCCACGCTCGACAATCTCGCCCGCATCGTCCCGCTATCGGAGACCGAGCGCGCCCGTATTGATCGCGACCTGCGCCGCCACCGCCGCTTCGTACCGATCATGGTGCGCGAGTTCCTCACCTGGGAGGACATGGCCCGCATCGAGGTCGCCGCCCCCGAACTGCCCGGCATCCTGGTCGATGTCGGCACCACCCGCCAATACCCCCACGGCGCCACGCTCGCCCATGTCGTCGGCTACGTCGCCCCCCCCAACGAGGCCGACGTCACCGAAGACCCCATGCTCGGCCTGCCCGGCATCCGCGTCGGCCGCGCCGGCATGGAGCGCGTGCACGACGCAGCCCTGCGCGGCCGTGCCGGCGCCATCCAGCTGGAGGTCAACTCTGTCGGCCGTGTCATCCGCGAGCTCGACCGCCGCGAGGGCACCCAGGGCCAGGACGTGGGCCTCACCATCGACCTGGATCTGCAAAAAACCGTCCTCGACCGCCTCGGCGATGAAAGTGCCAGCGCCGTGGTGATGGACGCGCGCAACGGCGAGGTCCTCGCCATGGTCACCAACCCCTCCTTCGACCCCGGCCTGTTCAACTCCGGCGTGTCCCAGGCGCAATGGGTCGCCTGGACCTCCAACCGCCGCGCGCCCCTCATCAACAAGGCGGTCGCCGGCCTCTATGCCCCCGGCTCCACCTTCAAGATGGTCGTGGCGCTGGCCGGGCTGGAGGCACGCGTGGTCAACTTCAACGAAACCGTCTTTTGCCCCGGCTACCTCGATTTCGGCGACCGCCGTTTCCATTGCTGGCGCAAATACGGCCACGGCTCGGTGGACATGCGCACCGCCATCAAGGTCAGCTGCGACTGCTACTTCTACGAAATCGCCCGCCGCACCGGCATCGACCGCATCGCCGCCATGTCCAACCGCTTCGGCCTCGGCGTGAAGCTCGGCATCGAGTTGCCCGGCGCCCGCCAGGGCCACGTGCCAACCCGCGCCTGGCGCATCGGCCAGGGCAAGGCGTGGAACATCGGCGACACCATCGTGCACGGCATCGGCCAGGGCTTCTTCGAGCTCACCCCGCTCTCGCTCGCCACCATGACCGCGCGCCTGGCCACCGGCCGCCAGGTTCAGCCCCACCTCACCCGCAGCATCGCCGGCGTCCTGCAGAAAGGCGCCCGACCAGAGGACTGGCCGACCCTGGGCATCGGCGAACGCGGGCTCCAGCTGATGCGCGAGGCGATGTGGGCCGTGGTCAACGAACAGGGTGGCACCGCCCTCGTCGCCCGCCTGCCGCAGGTCCCCGGCACCGTCGGCCCGCCGGTGCAGATGTCCGGCAAAACCGGCTCCGTCCAGGTCCGCAACGTCACCCGCGAACAGCGCGAGCGCGGCTTCAAGTCCGAGAACCTGCCCTGGGAATACCGCCCGCACGCCCTGTTTGTCGGCTACGCCCCGCACGACGCCCCTCGCTACGCGGTCGCCCTGGTGGTGGAGCACGGCAACGCCGGGTCGGAGGCCGCCGCCCCCGTCGCGCGCGACATCATGGCCGCCACCATCGCCCGCGACCCCGCCAACCGCACCGACCGCGCCCGAGTCGCCGAGGGCGCGGCCCGATGAGCATCCTCGAACGCCGCTTGATCCGCGAAGGCTCCTTCGACCTCACCGCCAAGCTGTTCCGCATCAGCTGGCTCTATGTCCTGCTGCTCACCGCACTCGCCGGCGTCGGCTACGCCGCCCTCTACTCCGCCGCCGGCGGCTCGCCCGAACCCTATGCCGCCCGCCACATGCTGCGCTTCGCCGTGGGCCTGGTGATGATGCTCTGCATCGCCATGATCGACATCCGCTTCATCCAGCGCATGTCCTGGCTCGCCTGGCTCGGCGGCGTCGTCCTGCTCGTCCTCGTGCTCGTCATGGGCAATGTCGGCAAGGGCGCGCAGCGCTGGATCGAGCTCGGCGGCATGCAGTGGCAACCCTCGGAGCTGATGAAGCTCGTCCTCGTCCTCGCCCTCGCCTCCTGGTTCCACCGCGCGAGCTGGGAGCGGATGGGCAACCCGCTGTTCCTCATCCCGCCGATCCTGGCCGTGGTGATCCCGGTCGGCCTCATCCTCAACCAACCCAACCTCGCCACCGCCGTCATCACCGCGGTTGTCGGCGGAACCGTCTTCCTCGCCGCCGGCCTGCGCTGGTGGAAGGTCGCCCTCGTCGCCGGGGCCGCCGTCGTCGCCGCCCCGATCGCCTACAGCCACCTGCGCGGCTATCAACGCGCCCGCATCGACACCTTCCTCAACCCCGAGAGCGACCCGCTCGGCGCCGGCTACAACATCATCCAGTCCAAGATCGCCCTCGGCTCCGGCGGCGTCTGGGGCAAGGGCTACCTCCAGGGCACCCAGGGCCACCTCAACTTCCTGCCGGAAAAACAGACCGACTTCATCTTCACCACGCTGGCCGAGGAACTCGGGCTGGTCGGCGGCCTCGCTGTCCTGGCGCTCCTCGCTGCCATCGTCCTCGGCGGTATGCTGATCGCGCTGCGCTGCCGCCACCAATACGGCCGGCTGGTGGCACTCGGCATCAGCATGAACTTCTTCATGTACGTCTTCGTGAATATCGCCATGGTCATGGGCGCCATTCCCGTCGGCGGCGTCCCGCTGCCGCTGGTCTCCCATGGCGGCTCGGCGATGCTCATGGTGATGATCGGCATGGGCGTGCTGATGAGCGTCCATGTCCACCGCGACGTCGAATTCGAGGACCGACGAAGAGAGATCTGATCATGTCCTTCTCCGCGATCGAGGAGGCAAGAAAGTAGGCAAGAATCTTCTTTTTCTGAAGAAAAAGAAGCAAAAAGACTTTCTAACTATTTGCGCCGTGCCAACCCGGCGGGCTCGGTGCCAAGGAATGAAAGTTTTTGGTTCTTTTTTTCAAAAAAGAACCGCTTCCTTCTCCTTCACCGTCTCCGCCACGAACAGCAACACCTCCCGCGCCATCGCATCCCACCCGTCCTCGTCCAGGTGGAATTCATGCGTCGCCTCCACCCACGCCACCCGCACGCTCGGCGACAGCTCCACCCGCGCCACCAACTCCTCTCCGCCATACGGATCGCTCCGCCCCTGCACGATCAGCACCGGCACGCCGATCCGCGCCAAGTGGGCATAGCGCTCCGGCTCGTGCGCGCCGTTCAACGGCTGGAACGGATAGCCCAGGCACACCACCGCCGCCGCCCCATGCCTGGCCGCGAACAGCGTCGCCACCCGCGCCCCGGAGGATCGCCCGACCAGCACCCGCAAGCCGCGCCAGCCCTGTAAGGCCTCGCCCAGCCGGGCCTGCCGCAGCCCCAGGTTCACACGCGTTTTCCCATCCGCCGCCGTCAGCATGTCCGCCTGCCGCACCAGGTCGTCGCCGGGAAACGGATGCAGCTTGCGCAGCAGATGCGCCTCCACATGCGAATCCATCGGATACGAATCGCCGGCCAGGAACGCCACGCCATGCGACGCCGACGCCGCAGCCGTCCCGAAGCCGCGCACTACCAGCAGCGCCGGCCCGCGCAACCCCGCGAACAACGCATCCGGCAGCAGCGCATCGCCATCCGTCCACCGCCACCCGCCAGGCTCGGCGGCGTGAAACCCCTCCGCCAGCGCCTTGTCCGACGGTGCCCATTGCAGCCGCCCGCCAGCCGTCAGAACCTCAAGCCCCTGCACCGCGAACCCCAGCCGCCGCCCGTCCCCCGGCGCCCGGAACACCCGCGCGCACAACCGCACCCCGCCCAACGGCAGCACCAGCCGGAACGCGACCCATCCTGGTGCCGCCAGGCACGGCCGCACCGTCTCCCTGCCGCAGGTCAGCCACGGTCCCTTATCCAACCCCATCCCGCGCACCTCCGCACGGGAAGGGAGCCACGCCGGCCTTTCGGAAACCTTAACGCCTGCCCCGAAAATATCCGCGCAAGGCCGAGGTTTTCTCTTTCCTCCGCCCTCGACAGTTAGTAAAAATCACCTCATGTCAGAAATCCCCCTCACCCCGGCGGCTCCTGCGCCTGAACGCCCGGACTCCCCCGGCGTCCGGTTCGTGCGCGCATGGCTGCTCGGCTTCCTGGGTGCCCTGATCCTGGCCCTGCGCCCGCACCTGCCCGCCGGCTATCAGCGGCTGCTCGCGCGCGGCGACACTCTTCCCCCCAGCTTCCTGGCCGCCTTCGCCCCGGACGCGCCGGCGCATGCCCCGGCCATCGCCCTCGGCCTCGTCGGCGACTGGATTCTGCGCGGCTTCCCGAACCGCGGCGGCCGCGCCACGCCCGCACGGCGCCCGCGCCTCCCGCCCCACATCGCCCGCGCGCCGCCTCGTCCTGCGTGCCAGCGTTGCGCCCTTTGCGCATGATTCGCCTCTCGAGGGAGGCAGCCCACCCATGCCATATTTAATTACGAATACAAAATAAAATCCAGAATCACGCCAGGTGCCCCACCGCCCCCGCCGCGATTGAGGTCAATCCAACGCGCAGGAAGATCATCAGGACGGCCAGGAAGCCAACCCGTGGCGGGGCAGGGGGCGTGGCGCGGCCGAGGCGCCGGAGCATTCCTCAGCCGGGCAGCAGAGGCAACCGGAAGATCACGTCGCCGCGGGTCCGCCCCGTCTCGCGCCAGCCGAAGCGCCGGTAGAACCGCTCCGCCCGCGTCCCCGCGCCGGTCTCCAGCACCGCCTCGCCAACGCCCTGCGCCGCGAGCCAGGCCACGCACGCCTCCATCAGCACCTGCCCCAGCCCGCGCCCCTCGAACCCCGGCCGCACGAACAGCGCCCACACCTCGCCGTCGCGCGCGGCGATGCAGAAACCGGCGATCCGCCCATCCAGCTCCGCCACCCAGCCCCGGCCGTTGGACGTGATGTAGTCGTCGTACATCGCCTGCGTTACCCGCCCGGGGTCCGACAGCCGGTTCTCCCGCACCGAAAGCCGCAGTTCCATCACCTCCGGCCAGTCCTGCGCCGTCGCCTGCCGCAGCACCGCCGCCCCGCTCACTGCGCGCGCGCCACGATGAACAACCGTCGGAACGGCAACAGCGTCGTCCCGTCCGCCCGCCGCGGATAATGCGGCGCCACCGCCGCCGAATATGCCGCCAGGAACTGCGCCCGCCGCCCCTCCGGCAGCGGATCGAGGAACGGCCGCAGGCTGGTCCCGCTCGCCCACTGCACTGCCGCGTTCTCGCCCGTCAGAGCGTGCAGGTAGATCGTCTCCCAGATATCCAGCGCCGCGCAGACCGGCCGCAGCATGTCCCAGTACTGCCCGGGCTCCAGGATCGCCGGCGCCCCGCCCACATCCGCCAGCAACGGCGCCCACGGCCCGTCCGCCGCCACTTCGTGCTGCAACGCCCGGATCGGCGCAGCATGCATCGCCGGCATCTGCACCGCCATCACCCCGCCCGGCGCCACCTGCCGCAGCAGCCGCGGAAACAACGCCTCGTGCCCGCCCAGCCAATGCAGCGCCGCATTGGAATACAGCACATCCACCAGCGCCGATGCCGTCCAGGCCGCGAAATCCGCCTCCTCGAACCGGCACCCCGCCGCCGCCGCCCGCGCGCGGTCCAGCATCGCCGCCGACCCGTCGACCCCCAGCACGTCCGCCGAGCCCCAGCGCCGCTTCAAGATCGCCGTCACATTCCCCGGCCCGCAGCCCAGGTCGACCACCCGCGCCGGCGCGTCCGCATCGATCCGCCCGAGCAGGTCCAACGCCGGCCGCAACCGCTCGTCGCCATAGCGCAGATAAACCGCCGGGTCCCAGCTCGTCGCCACGCCCAAAGATTCAGACATTTGCCAGCACGGCATCGCAGATCCGCGCCAGATCGGCCTCGCTCAGGTCCGCATGGATCGGCAGCGCCATGATCCGCCCCGCGAGGTCGTCCGACACCGGCAACGCCGCCCCGTCATGCGCCGCCTGGTACGCCGGCTGCCGGTGCAGCGGCTTCGGGTAGTAGATGGCACTCGGAATCCCCGACGCCTTCAACCCGTCCTGCAACCGCGTCCGCGCCGCCCCATCGGGCAGCAAAATCGCATAGATCGCCCAGGCCGCCTTCGACCCCGCCACCCGCGCCGGCACCGCCACCGCGTTGCCCAGCCGTGAATCGTAATACCGCGCCACCCGCTCCCGTGCCTCCAGCTCCTCCGGGAACACCGTCAGCTTGCTCAACAGCACCGCGGCCTGCAGCGTATCCAGCCGCCCGTTCATCCCCGTCCGCAGCACCTCGTAGCGCGTCGTCCCCTCGCCATGGGTGCGCAAACTGCGAAAAAGCGCGGCGCGCTCGTCGCTTTCGGTGAACAACGCCCCGCCATCGCCATACGCCCCCAGCGGCTTGCTCGGAAAAAAGCTCGTCGCCGTCGCGTCCGCCAGCGTCCCCAGCATCCGCCCGCCCAGGCTCGCCCCGAAGCTCTGCGCGCAATCGTCCAGCGTCCCCAGCCCCTCCCGCGCCGCGATCGCCGACAGCGCCGGCCAGTCCGCCGGCTGCCCGAACAGATCCACCCCGATCAGCATCCGCGGAGTAAGCTTCCCTCCCGCCCGCACCTCGGCGACCCGCGCCGCCAGGTGCGCCGGATCGATCTGGAAGGTCCGCGGATCGACATCCACGAACACCGGCGTCGCCCCCAGCACCAGCGGCACCTCGGCCGTGGCCGTGTAGGTGAAGGCCGGCAGGAACACCGCATCCCCCCGCCCGATCCCCTCGGCCATCATCGCGATCTGCAACGCATCGGTCCCGGAGCTGATCGAAACGCAGTGCCTCGCCCCGCAGAACGCGGCCAGTGCGGCCTCCAGCTCCGCCACCTCCGGCCCCAGGATGAACTGGCAATGCCCCAGCACCGCCTCCAGCCGCCGGCGCAGGTCGACCTCGATGCGCGCCTGCTGCGCCTTGAGGTCGATGAACGGAATGGGTCGGGTCATGCTCGGTCCTTCAGGCACGCGCCACCCCCTGGGAGGGGTTCGCATTATGGGCGAATTCGGGAATCTGCCGCCCCAACAGGGCTAGAGCGAGGCGAACATTCCCGCCCCGCGCCGCCACGGCGATCTCGTCGATCGCGCGCCCCACCAACGCCGCATCCGCGGTGCGCGGCGTTGCCATCAGCAACCCGTCATGCCCCGTCGGCACCGCCGGCTCGCGCCCGTGGAACAGTTCCTCGAACAGCTTCTCCCCGGGCCGCAGCCCGGTATAGCGGATCTCCACATCCACGTCCGGCCGCAACCCCGCCAGCCGCACCATGTTGCGCGCCAGGTCGGAAATCTTCACCGGCTCGCCCATGTCCAGCACGAAGATGCCGCCCTGGCGGAGGAAGCCCGGCGAAGCATCCGGCGTCCCCACCACCGAGGCCTGCAGCACCAGCCCCACCGCCTCGCGCACCGTCATGAAATAGCGCTGCATGTCCGGATGCGTCACCGTCAGCGGCCCGCCGCGGGCCAATTGCCGCTGGAACAGCGGCACCACGCTGCCGGTCGAACCCAGCACATTGCCGAACCGCACCGTGATGCAGCGCATGCCCCCGCCCGCCCGCGCCTGGATATCCAGCGCCTGGCAATACATCTCCGCCAGCCGCTTGCTCGCCCCCATCACGCTGGTCGGGTTCACCGCCTTGTCGGTGGAAATCAGCACCATCGCCGCCGCCCCGGCCGCTCGCGCCGCATCGGCCACGTTGCGCGTCCCGGCCGCATTGGTCAGCAGCCCCTCCGCCGGGTTCGCCTCCACCATCGGCACGTGCTTCAGCGCCGCGGCATGGAACACCAGCTCCGGGCGGAACCGCTCGAACACGTCGCGCACTCGCGCCGCATCGCGCACATCCGCGATCACCGCATGCCGAACCACCAGCGTTGCCGCCTCGCCCAGCTCCAGGTCGATCTGCCAAAGCGCGAATTCGCCGCTATCCACCAGCACCAGCTCCGCGGGCCCCAGTGTGGCCACCTGGCGCGCCAATTCGGAACCGATCGTCCCCCCGGCCCCGGTCACCAGCACCCGCCGCCCTTGCACCAGCCGCGCCATCCCCTCGCGGTCCAGCCGTACCTGCGGCCGGTTCAACAAATCCTCGATCGCCACCGGCGCCAGCGTCAGCCCGCCGGGCGCCGTTCCGCGCGCCGGATCCAGGCTGGTCAGCCGCGGCGCGCTCGCCACCCGCACCCCCTCCTGCTCCGCCACCGCCATCACCCGCGCCAGCGCCGTCCCGGCCAGCCCCGCATCCGTCACCACCAGCGTGCTCGGCAGCTGCCCCTCCTCGCGCAGCCGCGCCAGCACCCCCGCCAGCTCCGCCAACCCGCCCAGGATCGGCTGCCCGTTGATCCGCCGCCCGGTCTGCGCCGTCCCGGTCGAGACCAGCCCGACGACATGGAACGGCGGCTCCCGCTCGGCGGCCAGCGCGCGCAGGAACAGGTCGCTGCCCTCGCCCGCCCCCACCAGCACGATCGCCGCCCCGCTGCGCCCGCCGCCGCTGCGCGCCCCGCCGCCCTCCTGCGCCAGCCGATACGCCAGCCGCGGCGCCGCCAGCAGCACCATCAGCGCCAGCGCATGCGCCACCGGAAACCCCGGCCCAAGCAACGCCCCGCCGCCCTCGCGCAACCCCACCGGAAAAATCGCCGCGGCCGCCACAGAGGCCGCCGCCAGCGCCAGCAGGTCCTGCGTCCCGGCGAACCGCCAGTACTGCACCGAAAGCCGGAACGGCAGCCCCGCCAGCAACAGCGCCGCCACCGCCCACGGCACCGCCCAGCCCGGCCCCAGCACGTCCGCCTCGCCCACCATCCAGCGCGCCAGCAGATACGCCCCGGCGGCCAGCAGCCCGTCGAGCCCCACGTTCAAGCCGATCCGCACCCATGCGCGCCGCGTCGCCATGTCTCTCCATACAACCGCCGACCGTGTCCGCCATAGTGGGCGGATGCACCACACCCGCGGCACCGCGCGCTGCGGCGGAACCGAAGCTTCAACGAAGTGTCACCACGCTGCCATTGTGGCACCCCCCGAAGCCGGCGTATTCGCACCAGGAATGACGCAGAAGCCCCGCCGCCTCTCCTTCGACCGCAAGCCCGCTGACGGCCTCCTGGCCGAGGCGGACGCGATCGCTTGGACCGTGCCGCGCCGCCGCTCCCTGCTCCGCCGCCTGCGCCCGGTCGCCCGCCTCCTCCTCGTCGTGCCCTGGACCCTGCTCTGCGCCGCGGCCCAGTCCACCGCCCTGCTGCTGCGCCTGCGCGGCGCCACCGTGCCCCGGCTCTACTGGCGCGGCATGTGCGCCATCCTCGGCCTGCGCCAGCGCCTGATCGGCACCCCCGCCCACACCACTGCCGACGGCCGCCCGGTGGTCTATGTCTCCAACCACTCCTCCTGGCTCGACGTCCTCGTCCTCGGCGCCCATCTCGACGCTGCCTTCATCGCCAAGGAGGAAGTCGCGACCTGGCCGGTCATCGGCACCATCGCCCGCCTCGGCCGCACCACCTATGTCCGCCGCAAGCGCAACAGCACCGCCCGCGAGCGCGACGAGATGCGCGCCCGCCTTGCCGCCGGCGACAGCCTGATCCTGTTCCCGGAGGGCACCACGTCCGACGGCGCCCGCGTCCTGCCCTTCCGCTCCGCCTTCCTCTCCATCGCCGAACTCCCCGCCACGTCGGATGGCAAGCCCCCGATCGTCCAGCCCGTCTCCATCGTCTACGACCGCCTCGCCGGCCTGCCCGTCGGCCGCGCCACCCGCCCGATCTTCGCCTGGTATGGCGACATGGAGATCGCCGCCCACTACTGGCAGCTCGCCCAGCACGGCGGCATGCGCGCCTCCGTCCTGCTCCACCCCCCGCTCGACCCGCGCGATTTCCCCGACCGCAAAACCCTCACCCAGGCGGCATGGCGCGCCTCCGCCCAGGGCGCCGCCCTGCTGCGCCAGAACCGCTCCGTCCCCGCGCCCGTCTCCGCCCCCGCCCCCCCCGTCGCCCCGCATCCCGCCCTTGCCTGATCAAGGCAGGGATTTCCTTGACACGGCGCCACCCTTGCCTGCGAAACTTTGAGTCCGACCGGAGGCTCGCCCACCACCTTGTGCTTGACCCGCCCGTGCCGCTTGGACATGTCTTCGCCTTTCGGCCCGGGCCCCGCCCGGCCGAGGTCCGAGAGGGTGTGCCGATGATCGCTGCCAAGCGCCTCCACATGATCACCTGGGGCTGCCAGATGAACGTCTACGACAGCGGCCGCATGGCCGATGTCCTGGCCCCGCTCGGCTACGCCCCTGTCGACCGGCCCGACGACGCCGACATGATCATCCTCAATACCTGCCACATCCGCGAACGTGCCGCCGAAAAAGTGTTCTCCGAACTCGGCCGCCTGCGCCTGGTGAAGCAGGCGCGCGCCGAGGCCGGCCAACGCACCATCCTCGCCGTCGCCGGCTGCGTCGCCCAGGCCGAAGGCGCCGAGATCCTCGCCCGCGCGCCGTATGTCGATATCGTCCTTGGCCCGCAAACCTATCACCGCCTGCCGGAGATGGTCGCCCAGGCCGCCCGCGCCGCCGGTGCGGTCATCGACACCGACTTCCCCGCCGAGCAGAAATTCGATTTCCTGCCCGAAGCCGCCGCTCCCCAGGGCCTCACCGCCTTCCTCACCATCCAGGAAGGCTGCGACAAATTCTGCAGCTTCTGCGTCGTCCCCTATACCCGCGGCGCCGAGACCAGCCGCCCTGGCGCCGCCGTGCTCGCCGAGGCCGGCCGCCTCGTCGCTGGCGGCGCCCGGGAGATCACCCTCCTGGGCCAGAACGTCAACGCCTGGCACGGCGACGGCCCCGACGGACAACCCCGCACCCTCGGCTGGTTGATGCGCGCCCTGGCCGAGATCCCCGGACTCTGGCGCATCCGCTACACCACCTCCCACCCCAGCGACATGAACGACGAACTCATCGCCGCCCACCGCGACATTCCGGCCGTCATGCCCTTCCTGCACCTGCCCGTGCAGTCGGGCTCCGACCGCATCCTCGCCGCCATGAACCGCCGCCACACTGCCGCCGATTACCGCGGCATCATCGCCCGCCTGCGCGCCGCACGGCCGGACATCGTCCTGTCCTCGGATTTCATCATCGGCCATCCCGGCGAAACCGACGCCGACTTCCAGGCCACCATGGCCCTTGTCCGCGACATCGGCTTCGCCAGCGCCTTCAGCTTCAAATACTCCTCCCGCCCCGGCACCCCGGCCGCCGGCGCCCCCCACCAGGTACCCGAAGCGGTGAAGGATGCCCGCCTGCAGGAACTCCAGGCCCTCCTGCGCGAACAGCAGGCCGCCTTCAACGCCGACTGCATCGGCCGCACCGTCCCCGTCCTGTTCACCGGCCACGGCCGCCACCCCGGCCAGATCGCCGGCCGCTCCCCCTGGCTCCAGCCCGTCCACGTCATCGGCCCTGCAACGCTGATAGGACAGCAGGCATTGGTGAAAATCTCCACCGCCCACACCAATTCGCTTTCCGGAAGCCTCGCCGTCCCCGCAACGCCGCCCCACCAGGAGCACATACCCGCTTGACCGCACTCGCCGCGCCGTCCGGCGCCCCGACCGCCGCCGCCATCACCCTCCAGTTCGCCGACAACACCCTGTTGTCGCTCCTCCTCGGAGACCATGACCGGCATCTCGTTCGCATCGAACAAGGTCTGGGAGTCCGGCTGTCCTGCCGCGGCAACCGTGTCGCCATCACCGGCGACGCCGCCCGGGTCGAGGCCGCCCAGGGCGCGCTCAACGGCCTCTACCGCCGGCTCCAGCGCGGCGAGCCCGTCGGCCCCAGCGATGTCGATGCCGCCATCCGCATGGCCGAGATCGAGGACCCGCGCGTGCCTCAGCCCCACCTGGCCCAGCCCCGCCTGGCCCAGCCCCGCCTGGCGCTGTCCGACCTGCCGGCCATCCGCACCAAGCGCGGCGCCATCGGCCCCCGCTCGCCGGGCCAGGCCACCTACATGGACATGCTCACCCGCCATGAGATGGTCTTCGCCGTCGGCCCCGCCGGCACCGGCAAAACCTACCTCGCCGTGGCCCAGGCCGTCGCCCAGCTCACTGCCGGCAAGGTCGATCGCATCGTCCTCTCCCGCCCCGCCGTGGAAGCTGGCGAGCGCCTCGGCTTCCTTCCGGGCGACCTCAAGGAAAAGGTCGACCCCTACCTGCGCCCGCTCTACGACGCGCTGCACGACATGATGCCCGGAGAGCAGGTCACCCGCCGCATGGCCACCGGCGAGATCGAGGTCGCGCCCCTTGCCTTCATGCGCGGCCGCACCCTCGCCCACGCCTTCGTCATCCTCGACGAGGCACAGAACACCACCCCCGTCCAGATGAAGATGTTCCTCACCCGCATGGGCGAGGGAACCCGCATGGTCGTCGCCGGCGACCTCACCCAGGTCGACCTTCCCGCCGGCTCCCGCTCCGGCCTGCGCGACGCGCTGGATACGGTCGAGGGCGTCCCCGGCATCGGCGTCTGCCGCTTCGACAAGCGCGACATCGTCCGCCACCCGCTTGTCGCGCGCATCGTCGAGGCCTATGATCAGCGCGCTGCCGCCGAAGGCGAAACCGCCCGCCGCCGCCGTACCCCGCCGCCCGAATCGGCGGCCCCCGACTTGGCCACGCCCGGCTCGCCCACCCCCGACTCGCCCACCCTGGGCGCGGCCGGGCCCACAGGAAAGTAAATGGACCCCTCCAGTAGAACCAGCCCCGCAGCCGCGGGGCCCCCGTCGGCCTCCCCCCCCACCGGGAGGGATGTCGACATCATCCTGGCCGAGCCCGCCTGGCGCCGCTTCCTTCGCCAACCGGACGTCGTCGCCCGCCGCGCAGCACTTGTCTGCCTCGGCGCCGGCCCGGCCACCATTGTGCTTGCCGGCGATGCGGCCGTGCAGCGCCTCAACGCCCGCCACCGCGCGCGCAACAAGCCCACCAACGTCCTGACCTTCGAACCCGCCGCCCCCGGCTTGCCCGGCGAGATCGTGCTCGCGCTCGGCACCGTCCGCCGCGAGGCCCGCGCCGCCGGCCGCCGCATGGCCGACCACCTCGCCCATCTCGTCGTCCACGGCATGCTCCACCTCCAGGGCCACGACCACGCCCTGGCTGGCCCGGCCCGCCGCATGGAAATGGCCGAATCCCGCGCCCTCGCCCGCCTTCGCCGCCCCAACCCCTGGCGGCACGGAGGCGCCCGGCCATGAGCGCCTCCCAACGCATCTCCCTGATCGACCGCATCCGCACCAGGCTGCGCGGCCGCGCCGAGCCCACCCTGCGCGAATCCATCGCCGAACTGGTCCAGGAAGCCGCCGACACCCACGCCGACGGCGACACCAACCCCGAGCTCGACCGCCAGGAACGCGCCCTTATCGCCAATGTCCTGCGCCTGCGCGGCAAGCAGGCCGACGACGTCATGGTTCCCCGCGCCGACATCGTCGCCATGCGCGCCAATGTCTCGCTCGACGAGGCGATCGCCCAGATCCGCACCGAGGGCCATTCCCGCCTGCCGGTCTTCCGCGAGTCGCTCGACGACATCGTCGGCATGGTCCACATCAAGGACGTCTTTGCCTATGTCGGCCGGCCCGACGCCTTCAACCTGGAAAAAATCCTCCGCCGCCCCCTCCTCGTCGCTCCCCAGATCCCCGTCCTCGACCTCCTGCTCCAGATGCGCCAGGCCCGCATGCACCTCGCCCTCGTCGTCGACGAATACGGCGGCATCGACGGGCTCGTCACCATCGAGGACCTCGTCGAGGAGATCGTCGGCGACATCAGCGATGAGCACGACGAGGTCGAGGGTCCGATGTGGATCGAGCGCCCCGACGGCGCCATCGACATCGACGCCCGCCTCCCCGTCGCCGAGTTCGAGCAGCGCCTGGGCATGATCCTCACCGAAGACGAACGCAACGCCGACATCGACACCGTCGGCGGCCTGGTCATGATGCTCGCCGGCCGCGTCCCCGCCCGCAGCGAGGTTGTCGGCCACCCCTCCGGCGCCGAGTTCCGCGTGCTCGACGCCGACGCCCGCCGCGTCCGCCGCCTGCGCCTCCGCCGCCCGCCACCCCCCGCCGACACCAACTAGGAACCAAGGCCCCTGCCGCCGCCGCTCGCGCGCCGCCCATGGCGCCACATCCTGCCAGCGCTCGCCCCCACCCTGGCAATCGCCCTGGCAATCGTCGTCATCGGCTTGGCCCTGCACCTCGCCCTGGCGCTGCGCGAGGGCGGCGTGGTCCAGTCCGGCCGCCTGCCCGACACCGACGCCTACACCCGCACCCTGCGCGTCGAGCGCCTCGCCACCACCGGCGACTGGCACGACAGCACCCTGCCGCAGCTCAACGCGCCCGACGGCCTCTCCCTGCACTGGACCCGCCCGCTCGACGTGCTGATCCTCGCCCCCGCCCTCGCCGCCACCGCCGCGGGGGTGGAACTGCGAACCGCGATCTTCTGGACCGGCGCCGCCCTGCCGCCCGTGGTCCACCTCCTCTGCGCCTTCGCCGCCGCCTGGGCCGCCCGCGCCCTCTGGCCCGGCCCCATCGCCTGGTTCGCCGCCGGCGCCATCCTGCTCAACCCCGTCATCGGCTTCGCCTACGGCGCCTTCGGCCAGACCGACCACCACATCCTGGTGCTGCTTGCCGCCCTCCTCGCCCTCGGCGCCGCCCTGCGCGCCATCCTCGACCCGGCGAGGCACCGCCCAACCTGCCACCGACACGCCGCCGGCGCCGGCATCGCGCTCGGCGCCGGCCTGTGGATCAGCCCGGAGATGCTGCTCCTCGCCGTGCCCATCCTCGCCGCCTTCGCCGCCGCCTGGGTCTTGCGCCCCGGCCAGCCCGGCGCCGACGCCGCCCGCCAGGGCCGCCACGCCGCCCTGGCCATGCTCGCCACCGCCGCCCTCGCCCTGGCCATCGAGCGCCCGCCCGCCGACTGGCTGATCGGCGACTACGACAAGCTCTCCGCCCAGCACGTGCTGATCGCCGCGCTCGCCGCCGCCGCCTTCGCCCTCCTCGCCGCCGTCCCCGCCCGGCTCGCGCGCCCCCTGCGCCTCGCCCTGGGCCTGGCCACCGCCGCCGCCGCCGCCGCCCTTCTCCTCGCCGCCTATCCCGGCGCCCTGCGCGCCTCGGAGGCCGCCGCCGACGCCGACGTCGCCACCCTTTTCCTCCCCCATGTCGCCGAGATGCAGCCGCTGCGCCTCTCGGCCCATGGCGCCCACGACCTCCTGCTCTACGCCGGCGGCCTCAGCGCCGCCCTGGCCTTGCCCGCCCTGCTGCTCGCCATCGCCCCGCCCTTCGCCGGCCTCGCCTTCCCCGCCGACGACACCCGCCAGCAGGAGGCCCGCGCCTGCGACTGGCCCGCGCTGGCCGCTTGGCTCGCCACCGCCCCGCTCC
>Ga0105050_10002773_pt1 | contig 24742 bp, 16 predicted proteins | sample FRY01_FD_78088 | JGI IMG/M metagenome (GOLD analysis project Ga0105050, IMG submission 78088) | Freshwater microbial communities from Lake Fryxell liftoff mats and glacier meltwater in Antarctica - FRY-01 | ecosystem: Environmental > Aquatic > Freshwater > Ice > Glacier meltwater ...
AACCTTCGGAACCAATCTCCCAGTTCCGCCTTCGACCGGTGGAGGGACTGTGCCACCATGCGAAGAGCGTTCGCGAGGCGGTTATTGACCTTCCTTCCGGATCCGGGAGATGCAACGGCTGCCTTCCTCTCGCGTGAAGACGGCCCGCGCCATGATTCGGCGTCAGATTATCAGCCGTCGTCGCTGTCGGAGACACTGGTGATGTGGATGGCATTCGCGCCATCGTCGCCTGTGAGATAGAGGCGCAGTGCGTAGAGGAGATCGGGGGTCCGGTCGCCCTCTGGCTTCTTCACGTTGATCTGAACGCGGGAAAACAGTCCGACGTTTGATTCTGCGACAATCTCCGCAACCCGCTCGACCTTCTCCGCAAGCTGCTTGGTGATCTTCTGTTGGGGTTGCAGGAGCATTTTTATATCGGGATCCATCGAGGAGCGAGCGCGCAACAGTCCGAGCAGAAGCTCCAGCGGCTCGGCGGTAGCACGAACCCAGTTGCGGACCGCCCATTCGTCTTTCTTTTTATCGCCTATTAGTATCACCGCGTTTATCTTCGCTAAACGTTTCGACAACGTTTCCAGAGCCGCCCGTAACTCCGAGATCGAAAATCTTTCAACAAAGTGCTGCTCGCGCCAGATAGCGTAGGCAAAAACGCTTATTATCGAGAAATTTGGCTTTGATACAAGATTGTTGAATACGCTTTGTTGCCAATCTTCCGAGACATCTCCAAGCGCAAAACCGACTGCTCGTGGATCACGAATGTTGCCACTTTCGGATTGCTCCGTAATCCATTGGACGCATTCCTCGGGCATATCTTTGTGTAATGCACAGAACAATACCATCACACCGGAATGCAAATTGCGATTTTTTTTCGCAACTAGAAGCGGCACCACTTTGCCAAGCGTGGCGAGTAAGTCCTTGGCGGAAGCTGACAATTTTGTCGGGCATCTTGAGTCAGAAATCGACCTTCCGTCTCTCCATACTGCGAATAATAAGAACCGGCACCAACCTTTGATGTTTTTTTCTATTTTGTTCCATGCATCATCATCACCCAAATCTAACCATTTATTAAAGTTTTCTGCGGTTGAGATAAGTTTTTGAATCAAGTCGATCGTGCCACCCCGTAACGTGTTAGGGAAATGCCGCAGGCCTTCCCACGTCATCGGTTCGGGATACTTGGGTGCCGGAGCATCGGTAATAATAATTTCCTCGGTGCGCTTCCAAGTTGCCCGAACGGGAGGAAAAGATTGATCGAGAGGGACAAAGACAAGTTTGTAGGGCTCGTCAGCACCGTATTCAAAGGTAAGATTGAGTCTGCATTCGGCGCCTTTATTGTGTGGGTCAGGATCTTTTTTGAGCGGAAAATCCGGAGAATCAAGACGGGCGGAGAAGCCCAGCTCATCAGCGTTCTCACCTCGGAAGAGTGGGAACTGATAGAAAGGCCTTTCGAATGGAAGAATGAAGGTTTTGTGAATCCGGATTGAGACGGACTTGCCCCGAATCGGCTTTACGGTCGTTCCTTGCTCCACTAGGTAGAAGCGTTGGTAGAGTCCGCCTATCATCACTTTGATCGAGAGTTCGGGAATTTGATCTCGCCAGAGTGGCGTGTTGCCTGCTTGCTGTTGCAGTGACTGGAGGCGGGCACCCCCAGCGACGGGGCTTTTCTTTAAGTCAATGCATGAATCAAATTGCCCGATGCGTGGATCACGTTTGAGAGTCTCTGGGGCGATGTGCTGGTTGTGCCTTACTAGATCTGGGACGTGCCAATGTCCTGTGCTGTCCAATGTGAGCAGGTCATAGCCATGCTTCTGATCTTGATGGCCTCTCCGAATCTCTAAATCCCGCAGAATTCGAGGGGGACATCGCTCCCAGTAAAATCCCCTCGTTTCGGGAAGGCGCTCTTTGAGTTCCGGATCAAACCTAGCTATGAGTTTGACGACGCAGGTTTTACCTCCGATGTAATCGATGACAATAACGGCAAGTCCGTCGCGATTAATCTTGCTGTGATCCACTTGTTCGAAGACTGCCGCGACACTGCGAGGGAGAGGCTCGGCTCGGGGAAATCTGGCATTAAGGTTACGGCGAAGAATTTCCAACTCAAAGTCGTCTAGGAAATCCGGGGTGAGCCACGCTATGCTGTCATTCTTGAAGGATTTGCGCAGCTGACCGGCGAATGCTCGGGCCGCTCGGTCAAGAAGATGATCTGAAACTTTTTCTTTGGAGTAAAAAAGGTCGGTTGATGCTACAGATGAGGCGTCAGAGTGAAGGTAAGCAGCATCGGAATTGAATAGGTCTATGTCCACAGCCTCCTTATTTCTTTTCCATTGCTGCCAAAGGTAGGTTTTAGGTAGGGCACCGTAGGGGATTCTTCCGGTGGCATACCGGGGGTGCAGGATGGCTAGGTCAACACAGGCCGGCTCCAGGATTTCGGTTGCGTCGGAGGATCGCCCGATCTTCCGCGCGGCATCCCGCACCATGATTGCCGCGCACCAGGGCCTGACAGCAAACCCCTCGTAATCGAAAAGAACCGGTTGCTCGGCAAAAAAATGCTTTCCGTCCAAATACAACCGTCCGTAATCCTGCCACTCCCGCATGGTTTCCCCGCGGGATTCCAGTTGGGTCAGATCTCGGGCGATGTCGCCATCCAAGGATTGGATCCAGCGCCAGGCATCCCAGATGCGGCGATAGTCACGGTGGGAGAGAAGGGTGTTGTTGGGCGGAAGGTTGTCCCAGCGGGCGATAGCCTGTGCCTCGTCAGAACGGAGCCAGGAGTGAATTTTAGTGACCAGTTCGTCCTCTTCCTCGCCTAGACAGTCCCGGCGTAGTTCCATCAGTTCCGCGAGGCGGGTAACGAATACTTTCAGTAGACGATTCTCCGGAAGGTTGACTGATTGGAATCGGCGGACGGCCTGGAGATAAGGTTTGCCGGACAGTTTTTCCCGGATGTTGCGCCCGGGACGGTTGCTGAGTTTAATGAAACTGTTGGCATCCAGCTCCCTCACCGCATGAATGGGCAGCAAGGCCTGTTCGCGGCGCGGACTTTCATTGAGTACTCGGAGGAGTCGTTCGATGGACGGGCGAGCGTGTTCCGTGATACGCCAAAGGCGGTCGTGTGTAATACCGACATTGTCTGCCCGAGAGACCTTCGCGAGGAAAGCGGACAATGCCTGCGGAAGTGCATCGCCTGTCTTGGGATCGAACTCGGCGTTGACCGCAAACCAGTGCGTCTGCCTGAGCAGAGCGAGGGCACCCTCGCCCGCACGCCCATCAGCCTTTTGCATAGAGTAGAGCTCGAACAGCGTCATCTTTCGGGAGTTCCGGGATGAGTCGCTTCTGCTTGTTCGGAGTCAGGAAGCACAGCTTGAACCAAATCTGGTTCTTCCCTGAGATAATTTGCTGACTGCCAGATGAACTGGCCATAACCAAGTTCGCAGGCGAGCTCAAAGTCCTCGGCTAGATTGAAGGAATTGCCGCCGATGCCGATGTTGATTTGCGCTAGGATTTTATCGAGGCATTCGGTCCTCCCCTTGCCGCGAGTATCAATGCCGCGTAGCTTCGGCATCACCTTCTGCACGAGCTGGTCTTCAAAGGAAATGTGGAGAGCTTTCGCGAGAGCGTCTTTGTCGTTTGCCTTCTGTGCAGCCCGTACGTCGGGGTAGTTCGCCATGTAGTATTCGACGGATTGCAAGACTCGGTGTCCGATGGCGCGGCCTGTTACTGCCATGGCGGTGTTGATTTCTTCGATGAAGGCCTTGAACGGCTTGAATTCCTCATCCGAGAAGGAACTGCCTTGTGCCAGCCAGCTTTGCCAAGATTCCTTATGAAGGAGTGGGCCGCGATTTTTCTCATCGAGCGGTGTGAGTTTCAGGCGGCGCTTGAGATCTGTCGGACGTGGGAAGTGAATGATGATGGATCGGTCGAGCACCTTGTCGGAAAGCGACTTTGTGGTTTCATCCTGATTCATCGTTCCCGCCCACAGGACATTGCGCCCTAGCGACAACTGGTAGGGCGGCAATCCTGCTCCGATCTTCACCGGAAGGAACGGCACATCAGCGCCTTTCATGCCCCGGCGGAGTTCCAGCTTGCTGAGGAATTCGGCGAAGTAGAGTTCCGGGTGGGCAAGGTTCATCTCGTCAAGAAGAACAAGGCAAACGGCCTCCTCCAAACCTGGATAACCCTCGCTGTCAGCGGTGTTTTCAATCCACTTCTTCTGGCTTTGCGCGAGTAGACGCAGCACCGGTTGCGCGTCGAACTTATTATCGATGGAGTTGAAGAAGCCGAGCATGGATTCTTGCGAATCCCAGTTTGGCTGGACGGAGAGAGGTTCGAACATCAAGCCTCCGAAGTGTGAATAGAGGCGGGGAAGTTCGGATTTGCCGGTGCCGGAAACGCCGGCAAGAACTGTAAGCGGCGACCATTCTGCGGTTTTCAACGCAGTATGGAATGCGTTCAGGATACGCGGGTTGAAGTGCATCCCGTATCCTTCGCAAGCGTTGCGGACGCCAGTGAGCCACGTTTTTTCATCAATCTCCGCCTTCTTCGGCGGCTTCACCTTGTCCGCTTTGATGTGTGGCATCTCGATTTCCTTATAACGCGCCCCAATTTCGGCAGGGCGCTCGTAAGCAGCACGGAGGCGGTTGAGTTCGGCTTGCGCCTCATTTGCGGCACCTTCGAAGATGTTGGCCTTCTGGGTGAGTGATTTATTCTCTGCGCTGAGTTGGGAGCTTTTGCGACGCAGGTCGGCAACTTCCGCGACAGCGGCGTTGTTATCCACAATTTCCTGCGCGAGTTTGTCCGCTCGCGTTTTTTGGTTCTTTGCTTCCGATTCGAGCGCCTGATACCGCTCGCGCATCTCCTCGGTTGGACGGGTGGCGAGATCTTCGCGGAGGTCTTTGAGTAACTTCGTCTGACTGTTGATGTCACGAATAATTTCGGTGGGGTCTTTTCCGCCAAGCTGCCGTTTCAACTGGTCGAATGCGCCGGTAAGTTCGGTCTGGATGCTGAGAGAATCTCGCAGACGGTCCAGTTCCTCCTTTTGGGATCCCTCGGCAAGTTCCATTGACTTGCGGCGCTCTTCAAAGCGGGCTTCGATAGTCTCTTTGATTTCATCATTGCGCTTCTGCCATTGCTGTTCCGACCGTTGTTCTTTGCGTGAAATCGTCCGTTCGGTGGCCTCCAACTCTGCCTTGCGGCCTTCGACTTCGCTTTGCAATGCGGAAACCGCTCCCTTTTGCTTTTCGAGTTCTGTGCGTTCGCTTTCCAGTCGCCTACGAGTTTCATCCTGTTGCGTTGTCCATGCCTCGCGCTCTTTGGCGATCTGCGCGAGGATGCGTTCGCGTTCTGACTGCTCGGCTTTAGTTACTTCCTCCAGCCGGATTTTTCTTCGTTCGGCGATTTCTTCCTCCAATGCGGAAAGTTTGTTTTCGCGGGTGGCAGCGATTTCCGTCTGGAGAGCCATACGCTCATCGGCGAAACCGGCATCTCGTGTCTGCTCACCGGTGATGATACTTTGCTCACGCTGAGCAAGTGCGGATTTATGTTCCTCAAAATCCTTACGCTGCGCAGTGATGGCATCCGCGAGTTTACGAAGGCGTTCAGCTTCGTCTAGATTGGCCTTGTGCTGACGGGTAGCTTCCTCCGCGAGCGCTTTGGCTTTATCGGCGAAACCGGCATCAGCATTCTGCTCACGTTCAGTGACGTCGAGTTCGCGCCGAGCGAAAACACCTTCCCTTGTGTGGAGAGCTTCCAGTCTGCTTGCAACCTCGGCAGCCAGCGCATCCAAATCTGTTTGGCGTCCGTCAAGTTGACCCTGCCGTTTTTCGACAACCTCTTTGAACGCCTCACGCTGCGCATCGGCGAAGTTCGCCCTAGCTTTTGCCTCAAGAAGGGCAATTTCGGAGCGGTGCTTCTCCAAATCCGCCTTCTCGGCGGCGATGCTGTCAGCGTTACGCTTGACCTCGCTGGCGTGGTCGGAGCGCCCGGCCTCGAACTTATCCTTGTCTGTCGCAAGTAAACTGCGTTCGTGGGCAAGATTGTTTTCCTTGCTACTGATGTCACCCTCGCGGTTCTCTAAGTCGGTTTGCCGTTTGCCCAAATCGGCGGCAATCCCCTTCAACTCTTCTTCTGATTTTCCAAAGAATCCCATAATTATGTCTCCTGTAGTGTTTTGATGGTTGAGTATGTTGATTTGCGCAGTTTTGCGATGTCCACTTTCGGTAGCGGCAGCGGTTCATTACCATGGCCACGTGTGGTGAGGATCTGCGCGATGTCGTCGATGAAAGTCGGTTGCGAATCCGCAATGGAGCACAGAGTCTCGTCGTCAGACATGAGTAGAAACGCAACCACGCATGCGCCAAGCGTTGGATCGCTTCCCTGCAATGTCTGACGAATTGCCAAGGGTTTAACGGTGCGGAGGCGTTCAGGCAATTCGCCGAGGCCGTTTCCCTGAGTTTTTCTTTGAGCGGCACTGATGAATTCGGAATCCGAGATGTCAGGGGGCAGCTTGCCAGAAAGCTTCTGGCGAAATTTCGCCTGTAACGCGGCATAGAGATCGAAGGCGAAAGTGGATGCGTCATCCTCGTCCTTTGAGTCCAGCCAGAATCTCTCCGCGTGTATCAGGCGGTCCTGCAAGTTCGCACCAAGGCGATTGAACGCCTTGAAGCCGAACTCGCTCTGAATGCTGGCGCGGGCATCCAAGAGGGAGTCGGCGCGAGTATTCTTGTCCACGCCGCTAACGGGAGTGTCCGAGAAACTGATGTCAGGCAGTAGCGAGTAGACAATCTCGCGCAAAAACTGATCAGCAGGCAATTCCGTTTCTGGCGCGTCGGCACTGCCCTTGCCGTGTCCTTTTTCATCGCGATTCTTTTTGATACCGAAGAGGCGGCTTATGAGGCCTGGATGCGAGGTCGCAATGCGGCGCAAGGGATGCGACTCATCCTTCTCTGCCTGCAGAATAGCGATTGCGAGGACGGTCTCCAATTCCGCCTTGCCGTTTTGAAAGTCAATGAGTTTACCTAGTAGAACTGGCCTGAAGCCGAATTCCGGCAGATCTAGCCCGACACCTTGCGCTGCATTTTCCAGCAATGTGTGATGTTCGAATTGCCCAGTAAATTTGAGTTTCCCAATGGCATCCTCAAATGGCCGTCGGATGCAGGCGTAGAACAATGCCCACTCGATCGAGGCGTGGATTTTAGAGATAGAGCGGAACCCAGTGATCCAAGACGGACTCAAATTGGCAACGAGTTTCGGGTAGAGTTGCCAATTGGCGGCGTTCTCGAACGGCTCTTTCGGTCGTTCATCCGTCCCGTCTTGTTTCGGAGGACGAGGATCGCTCAATGACTGCTTCCACTTGAGCAGCCATTCGCTTAGTTGAATATCCTCTCCAAGCAAATGCACCAACGCACTTTCAAGAACTAGGGAGAAGCCGTTACCGAACGGATCGGCGATGCGGAATTCACCATCGCTCTTCTGGAAAGCTATAGGGCATTCGAGATGATATGACTCGGGTGAACGTGCGATGGTGATTTGCTGGACGACAAGCATTTCGTCGTCCCTGCCAAAGGCCGCCGACCGGCTCTTCATTGCCCGCAACGCGCTGATAACATCGCGTGGCACCGGCACACATTTTTTGTGCTCTTGATTTGCACTGATCACCTTAATGAATTTCTCTTCTTCTCGCTTTCGTAACGGATTTCCTTCATCCAGGATGTGGAGGAATGGGAGGATTTTTCCGGTGGCGAGTTCGCGGAAAAGGAGTGCAGTAACGAACACAGTGATATTATCTTCCCGGTCTCTGCGGCTTTCGCCCTTTTTTTCAATGATGGCGTTGTGCTCATCAAGGAGTCCTTTGTCCTGCAAGCGCAGGAGGATGCCTTTGACCAAGTCGAGCGGAATGCGGGTTTCATCTGCCAGGGTATGGACATCCATCGCACCATCCGCATCGAGGAGTTTCAGGATAACGCGCTCAAACGGATTCAAGCCATCACCCTCATTTGATCCTTTCGGCAAAGTCACACGATAGGCGTTCACCGGCCATGCGAGACGGTTCTTTCTACCGATGATCTCGCCGAAGGGGTTCAGCCTACCGTAATCCAGGAGTTTCAGCGACATTACAAAATCCTCCCTTCCGTTTTGCAGAGTTGAAGAAAATCAACCAAACCCGGAATAAACTCTTTGGCGAGGTCGTTTTGAAGCAGGCCGGAATCGCCTACCACAACCAGCAGTTTCTTCTGGCGGCTCATCGATACATTGAGGCGGTTGTAAAGGCAGAGGTGGCCGAAAGAAATACGAGCTTCCATTTCGTCTGTCCAATTCTTCCCTTCCTTCTCGACAAGGGATTTCTTTTTTTTGATAAATTGTTTTTCTGGCAATGTTCGCACGACGGACAGAAAGATGACATCAAACTCCATGCCTTGAAAAGAATCCACCGTGCCGATGCGGAGTTTCTTGTCGTCATCCGCTAATTTTCCGAGTTGCTTTTTGATGAGTTCTGCCTGCGCCTTGTAAAACGAAATCACTCCGAAAGTGAGGTCTTTTCCGGCATCAGAATTCATCCACGCAAGCAACTGAAGGGCAATGGCAGCAGCCTCGGCAGGGCGTGTCCAACTGGTTCCACTTCGCAGGTGCTTGCCTTTCGCGGCAGGAACATCCAGCCAAACAGCGGGCCCATTGTCCGTATCGAGGAGGTCGTGTGCGAAATCGCTTGCCGGACGTCCGGACCGAACTTTCTCCGGGCGATCGGGGCACTCGTAGAAATTGCGACTGATGAAATCACCCAGAAGTGGATGCATGCGGTATTGCTTGTCGAGCATGACGCGGCGGGTGATTCCGTCGTTCTCCTCAAGCGTTTTCAGGCGCTCGTCGAAAAGATACAGGAACATGGATTTTTTGTGCCAGGCGGACTCCCCTTGGCCGGTCTCGCCTTCTTCCATCTGGCGGGCGACCTCGTCGTCAATGATGTGGGGCAATTGGTGGTGATCGCCCACAAGGATGATGCGCTTGCCCTGCGCCATTGGAATCATCAAATCGCGAGGTGAGACGCGGGCGGCCTCATCCACAATTACGAAGTCGTATTCAATTGTTTGATCAGCATCGTTTCCGGTAATTCCTTTGTGCATTTGCATCGTCCGGTTGACGCTTTGCTGACACGTGGCAGCGAACGCGAAGCTGTAATCCGAGACAGCGTCGATCATCCCGTAGGGATTGCTTTCAAGTTCCGCCAGAAACTCCGCCAGTGCGGCGGATTTCGCGTCGCTAGCGAAGAACCCTGCTGTTCTGATGCGCGTGATGGCTTCCTCCGCTAATGCAATTACCTCATCGTTCAGCTTCTCCACACGAAAGACCGGAGGTGCAGAAAAGCGGATGAGGAGTTTCTTTTTCAGCGTCGCCAAATCATTCAGGAAAGGAGGGTAGCCGTCTTCATTTCGCCACAGACTTGCTGTGTCAAGCAAGACGCGCTCGCTTTCTTCAAGGACATCACTCAAATCATCCAACGCGTCGGTCGCCTGCTCCGGCCCGTCGTCGGCGAAACTTTCGGGACGAATGCGCAGGCGACGCACGGCGTTGAGTAGCTGATTGGATTCCTCGTTGAGTCGTTCTTTACGCGAAAGATTCTTCTCGAGGCTCGCGGCCCTTCGTGCGCCATCTTCACCAAGAAGGGGGACGCCGAGCGATGCGATTTGACCTACGAGATTTGCAGCCAGTGCGCGTGTCGGTGCCTGAAGATATTGCATGGATAAGTTCCTAATTTCCGTTTCCCGCTCGACTTCGGCGATCTGAGGATTTCGTTCGCGGAGTTGAGCCGCGAGTTGGGCGCACCATTCTTCAAGATTCTTTTCAAAGGCACTGAAATCGTCCTCTTCCGCGCCGGAACGCCTTCCAAATTTCGGAACAGGAATGCCATTGAGCGAGAGACGCTCGATCATGTTCTCCACCGCGTCGTGCTGGAAACCGGTCAGCAAAACCTGACCTTTGGTGCTTGGCCCGCGCTTGTCCGCCAACTCGTTCAGGCGTTCTAGGATCGCAGCGATCACAGTAGTTTTACCGGTGCCGGGTGGGCCTTGAATGAGCGCAATGTCGGGCGTATTTAGAGCGACTTCGATCGCCCTTTCCTGCATGACAGTCGGTGCATTTCGGAAGACTTTTTCGAGGACAAATGCCGTGAGCGGTCGGATTTTTTGTGGCCTTCGGGTGGGCTCGATTAGGCCCTTCTCTTCAATCAAGGGCCCAAGTTGAGGATTGGCAGCGCGGCCTTCAAGAATCGAACGCCGGGCAGTCATCCGGCGCTTGATCTGAGTAATTTCTCCGGAAAGCGAAAGGATGAGCGTTCCGGTTTCCATCGGAATACTTTCGGCCGCTAGAGTGATTGACTTTGATGCCGCATCGAAATCTCTGACGGCAAAATTTAGATTTGTTTTTTTGTCCGATTTGCGCGACCGCTTTTTCTCATTTTCGAGCAAATCCTCTTGTTCGGAATCGTTCTCTATTTTCTTGGTAAAATCCGCAAACTTCAAATCGAGATTCGTCAGGTAGTTCGGCAATTCTTCGGCTATCTCGACGGATTCCACCTCGCCTGTCGCCAGCTTGTTCAATGCGGAATCGGATGCTTGCGAAATGCGCACCGAGACTGTTCCGTCTCGGTTCTGCTTCATATCGGCATAATGCAACGGGCCGACTTCGCGGGCGTGTTTGAGCAGCAGTTCGCCTTCGAGGTCGCCGAACTCGTCCCATTTCTTCAGATAACTGCCGTCGTCCTTGGTGAGCGCGGTCATCTGCGCTTTGGCGAGAATTTGAATCCGCCCCGCCTGCGTCCAGTCCACAAAAGTGAGCTTCCCCTTGGCGAGACGCAGGGCGCGGTCTGACTCGCTTTTGCGCTTGGTCAGGCGGGTGATGGTAAAAATCGACTTACCGTCTGGAAGAGCGGTTTCGGTGGCGACGAACCGAATACCATCCCCTGTGACGCAGAACGAGTTCTTGCGGGTCGGTTGAGGTTTTTGCACTAGCGCTGACTCACCCACCACCGTAGCTGGCTCGGCATCGACATGCGAATCCTGAGCATCTTCCGCATTGTCGCTCTCTTCTGATCCCTCTTCGACATTCCCTTTCGATGTCGGTTCAGGTTTCAGCTCATCGTCAATCGCCGGTCCGCCAATTAGGAAGAAGTACGAGCTGGCGCCTTGGTTGAAACAGCAAAGTTGGCCAAGTCTTCCGTAAAGACGTTCGCGCTTAAATCCGTCCTTGCGTCGTTCGATCTTTGTTATCGCGTTTTCCACATACTCATCGACTCCGATTTCGACTTCTCCCATCTCTAAACATTCGCCTGTGAAAAAAGCGATTTGGATTTCGATACTTCCATCTGCGGCTGGATTGGCGAGCTGCGCAAGGATGGCGCGTCCGCTGGCGAGTTCGGATTTGAGTCTCCGGATGTCGGCGGCAACGACAGGACGAACGTAGACAACGGAATCCCTGAGGCGGATTTCGAACTCGTCCGGTCGGGTCAGGCTGGGGTCAACCGAGAAGACAGGCTGCTCATGCAACGCCTCTGCGGCATTGTCAGTGCGCCTGATACGGAGCGTCAAAATGTCGGCAGGTAGATCTTGGAATTTCATTTTGTCGCCTCCACGAACTCAAATGTCAGGTTGTCAGGAAATGGCTTCGTGCCGCGGACGGGGAATACAGTCTTTGCCGAATAGTCGGGAACTGCTTCGCATTCCGTGTCGTCGTTGTTCTCAAGCGAAAATGGGTAAAACAGCCGGTGTGGGAGGGCGAACTCCTTGGCACCGCAGGGAATCAGCATTTCCCAGCGATGGGTGCTGGCGCGAAGAAAGGCGGGGCGCAGCGCACCGCAATAAGGGCATTTCTTGCAGCCGTCAGCGAAGCAGCTCATTTTGCATTGCTGACATTCCAGCGAAAGGTCGAAGGCCTTGGCCAGTTCCAGTGCCCAGATCTCCATCGCAGGGCGGCGGTGCGGTTGCGTCCTTCCCGCTCCGAACATTTCCTGGAAAAGGAGGCGTAGCTTCGGCGTTGCCACCAACTCGCGGGGCAGCCCCCCAACGCCTTGGTTCGAAGCGTCGTCCTTGTCGTCAACGAATGGCAAATAACCGGCGTATGCCTGCTCATCCAGATCAGCGGGCGCGCCATCCGCTACCGGTTCAGCATCCCAGCCGCCTTCATCGGCATCGGGTTCCGTTACCTTTTTTCCGATGAATGGATGACAAAGTGCGAGGATCTTAAAAGCCATTACAGCGAAAGACCAGCAATCCGAGCGTGGGCGGGAGCAATCAGTTCCCCGCACGACTTCCGGCGCACCGTATCCCGGAGTATAGACAGAATTACCGCCGCTCGGCAGCTCAAAGCGCAGGTTGTCCGCATCAATCAGCCAAACCTCACAGGAAGATCCTTCTCCGATAAAAGCATTGTTCGCTGAGATGTCGCCATATACCAGGCCAGCACTGTGGAGACGGGCGAGGATGGAGGCGCATTTCGAGAGTGCGAACAGACGGCGTCGGGTTGATCCCGTAACAGCGTAGTGAAAAAGCCGAAAGGCCATCTCTTTGTCAGGAATTCCTGCAAGCCATAGGGGAAGCTCCGGATTCCGCTCTTCCAGCTTCTTTTTTGTTTTACCGTCCAAATCGAATACGCTGAAGGGCTTCATCCCATTCAGGAGGTGCATTACATAACCCGGTTCATCGCGCAGGATGGCGAGTGGCAGCGATACCGGAATGCGGGAAGGGATCGGCAACCGCCGGATGTTCTGGAAGCGGTCGCGTAGGTTTACGTTTTTGTCTGGCTGGCCGGTTGCTGTATCGAGCGGCTGTTTGATCGCCAGATCCGCGTCCCTAGTGCGATAGACCACACCCTGTCCGCCTCTGGCAAGTTCGCCGGCAAGGTAATGCACATTGCTGTATTCGTCGGAAAGCGGGTTCGGCGCTAGGGATTTATCGGATTTATTCATTAGACACCTCCTCCCTGCAAAGACAGGCAATGGTCTTGTCGTCGCTGTGCTTCGGCGTGGGCCAGTTCTCGAGCATGGCGCAGGTGTGCCGGTTGGCGCTCACCGTGGCCATGGCCCGATGCGCCTCGATGAAGCCCTTTACGAACCCGTCAACGTTTTCCAAATCATCCGCAACTCCATCCGTGCAGAGCACGAATGCATCGCACTCTTCTTCCTTCAAGGTCAAGTGCAGCCAGTCTTTCGCGCAAGCATTCGGCGAGAGCGCTGTGGTGATATTTGAAAATCCTTGCGATTTATCCTCTGACAGCGACACGACCGAGCCGTCAACCTTGAGGACGGCAGCGAGCCCGTCGCCAAGCATTCCCACTCGGATCGCACCATCTCCAAACCGTAATGCGAACAGGCAGGTGGCGGCGCAATCGCGGGGCTCCAGCGGAGCAATTCGAGAGAGCCAATTGATTTTAATCAGGTTGAACAGAAAACCCTCGTCAATGTCAGTTTGATCACGGCAGGCGCAAAACGCGTGTTCTACAGCGAGACAAGCAGCATGGCTGCCGAGGTCGGAAAACTGCTTCGAACCCAGGCCATCTGAAATTGCAATGCCGTCACCCCAGACATAATGGAACGAAGCCCATGAATCCTGATTCGGTTTACCTGTAGCGATATGCCCGGGGCCGACTACGCTTGCGCCAAAACTCTTCCAACGGATCATACCGCCCCCTCTTCCAACCAGCCGTCTAACGCGGCGAACAAATCTTCCGCTGCAAACACGTCGTGCCCCTTGAGTTGTGGATGGGCATCAACACCGATTTTGATGAAGCGGAGCGTGTCAGATGGCAGGCATTCCTTCCAGCGCTTTAACGCCCTCGCCTCGTCCCGAGGCCAAAAGCCATCCGTGAGGATCAAAACTTTACCTTCCGGAGTTTTCCCCAGCCATTGAATCAGAGCCTCGCCATTTGAAGCTCCGCTGCAAGAAAGCAGTTCCGCCGGAAACTCGTCTTTCGTGCTCCAATCAGGGAAATGGCGCGTTTCGGACGCCCAACCGCACAACTTGATTTCCGCGAGAGCATATCCAAGCCGCACCCATTGCGCGATGGACAGGGTCACAGTCCTCATGGTGAACGACTTGCCGTCGTCGCCCATGCTCCCGGAGATGTCGCAAACCAAGTGGAGTATCATATACATTCCCCGGTTGATTTGCCGCGTTTCGCAATTCCTTCCATCAGCGTCTTCACCTGCTCGGAAAGGGTTTCTCCGCAACAGAGGGTCAGTCTCGCGTCCTTGATCTTTTTACGGACCGATTCCGCGTTGGGCGGGAAACAGCAGGCGACGATCCCACGACCTTCGACGCCGCCGTAGAAACGGACAAGATTTTGTAGTTTCATGACTTGTTCCTGCGTCACATTACCCGCCTTGCACTCTGCAATGTAGAGCGAATGGCCATCGGTGAAAACGACGTCGAGTTCGTTGTATGCGTTATCCCAACGATCATACTTTCCAGCGTTCTTTCGATCCAACTGCAATTCGACATTGAAGCGTAAGTCTTTGATGATGCCGGCGTCCTCGTACGGCTTGAATTGCAGATAGAGGTATTCCTCAAACCACCCGCCGGAAAGGTATTTTGCGAAACCGGGCCAATTCTCAAAACGCAAATCCAACCCGCCGCCTACGACCGTTGCTACCTTGTTTTGGTCCAACTTGAAAATGAAGCCACTACTCTCCACACGGAATGGCCGAAACTCCTGGTTGAATTCACGCAGTTCTCGGTAGCAGTTGGCTATCTTGCCGCGATGCTTCCAGAGCGTTTTGGTAAAAAGATGGCGATCTGGCGAAAAATCTGCCATCGCATTATTTTTTGACACTTTCAGCCCATCGCCATTGAGGAGCAGAAAGGCTTCAACTGAATCTATCGGTTTGATTGGTGCGCTGTGGAAATTATCAACAAAGGTCACGCGGCGGTTCCGGCTGTCGAAGTAAAACGGGACGGCACCCAGTGCGCGAGCTGCGGCGAGCGCGCCCGCAAACATGAGCTTCGTTCCGCCAGTCAGGTTGACGCCGATTCGCGCGTTTGCCGGAAATTTTTCGGCGCGGCGAATGATTTGTTCGCGGACCGCGCTGGCGTCCCAAGGATCAACGGTAAGTTCGTCGAATCCGCCGCCTCCAATGAGCGCTCGCATACACTCTGCCGGGTATTCCTTCGAGTTCACGAAAATATCCTGTCTTGATTCGAATTGCCGTATGCCGAGCAGAGCAGGCATTCGCTGCTCGCCGAAAAGATGGAATATCACGTCAAATCCGTTAGTGGAGTCTTGTGTCGCTTTCTGGTTCGCGCCATGTCGTTCAAGCCACTCGGCAGGCAACGAAATGGTTTGAGGAGGCTTGCCGATGACGGGCGACGCGATGAGCCGCTTCTTGAGAGCAGGATGTCCCAGTGCCGCAAATGCCCAGACAAAAGCCATTACCGGAGTCCCCGGGCTGAGATAAAGCGTGACATTTTTTTCACCGACTTCCTGCTCCACTAAATCCAAAGCCCTCATGGCGCAGGCATAGATGCCTTCAGTATCGTTGAGTTCCCGGAGTTTTTCGCTCTTAAAACAGATTTTTACGTTACCATCAGCGTTCTGGACCTTGCCCTTCAACCAACCGATGAAATATTCGTGCGCTATGGCGGTGTTGGCGAACTTGGAGACAAATTCGCCGGTTGTCTTCCAATCGCCCTGATGATGCTTTGCGCGGATTGCAGCCAGCTCCTCAGCGAACGACTTCTGCGTCTCAATGCACTCGGGAGAATCGTTATCCGCCCGTGTATAGCAAAGGAGCACGACATCCGAATAGGCTTCCGCCGCGAGTGCCGCGGCGATGGGACCGTCGGTATTCTCAAATCCCAATGATGCACGGAAGTCGGTGATGCCATACCAGGTGAGCAGAAACTTTTTCATAGCAGGTCTTCTTGAATGTAGGGTCTGAACCAGATATTTTCGTTCGTCATACGGTTGACAAACACCGCACGATTCGGCTTCTCGATTCCCTTAAATTTTCCGATGCCGCCACTCACGAGCGCGCCTGCGTCATCCTCGTTCATGCAAAAGGCCACGCGCAACTCGAACAAACTGAAAAGGTCTCTGCACGGCCCGGCGCAACGACGCCAGTTGTCAATGAACGCAAAGACAAAGGTGCCCTTACGAGGGCCTTCGTCCGCGATGCGCTTTAGGAGGTCGGCGGGCGAGGATGGTTCGCCGGGTTTGGGCGCTTTAAACACTGGCACGGGATGGAGCGACTTATCAGAATCGAAACCGTCCACAATCAATGCAGTGCGACGTTTGCCGATGCTATCCAGAATCTCTTGCAATGGCAGCGTGTCAGTGTCCTTAAACGCTTTGAATCGACTACCAAGATGATGTGCCGCATCGGTTAGGCATCTGCCTGGCTCGATTCCTCGCCCGTTGAAGTAGATAACTTCGTCGAAATTACCGTTGACAGCCAAACTGCTAAGGGTCGAGGCAAGCAGCCCGTCGTGAATTTGATCATTATAACCGCTGAGCAGCACATTGAAGGCATTGCGCGTGGTCAGTGGGACGGTCAGTGGGTCAGCGGTGAATGTCAGTTTCTCTCCCAAGAGCAGCGCGATTTCTTGTTCACTGGCCGGTTTGGATTGCTCAAATTTAGGACGGGACGGCAGATTCGCGCCGTTGAATACGCGGGTCTTCCCCACCGCGCCGCGCTTTATCGCCCGTTCCGACAATTTTACAATATGCTCGCGGCAGAACGCGCTCTCCGCGAGTGGTATCAGGAAATTTATGTTGCCCGATTTCGCGCCGTTGGCGTTGTTGATGATACCCTCGGGTGGGCTCCGGAGTTCAGCCGCCGCCGAGTTGCCGCTGCCAAGGATCATCGCTGAATCCTCCTGTCCACAGGCAAGCGCGATCTTACATCCCAACTGCGTGATAATGGCTCCGATTGACAGCGTGTTGATTCCTTTCAGGGTCTGTGTCGCCAGAAGGATGTGGATGCCGAAGGAGCGACCCTGCTTCAAGAGTTGCGAGAGAAGTTGCTCTGACGCCTCGCCGACCTGACGGCTATCCGAAAACAGAACCTGGAATTCGTCGATCACCAGAAGGACGCGGGGCAACTGCTCGATACTTGTTTTGCGGTATTCAGCGAAATCGCGAATGCCTGCTGTCTTGAAAATATGAGCTCGCATTTCCAACTCATCCACAAGGTGGCGCAGCACCGTTACGCCGTATTCGGGATCGCTTTCCGTGGCGACCAATCGGGCGTGCGGAAGCGACGGGTTCGCATAAACCGTGAACTCCGTCGATTCCTTGTAGTCCAAGAGGTAAAGATCAACCTCTCCGGGCGGATATTTCTCGCAGAGCGAGTGGATCATCACATGGAGCAGGTTGGACTTGCCGGAGCCGGTTTTGCCCGCAAGCAGTGCGTGATGCTCGGAGTGAGTTGCGCCCAATGTCAGCGATACGCTCTCGCCGGCGGGAGTCCAGCCGATTGGAATATCAAAGCCGCCGATGGTCGTCGCGCCTTTCACAAAATTCTTCCATAGGTCAGGCATTGATTTGCTGAAGCGAGCCTTAGCGGCGCAACGCTCGACAAGCGTGGAGATGAAACCGTCCACCGAGTCCTGCTGTGGCCATTGCTCCGGCTGGTAGGCGAATGACAGGCCTTCGCATCCGGTGTCCGTGCCGCGCAACAGCGCATCAAGACGCATGGTCAAGGTTGCCAGTGCGGCACGGAACTTCTCGTATCGCCTGTCGTCTATGCGTTTTCCGTCAATCGCGATGATTGGTAGGACACCACAACGCGGGCCGTTCTCGCAAAGGCGTTCAAGAAACCAGAGACTCTTGTCCGAAAGTTGCTCCGGAACATCAAAAAGTAGCACCACCTTGTAGCACAGAGAGTTGTCGGTATTGTTCGCGTTGTATTCCGACCAATTGGGAGTTTTTTCATTGAACCTACGCTGAATGAGTTCCTCGACCTCGTTCGTCAGTTTGTCGAGCGCAGCCTCGATTTCGTCTGAGCGGGTGAGCACGCGTTGTTGCGGCACCAACTGTTCCACTTTCAGCAGTGACAAGAACGGTTCGGCCGATTGCCCGAGTTTCAGCGGGTCAATAAGTGTCATTTCCAACTGGCCTGGCGGCAGAGCGGACAGCAATCGCAACAGGAGATGGTGAGCCAGACGTCTTTGCGCCTCGTTTCCCTCCGGCAAAACAAGGGCGCTGGCGAACGGAAACGGAATGGAATGCGGGACAAGGCAGGAAAACTTCTCAAAAGAGACTTGCTGCGAACCAAGTAAAAGACCCGTTGGCATTTCCGATGCCAACGGCAGAGCTGGGCCGAAATCCACGAAAGCAGGTTGCTGGCGTCGAAGCCTCGAATTCGCCGCCTCGATTTCAGCAACGGTCTTTTTCCATTCATTACCAAAGGCTGACAGCCAATTCGCTTTCCTTGTAGCCCGGTTGGCGTTTGCCTTCTGCCTTTCATCCGCGAGACGCCTCCTCTGTTCGTCGTTCAATCCTTTAGTCTTTTCGAGTGCTGCGATTCTGCGACGGATTTCATCCAAGGTTTTTTGGAGTTCCGTTTTCCTTACTTCCGCTTCCCGCCGCTTTGCCTCGAAGTCGTGCTTTGTCTGTTCAAGCGCGGATTTCCTGCTTCCCGCGGAATCAAGTCTCGTTTGTAGGGCTTGACACCGCTTCTTTTCCTCGTCGTTTCCCTCGGCGAAGAAATAGTAAATTTTCTCAATAAGCCAACGGTTGCTGATTTGCCGTTCAAGACCGGATTTCTCTTGGCCAAGCGCACTAATATCAGATTCCACAGCGGTAATTCCTTGATTTGCTGCGACGGTTTTTTCGTCCGTTTTCGCAATCTCGTGTTCGATGCTGTCCGATTGCTGACGAAGATTCTTCTCTTGTTGCTGCGCATACGCTGAACCCGTGTCGTGTTTTGCCGCATCTCCATGTAAGCCGGCGATGGATTGGCCAAGTCGATCAGAGGCAGCGTCGAATTCGCGGTCAATGCGCACAAGACCTTGACGATACTCCGCGACAGCTTTGTAAATCTTGGCAATCGCATCTTGATAGTATTCGAAAGTTCCGCTCATCAGGTGCCCCCTCCGTCTTTAAAATCGAACGTCCTTGCCTCTTCCATGGCACGATCAATGTTGGATGCCTGTCGCTGGAACTCCTCGTTGAAATGCCGGAGCGAATCGATTTCCTTGAGGGTCGGGTCAAGCACATCGGCAATCATGGACGCACCGAACGAGTCGCGCACTCCGTCGCGGAAGTTTTCGGAGCACAGCGCCGCCGCTCTAAAAACATCGTCAAACATCGGTGCCCTCCTTTCCGGCATCCCCATCAATCGGAAGTTCAAGAACATAATCGTTGGGGGAGACTGTCGGCAGAATGTCGGTACAAATCTCGCCCGGCAATAAATAGTTGGATTGGAACCCAGGATTCTTGCTCCTGATTCCATCCATAAACGCACGCCATTCTTCTTCGGGCATGTCAACCGATTGACAATCTGCCGTCAACGCCAAGAGGTTCTCGGTTGCGGCATCCACGCCATCCATATCCCCGGCGTTGACGGCGCTTCGAAGCAAGTCAACTTCGGCGCGTATTTGCGCGAGAATATCAGGACGGACAATAGCAAATCGTATTTTCATAATTTCTCCCCCTTTCCTTGGAAGATGAAGCCAAGGCACGATTGGTCAATTTCGTTCTTGCTCGGCAGCATTCCCACGAGAGGTGAACCCGCTTCACGCAATGTGTCGCGCAACTCCTTCTCTTTCTCCGGCGGCAAATCGTGAATGTCACGCGAGCAAAGAGTGCATTGCGCGTCCGCCAGCTTGTGTCCCTCAGCCTGAAACACCATGTGGTCCTTCTGTGAATAGAGGTAGTTGGCCTTGCCGCATTTCACTTCGAATGCCATCGAACCGCCCACCGACGCGCCCATGCCTTTCCCTCGCCCCAAAATAACCGGGACGCGCAAATCTGTCATAAGCAGGTCCGTCTTTGTGTATCGCCCATTGTCGCCAACGAAAGTCCGCCCTTGGGTTTCGATCCGTCCACCCAGCGGTGCTAGCGCGTGCCGTGCTATTTGCTCTCCGAACTCGCCACTAAGATGTATGCGTGTTTTGCGGGCGACGATGTTGCGCTCGGCGTCACCTCTCGCCGACACCCATTCGCAGCGATACCTGTCAACCAGTCCGCGATATGCGGGGTTGCGGTCATAGAGATGCTCCTGAAGCAAATCCCGTTGTTCGTCGGAAAGGTTCATCCGGTCGCTCAGGGTATTTGGCGTGATGGGAGCGCCATGTTGCGTGGGGTTCCAGTGCAGCCATGAGTGGAACTGCGCGGCGGACGGATTGGTCGCGAGATAGCCATTGAGAGCCTGTTGTGCAGTGGTCAGTCTTGCAGTCGCCACATCAACGGATTGGGACACAGCGGCAAACCGCGCCGCGCATTCCGCTCGCGACTGTTCCCGCGCCAGCTCCGCTATCGCCAAAGCCTGCTTCACGCACGCGACTCGCTGCTCCATCGCCTGGTGATTCTCTTTGGCCAGCTCAAGGTCTGCTTGCGCTTGCGCCAACTTGGCTTGCGCCTGATCAACAGTGCCTTCAGCGTCTGCAACATCGGATTCTTCACTGGAGCACTCAGGAGACTCCCCATCCTTATCGTTTGGTTGCTCCTCACAACCCGACAATGCTGAATTCGCTGCACTTAGCGCACATTGGCTGGCCTCCAAATTCTCTTGGGAATACCCAACCCCATGTTGTGACACCTGCTTTTGTTGGATGGCATTTTCCAACATGCTCTCGCTGGTCTGTGCTTCCTCGCTAGCCTCTTCATACTTGTTTTCCGCAACGGCGATCTGTTCCCGGCAGGCGGATTCCAGTGCCTCGCGCATGGACAGCAGCCCACGCAGGAGGTCCTCCAGATTTTCCACTTGCCCAATTGAGACCTGTGCCATTGCGATTTGTTAAGATTTAACTTTGCAAATAGTCGCGCAGTCGCGACGCGAGCGCGGCAAGATACGGAACCTGTTCCGCAGCGCTCGTGTTGAACTGATGCAACTGTTGAAGGAGAGCGTTGTAATCCTCCTCGAACCGCGTCCGTTTCTCATCTTGCCACGTGTCGCCAAGTGAGGCAAACGCGCCATTGAGATTTCCTGCCGCATCGTTCAACGAATCAACGAACTGTTGAAGGGAATGCGCAAAGCGTTCCAATTCTTCCGGGTCTCCGATTGCTTGTGCCATTACCAATATCCTCCTTCTTCTTTCAATTTTGGTTCAGCCGATGTCGGGACGGCATTAGGGTTTTTCGACTTGCTGCGGGTGGTCACCGACATCGTGACCTTGCGGAAAAACTCGTGAATTTTGTCCGCATCCGTCGCGTGAAATACGGTGTTGCGGACCGGCGTGCCGTTCACTTCCGCCAACACCGGTGTTTGCGAGATGAAGCGCTCAAGAGCCTGCGTTCCGGGATTCTCGCCGATTCCCAACGCCATAAAAAAACACTTTGCCGAGCGCCCGCCGGTGATGAGCGCCTCCAGAGGATGCTCCCAATCGTCCGTAGGTCGTCCATCTGAAACCAGCACCACTGTCGGACGGTAGGCGCGTGAGGGAATGACATCTTTGTCCTCAATCAGCCTTTTTGCCAATGAGAACGCTGCCCCCATCGCCGTGCAACCATCCGCCTCCATATCAGTCCAGCTCACGGAAGAAGCGGCTCTGGGCGTAAGATGCTGCACTACCCGGTCGCCAAAGGTGATGATTGAAACCAGAAATTCAGTTTCTATCCGCTCCTCGGCAGCGAACGAATCAAGCATTCGCCGAACGGCATCGTTCAGGACTTGAATCTTCGAGGTTCCGCCCTCGACCAGCTCCCATGTCTGTCCATCATCCTCGACGGTCTGCCCTGTCCGGCGGACATTCTCGGGATCGACGACCTCGTCCATGGAGCCGCTGACATCCAGCAGAAGAAATACGGGAAGCGGCTTGGCTTTCGGCGTCGTGAATTTGCTTGGGTCGAACATTACCATGAAAAGCCCTCCTCAGCTTGTTGCTCGTTGTTTCCGGCTTCGTCAGAGGGTTTTTCTGTCGGGGGTTTCGGCTTCTCCGCCCGAGCTTCGATTGTGGCAGGTTTAGCATCGATGGTGCTAGCCTCCGGCACGACATCCGGCGTCTGCAACTTCGTGCGGCTGGTCACCGACATGGTGACATACTTGAAGAAATCCCGTAACTGCTTGGCGTTCTCGGCATAGCACAGCGGATTTTTGGTGCCTTCTATGAACTTACCGAGCACTACTTCGTCCGCGTCCGCGCCAATGGCCATCGCCATGCGATCGCATTTCGCTGAACGGCCCTCGCTGATGAACGCCTGCAACGGGTTTTCCCAACTGTCGGTGGGTTGCCCGTCCGAAACCAACACCACTGCCGGACGATAGGCGCGTGACGGCACGATATCCTTATCCTCGATCATCGCTTTCGCCATCCTTAATGCAGTGCCGAGCGGCGTCCCGCCCGATGCAGACAAGTCGTGCCACTGGATGTCGCAGGAAGTAGCGAGCGCGTGTTGTAGTTTTACTTCCGCGCCGAAAGTGATGACCGCGACATGGATTTCAACCTCGCTGTTCTCCGTGTCGCGAAACACTTCCAGCATATCGCGGACAGCGTCATTCAGGTTGCGGATTTTTTCGCCGCTCATACTGCCGCTACAGTCAAGCAGCAGTATTACCGGCAGGGGCTTCGCGGTGGGCGCGGTGAACTTGAATGGATCGAATTGGTTGCTCATGAATTGTGGTAGCTGGATTGGTCCTCGAGAATTCACTAAATCCAAGCTCGTCTATCAGGCTCACTTGGGTATCGGATCGAATCTCTGCTACGAAGAGCATTCCATAAAATTTTTACAAGCCCGAAGAATTTTAACGTTCCTACGCGGGAGAATCCATTACCGAGCCCGTCTCCGTACTCTTGGGAGTCCAACCCTCAACCAAATCCGATGAGATGTCTATTTTGCGCTTTCCCCTTTTTTCGCAGAGCTTACGCATGAAGGTTTCGAACAATTTCAGTTCTGAAGTTTGGATCGAGGATCGCCTGGAGTCGCTTTTTTGGCAGGGTTTGTTTCGAGGGATGGGAGCGGAGCAAGTGGATGGAGAGTTCCCGGAGGGTGGAAAGGTTTTGCGCCGCGTTCCGGTCGCTTACGGGAAGGTCATCCTCTCCGAACACGACATCCAAGGTCCAGTGGCAACGATTTTCAATTCCCCAATGCGCCCTGACGGTGGCGAGGATCTTCTCCGCGCCGCCTGCGCTTGAGCTTGAGCAGAGATAATATTGATCTTCCACGGCGGCTTCCAAGCCATCGGTGCCACGGCTTTCCCTCCGGCAGGTCTCCCGCCGGATCCGAACGACGCGACTGAGTCCGTGCCATTTCCACGACTTGTGGAAGAAGCCCATTTCATCCTCCACCCAGCATTCCCGCTTTTCATATCGACCGTGGCCGGACTCTTCGCTCATCGCGTCGCACGGTCGGCTCAAGCGGTCGAAGTGGGTTTTCACGACCTCGTGCGCCTCGCCTTGGTTGCCTTTGAGGGCGAGAATGTAAGCGCCTCCGGCCTCGTCGATCTGCTCGGCGATAGCGGTCTGGCAACCCGCCGCATCGATGGTGACGGTGGCTCCCTTCAGATCCAACGAGCCGAGGAGACGGGGAATCGCTTCGATTTGACTCGCTGCGCTCACCCTCCGGGCTGCCTCCGGCAGTCTATCTCCGCTGCGCTCCGGTTCATTGCTCTTCTCCTCGCACGCGACGCGGGCCACGCAGAGGGAACGCTCGTCGATCCAGGCCCGCACAAGATGCAGCGTAGATTTGCGCTTTTCCGGGTCGTAGGAGCTGCGGATCGCCTTACCGTCCACTGCGATATGCTCTCCGGACAAGCCGCCAAACCACTCAGGTAGGATCGCAGCGAAGTCATCGGGCCGGATCATGAGGAAGATGTTGCGAAAAGTGTCGTGGGCAGGTGCTCCGTTCTCCAGAGGCAGAAACTCGCGAAGCCAATCGAGCCGGTGCTTGGCGAAAGCGGCCATGCTGGAAAAGTCTTCGCACCCGCAGATCATCGTGCATAAAGCGGTCATCACTACATCGCTCAAAGCATGGAGGACCTTGCCGGGCTGACGGTGGTCGTGGAGCTAGGCAAAGCGTTCACGGATTTGTTGGAGGGAGTTTCGGTGGGATTCAGAGAGAGGTAGTTCGTCCATCCCTCATCGGAATTATAAGAAACAATAGCACAAGTTGAAATTAAGAAAATTTTAATCTTTTCATAGTCTATTCATGCGTAAGCCCTGCTTTTTTCGCACCGCTGGCCGTTCACAGACGCTTGAGTGGACTAGTCGCTATCACGCCCCGCAGCCCCTGAAGGACCTGATAGCTAAAAAAACCCGCCCCTTTCGAGGCGGCGAGTTTTCCCGGACTGGACCTCCTTCACGCATTCGGGAGTGTCGGTCGCGGCGGTCATATTTCGGATATGTCCGCTTTTGTTTGTTGTGGTTGGGGTAGACGCCAGGAACGGTTTTCCCGAGCGCGCTCAATGCGATCACGAACGGCTTCGGTGGGGTAGTATTCACCGTCCTGGATCTCACCCGCCTCGTAGCGGCGACATGCTTCGGCGGCGAGAGGCAACGCATCAGCGACCTCTTCAGGCCAGACCTCGGCATCGTCGGGGTGAAGCTCGGGATGGAGCCAGAAGAAGCTCCACCACGAAAGGAGGAGTTCTTCTTTCGTGAGCACCGCG
>Ga0105050_10002774_pt1 | contig 24741 bp, 21 predicted proteins | sample FRY01_FD_78088 | JGI IMG/M metagenome (GOLD analysis project Ga0105050, IMG submission 78088) | Freshwater microbial communities from Lake Fryxell liftoff mats and glacier meltwater in Antarctica - FRY-01 | ecosystem: Environmental > Aquatic > Freshwater > Ice > Glacier meltwater ...
CGCAAGCCCAGATAATCGCGCACCCACGGCGCCACCAGCACCCGCATCAAAATCCGGCTGCCAACCCGGGAAATCCTGATCTCGGGCTCATCCAACAAGCGTCATGAATAAGACGGGCTAGTAGATCGATAAAGCGAGCATCTGTCATATCTAATACATCGCAGGACGAAATTCGGGTCATTTCTGCATCTGCATTATGTGAGGTAGGCCGAACTGGTGATTGTTGACCCGGTTTTACAACATTGTCTCCTCTTGATGTCGTCTTTCTACCCCCAAGCGAAGCGCGATAATAAAGCCCTCCTCGACCGGCATGAATATAGTGACCTCGAGGGCCGGTCCCCACCCTCAGACCCTTTATGCCGACAGAAATGCCGATCCCGCTCTTCGATAAATTGAAGCGAAAGGGCCCGGCTGAGACTGAATCGCGGATGTAAAATGGCATTCAGGGCCTCGTTAGTTAGCAACTGGGTTAAAGCCGCATCTAATTTATATGCCTGTGTTTTAGATATTACGAGTATCAATAGCCCGTATCGCTAGAATTATTTTTTCATAGTTCAGCGTATAGCATACTAATATATTTCGCTAGCCTGTGCCTGCTTGGCCATAGATGCCGGCCTCCGTCAGCGTGCTGCTGCGGAGGGTGGGTTTGGTGCTTGGGTTCGGCTGTGGACCCCTCTCCCTCTTCAGGACGCGGGCCCCTCCCTCTCCCGCAACGGGATTAAGCTAAGTGAAGGGGTCTGGGGCCTAAGGCCCCAGCCGCCGGAGGCGCTATCTAAGCCCCCTCAGGCTGCGCCAGCGCAATATACAGCTTCCCCGGATCGGACGCGAGCAAGGTCGTCGCCAGTGTCCGGCCTTGGCGGTCTTGCATTACGTGGCCGATGAGGTTTTCGAAGTCTTCTACGTAGCGCAGGGCTTCGGTGCGGAAGAGGGTGTCGTGGGCCATGTGGCGGGTGATGGCGCGGCCGATGCCGTTTTCGAGGCCGAGGGCTAGTTCCCTTGTGAAGCGGCTGCGGTCTCCGGCGAGCCAGTCGTCATAGGCTTTGTCTTCTATGTCGAGGCGCAGGAGCTGGGCGAGGTCGATGGATTGGTCTTGCAGGCTGGTGAGGAGGCGGGTGGCGCGTTTTACGAGGTCCATGCGGTCTTTAACTTCGAGATCGGTTTGGCGTTTGTCGAAGTGGGTTTCGATGTCGGCGACGGTGCTGGTCATTTGCGCGAGGCGGGCGGTGATGCGTTCGGCGGCTTTTTGGGCGATGTCTGCGGCGCGGGTTTGGGCGGATTCGAGGTTGGCGAGTTCGGCGCGGATGGGGGTGCCGAAGGCGGTGGCGGCGCGGTTGGTGCCGGCGCGGTCCAGCGCGGCTTCGGCTTCGGCGACGACGCCGGCGAGGGTTTCGCGCATGGTGCCGGCGGATTGGCCGGCGATTTCGCGGATGCGGCTGAAGTTGTCAATGAGCTGTGTGGAGGCGTTCAGCGCGTCGGTTTCCAAGCCTTGGGTGATGGTGCTGAGGCTGGTTTCGGCGCTGCTGAGGCGGGCTTCGAGGGTTTGGGCGGCGGCTTCTAGGGCGGCGGCGGCGGCTTCCAGCTGGGATTGGGCGGTAGAGACGGTGTCGGCGCTGATTTCTATGGGGCTGGCGAGGGTTTGGGCGGTGTCTTCCAGGCGGGCCATTCTTTGGCCGAGGTCTTCGAGCACGGCTTCGGTGGCGGGCAGGCTTTCGCCGAGGCGGGCGAAGAATTGCCCGCTGGACTCGTCGAGGCCGGCGAGTTGGTGGGTGAGGGCGGCGAGGGCATGGTCGGTTTCGGCGACGGGGACGCCGAGATTGGTGAGGGCGGTGTTGGCGCCGGTCATGCCTTCTTCAAAGGCGGCGAGGGCGCGTTGGCCTTGGGCGGTGCTGCCGGCGAGTTGCTCGTCAAAAGCGTTAAACTGGCTGGCGAGGGCTTCGATGAGGCTGGCGGCGCGGGCGGATTGTGCGTCTAGGCTGGTATCGACCTGGTTCAGGGTTTCGGTGAGCTGGATGAGGCGCTCGGCGATGGCGCGGGCGGAGTCTTCGCCGATAAGATCGATGGTGGTGCGGGCTTGATCGACGCTGGTGAGCAAGGCGTCGGCTTGGGCCTCCACGCTTTCGCGGGCGGTGTCTACGGCGTGCGCGGTGCGGGTGAGGGCATTGTCTACGCCTTGGGAGAGGCTGGCGAGCGGCTGCGACAGGCTTTGGTGCGCGGCGATGACGGCGGCGGTGATGGCGCTGATTCGGGATTCGGCTTCGGCGCTGGTGTCTGCGGCTTCGGCGCGGGCTTGGGATAGCTTGGCGGCGAGCGAGGTGATGAGGGTTTCGGCGGTTTGCACCTGCGTGGACAGGGCCTGCCGTGATTGATCGAGCAGCCGGGCCAGGGCTTCGGCGGCTATGGCGGCGGCGGGCGTTTCCTGGCCGAGCTGGGCTGTGGCGTTTTCGGTGCGGGTGGCGGCGGCTTCGAGGCCGGTGGCGGCGATGTCTAGGTTTTCGATGCTGATGGCCAGCGCTTGGTGTTGGCGCTCTACGGGGCGGGCCATGGCGGTGAGTTGGCCGGTGAGATCGGAGAGGCGGGCTTCGAGCGTGGTGATGGCGTTGGCGCTTGATTCCAGGCGGACTTCGGCGAGGCGGCTGTGTTCGGCCATCAGCGCCATGGCGGCGGCGCGGTTTTTGCTGGTGTCCCGCAGGCGGGTGGCGACGAGCCAGAGGATGGCGACAGGGGCTATGAAGTTGAGCGCGATGCCGGCGGCGACGGCCAGTGGCTCCAAGCCCAGGGGGATGCGGACCGGCAAGAGCGGGGACATGGCGATGAAGGCCAGCGCGATCCATATGAGGCTGGCGAAGGCAGCTACGATATAGGGCCAGCGGGGCCGTGATTGGTTTTGATCTTCCATCGGCCTTCGCGACTCCCCTAAGCCGGATTTGGCATGATGCGGGCGGCGCTGGCAATGGCTGTTTCACGCGCGCGCAATCTTTGCGCCATAAACAGGGCGATGAGGGTGAGCGCGCCGATCTCCCAATACCAGTAATAGCGGGGATCTCCGGCGAGGCAGGCGAGGGCTATGGCGATGGTGCGGTTGTTGGCGGAGAGAATCGATAGCTGGCGGACAACGGGCGCGCTGCCTTTCAGATAGGCCGGGAGCAGGGTGGGATCGGCGGCCAGCGCGGAATCAATGGGGCGCGCGCCGGCGACTTTCTTTTCAAACCACGTGTAAGGCGCGGCGATGGCGGGGAGCGGGGGGCGCGGCTCGGTGTAGAAAATGCCTTGGGCGCGGCGTTTCCACGCGTCTCGTTCGGCTTCATACCAGATTGATTGCATGGCGTGCATGCCGCCTGAGACGAAAGCTAGGGCGATGGTGTAGGGCCAATTATCAAAGCTCAGTGCCAGGGGGATCAGCACGAGGATGAAGGCCATATAATCGCAAAGGCCATCGATGAGGCGGCCCAAGGGGCTGGCTTTGCCTGAGGCGCGGGCAAGCTTGCCGTCCAGGCCATCGAGCACGTGCCACGCGACCATGAAAGCGAAACCGGCCAGAATAAAAATCGGCTCCCGCCAGTTGTAATAGCATAGGCCGGCGAGTGCGCCGCAGCCCATGCCGGCGAAGGAAACGGTGTTGGGGTGGATGCCCAGCTTGAGCGCGGGCGGGAGCAGCCGCCAGGACAGCGGATGCACGAACCACAGGTTGCTGGGGTCTTCTATCGCATCGGGGCGAGAGATGTCGGTGAGGGTGGCAGTCACAAGGCTTGCTATCCGCACTGGTAATGGCTTGGCAAGTGCTGGGCAAGCACAGTTGGCAAATCTGTTCGGCCCGGCCTATGGAACGTCTGTTACGCAAGGAAATAGAGACCGTTGATTGGCTTATTGCTAGCGCCTGCCGCCGATGTAGCGGGCTTGATTGTGGCTGGCATCAGCCTGTTGGACCGGCAGGCGCGGATGCTGAAGCGTGCCGGGTGTTCATCGCTGCTGCTGGTGGGGGCCGAGCCTCTAACGCCGGTGCCGGAAGGTGTTGAACTTGTATCGTTGAAGGCGCTGGCCGGGCGGCTTGGAGAGGCCGGCGCTGTTGAGGCGCTGGTGATTTCTGCGGGGCTTATTGTGGACGAGCGGGCGCTAAAGGCTGTGTCTGCGGCTGAGGTCCCGGTGATGCTCGTGAGCAATGGGCAGTTGATCCCTGCGCCCGGTATTGAGCGGTTGGATGCCGCCACATTATCGGCGGGGCTGATGCGGCTGCCGGCGCGCGCGGTGGCTGAGGTGGCGGCGACTCTGGGGGACTGGGATTTAGGCTCTACGCTGATTCGGGTGCAGGCGGCTGATGCCAGCGCGGTGCGGCTGGTGATTGAAGACCTGCCGACCTATGCGGCGGATATGCGGCGCGAGGTGCCGATGCTTTGGGCCGTGCCGGCGGACGCGGTTGCGGCGCGTGCTGCTGGAGACGCGATTCTGGCGCAGGCGCAAAAGGGCTGCCTTGATTGGCCGGCGCGGTTTTTGCATCCGATTGTGGAAAATACGCTGGTCCGGCTGTTGGCCCCCAGCCAAATCACCCCGAATATGGTCACCTTGTTTACGGCACTGCTCGGCGTAGCGGCCGGCGGGGCCTTTTTCACCGGTCATTTATGGTGGGGGCTGGGGTTGGCGTTGCTGTGCGGGCCGCTTGATGGCGTGGATGGCAAACTTGCGCGCACCACATTCCAGTTTTCACGCTGGGGTGATCTGGAACATGTGCTGGACAAGGTGCTGGAATATGGCTGGTATCTGTGTGTGGCTTGGTGGTTTTCGCAAGGTGCAGCGGGCGGGCTGGCCTGGGCGGTGGCAGCGTTGATTATTTTGCCGGCCTTGGCTGAATCGTTGCAGGGCGAGTTTTACCGGCGCATGACTGGCAGCCAGCTGGATGATGCCGGGCCGTTTGAGCGCCGGGTTCGGCTGGTGGCGGGGCGGCGCAATACGTTTTTATGGAGCTGGCTGGCAATGGCAGCATTCGGGCTGTGGTTTCAGGGCTTTGTGATGATCGCCATCTATAGCGTGCTTACCACAGCGGTGGCGCAATGGCGCTTCTATGTGCGGCTGAGTGGCTTTGCCCGCGATGGCGATGCGCGGGTTGCTGCCAATTACGCTGCAACGCGATACGAATTTCTTGCAGGCGCCAAGCCGCCAAGTGAGCGCTTGCCCCAGCCGCCCCTGTAGTATAACCGCAACATTTACGCCCGCCGGCGATGCTGAGCGGGGCCTAGGGTGTCGAAAGGATTTTTGGTAAATGTCGCTGATTCCGGTGGCCATAGTCGGCGTTGGCAATTGTGCCTCGTCGCTGGTGCAGGGCCTTTCTCATTATTCAAATGGCGGCTCAAACGATGAGCTCGGCCTGATGCATTGGGACCTTGGCGGCTATCGCCCCAAGGATATCAGCATCGTGACCGCATGGGATGTGGATGCTCGAAAAGTTGGCCGTGATGTAAACGAAGCGATCTTTGCCAAGCCCAATTGCACCGAAGTTTTCTGCGATCATGTTGATCCGACGGGCGCGATTGTGAAGATGGGCCGCATTTTGGACGGCGTTTCTCCGCATATGGAAAAGCATCCTGAAAACCGCCGCTTTGTGGTGGCCGATGCCGCGCAGCCGACCAAGGCCGATGTGGTGGAAGAACTCAAGCGCTCCGGCGCTCATGTGATGTGCAACTATCTGCCTGTCGGCAGCCAGGAAGCCACGGAATTCTATGCTGATGCCGCCATCACGGCCGGTGTTGCTTTCGTCAATAATATCCCGGTGTTCATCGCCTCCAACCCGGTTTGGGCCGAGCGTTTCCGCGCCGCCGGCGTGCCGATTATCGGTGATGACATCAAGGCGCAGCTAGGCGCCACCATTGTTCACCGCACCTTGACCGATCTGTTCGCCAAGCGCGGCGTGTCTTTGGACCGCACCTATCAGCTCAACACTGGTGGCAACACCGACTTCTTGAACATGCTCAACAAGGACCGGCTCGCCTCCAAAAAGGAAAGCAAGACCGAGGCCGTGCAATCGGTCGCCCAGCATCGTCTGGAAGATGAGAACATCCATGTTGGCCCCAGCGATTATGTCGCGTGGCAGAATGACAACAAGGTCTGCTTCCTGCGCATGGAAGGCCGCATGTTCGGCGGCGTAGCCATGAACCTTGAAATGCGCCTCTCGGTGGAAGACAGCCCCAATTCGGCCGGTGTCGCCATTGATATGATCCGCTGCGCCAAGGTGGCGCTTGATCGTAAGATCGGCGGCGTTATCCATCCGCCTTCATCCGCTTTCTGCAAGCATCCGCCTGTGCAGGTGACGGATGATGAAGCGCATAAGGCGATGGAAGCCTTTATCGCAGGCGACTCCACGAGCAATTAGGCCGTCCGGTACAGCCGTCCCATGCAGGCGATCATTCTTGCCGCCGGCATGGGCACGCGGCTGCGCTCCGTCTCGCATTCCAAGCCGCTCACCATGCTGGGCGGCCGGCCTTTGCTGCACCATATCCTCGACAACCTGACCGCCGCCGGCATCACGCACCCTGCGGTCATTACGGGCTATCAGGGCGACATCGTGGCCGAAGCCGCCAAAGCCTGGGGCGATGTCCACATCATCCACAACCCGAACTGGGAGGCCCCCAACGGCGTCTCCGTTAGTGCTGCCGCCCCTTGGCTGGACACCAGCGCGTTGCTGGTGATGGGCGATCACCTCGCCGCCCCCTCGCTATACCGTGCCGTGGCAGCCGCCCCGCTCAAAGACGCCGGCCTCATCCTCGGCATAGACCGCCGCCTCGGCCACCCCTGGGTCGATGAAGAAGACGTCACCCGCGTCTCCACCCGCCAAAACCACATCCTCGCCATCGGTAAACAGCTCGCCACCTATGATTGCCATGATTGCGGCGTTTTCCACATCACCGCCGAGTTGATGAGCGCGCTCAAAACCCTGTCCGATCCCGGTCTTTCCGACGGCGTCCGCCTCCTCGCCGCGCAAGGCCGGGCCCGCGTCACCGACATCTCTACCCATGACTGGATAGATATCGATGACCCCCGCGCAATGGCGCTAGCCGAAGCCTGGATTGCGACGTCGCCGTTTTAGACAAGGGCCTCCGGCGGCTGGGGGCTAAGCCCCCAGACCCCAATTCATAAAGTTCCGCAATAATCCAGAACACCTCGCATAAGAGCTACACCCAATAAATGGGGTCTGGGGGCTTAGCCCCCAGCCGCCGGAGGCCCTTTTAAAACCGCCGGAGGCCCTTTAAAACCGTTGCCTAATCTGCACTTCCACCCCCACGCGGGGCGCTTTTCGGTCCAGTGTATTGGGGCTGTCGGATTGCCAGCGCGCTTCCAGCCGCACATCGCCGTAGCGTGTCGGCAGTTCGGCTCCGGCGGTGAGCAGTGCGAAGTTTTCGGCGTTGCGGGAGATGCGGTGGGAAACGGCCACGGGCGGGCGGCCGAAATCGGCAAAGATGCGCGGCGGGTTACCGAGGTTGGTGCGGTTAAGGTTTACGGTGCGCACCGAGCCATACCAGCGGCGGTTCCGGGTGTCAGTAAGGGCGGCGTGGAGCACGAGGTTTTTGCTTTCGCCGTCGGTCCAATGGCCAATGGGGCGGCCCCGGTAGGTGAAGCCGGAGGTGTAGAGGCTGTTGTTGTAAAAGGAGGTGGGATAGGTGGTTCCGCCGCCGATCAGGCCTTTCAGCGGTGTGCCGTTGAACAGTGAGGCGGCCAGCGTATCGGAATATTCCAGCGTAGCGGTATAGCTGCTGCCGGCGCCGCCCCAGGGGCCGGCGATGGTGAGGCCGATCAGACGGCCCCATTGTTCTAGAAGCACGTTATCGAAATCCTCGGCTTCGCCCTCAAAATAGAGCTTGGCGCTGTGCTGGCCGAAGCGTTGGGTGTAGCTGATATCAAAGCCGGCGAGCTGGTTTCCGGGCTGGCGGAGAAAGGCGGTTGGGTCACCGGGCGTGGGGTTATCAGCATTGCCGAAGCCGATGAAGGATTGCGTGATTTGCTTCAGCCCGCAGGGCCGGCCTTGGCCGCAGAGCATCTGCGCCCGGTTGAGGCCGATTTCCAGCCCCGGTGACGGGGTGAAGCCGAGGCGTGTGCCAACGGTGATGGTGTTGTTGAAATCCCGGTTTTCATCGAGCAGGCCCACAAACATATCGAGCCGAATGGGCCCTAGCCAGCGCAGTACGGGGAAGTTGATAGGATCGGGGTTTAGCCGCTTGATGCCGATCTTTGGAAAGGGCCGCGCCGAGTTTGAAAACAGCAGTGCGCCGTCTACGCCGGGGCCGAACCATTGCTCGGTGAAGCCGCCATAAACCGACCAATTGCCCAGCCGCACCGCGACCTGCGTGCCTTCGAGATTTAGGGAGGCTGTGGGCTGGTCACTGCGCCAGCCGACACCGAGCGAGGCGCTGAAGATGTCGCCGTTGCTTTCCACGCGCACATTGCCATCGGCACGGCCGCGCGCCAGCGCGCCGAAATCGCGCGCCACGGAGACGTAGTTGGTTGCCGCTGCCTTGGCTTCCACGGCGAGGGACTGGGAGGCAAAGCCGGCCAGCCGGTCCAGCCGTTTGACGGCGGCCAGCATATGCGGCGGCAGCACCCGGCCATCGCGCGCCCGGTGCAGCCCGGATTCAATCTGTGCCCAAGGCAGCGGCCAGCTATCCACCGGTCCGGTAATATAGCCAGCGGCAGCGAGCAACGCCACGTCCTGGCGCAGCTGCCTGTCGCCCACATCGGCAAACGGCCCGGCCAGCGCCGGGCTGGCTAGTCACAGCAGCGCGGTTGCCGCCAGACCAAGCCACGTAAAGATGCCGGTGCGGCGCATGGGGGTTAGCCGCGCTTGCTTAGCGGCACATAGTCCCGCTGCGTCGGCCCCGTGTATAGCTGGCGAGGACGGCCGATCCGCTGGTCGTTATCTTCCATCATTTCCGTCCATTGCGCGATCCAGCCGGCGGTGCGCGCCAGCGCGAACAGCACGGTGAACATAGAGGTGGGGAAGCCGATAGCCGACAGGATGATGCCGGAATAGAAATCCACATTGGGGTAGAGCTTTTTGTCGATGAAATACTGATCATTTAGCGCGATATGCTCAAGTTCGCGCGCCACGTCGAAGACCGGGTCCTGGATGCCCAGCTTGTCGAGCACTGTCTTGGCGGCGGCTTGCAGCACCTTGGCGCGGGGATCGTAGTTCTTATACACACGGTGGCCAAAGCCCATCAGGCGGAAGGGGTCGTCCTTGTTTTTGGCGCGGGCGATATATTCCGGAATACGGTCCACGGTGCCGATTTCGCGCAGCATATCAAGCGCCGCTTCATTGGCGCCGCCATGCGCCGGGCCCCATAGGCAGGCGATGCCAGCGGCGATGCAGGCGAAGGGATTGGCGCCCGACGAGCCGGCCAGCCGCACGGTGGAGGTGCTGGCGTTCTGTTCGTGATCGGCATGGAGGATGAAGATCTTGTCCAGCGCGTCTTCCACCACCGGATCGATAACATAGGGCTCTGCCGGCACGCCAAAGGTCATGCGCAGGAAGTTGCCGGTGTAGCTCAGGGAGTTATCGGGGTAGAGAAAGGGCTGCCCGACGCTGTATTTATAGGCCATGGCCGCGATGGTGGGCATTTTGGCGATCAGCCGGTGGCTGGCGATAACGCGCTGGCGGGGATCGTGAATGTCGGTCGAATCATGATAAAAGGCGCTGAGCGCGCCCACGACGCCGCACATGATGGCCATAGGATGCGCATCCCGGCGGAAACCGCGGTAGAACATGGCGAGCTGCTCATGGACCATGGTGTGGCGGGTGATGAGATATTTAAACTCTTCATAGCCGGCGGTGGACGGCAATTCGCCGTTCAGCAGCAGATAGGCAACCTCGAGGAAGCTGGAGCCATTGGCGAGCTGATCGATCGGGTAACCGCGATGCAGCAGCACGCCTTGATCGCCATCGATATAGGTGAGCTTTGATTCGCAAGCCGCGGTGCTGGTGAAACCAGGATCATAGGTGAAACGTCCGGTTTTTGCATAAAGCTTTCGGATATCAATAACTTCCGGGCCAATGCTGCCCCCGACTACGGGGTATTCATTCTCGGTATGGTCCACCATGATCTTGGCATAATCGGTCATTTGTTGGCCCTTTCGGCTGTGTTCAGTGTGTTAGTGAAATTGCATCATCCAGGCGGCCTAGGGCCTCTTCGCGCCCCATGGTCTCCATAACGTCAAAGAGCCCCGGTGATTGTGCAGCACCGGTTAGGGCAGCGCGCAAGGGCTGAGCGATTTGTCCGAGTTTCAAAGCGTCTTTCTCTGCAAGCCCCCTCGCTGCCATCTCCAATTCGGATGCTTGCCAGGGCGATACGTCAGCCAGTGCCGCGCGTGCCCGGGCCAGCAAGCCCGCCGGGGCTAATGTTAGCAGCTTTGCGGCGGCATCGTCCATGAGAATTGGGCGCTTGCGAAGATAGAATAAAGTAGAGGCCGCCAAGCTATTGAGATCAGGGGCGCGTTTCTTCAGCTCGGCCATGCCGCGATGCAGCAATTCCGTGTCGTTCGCGTCTAGGGGTCGTTCTAGTAGCGCTGAAATGCGAGGCTCGATGAGGCTCACCAGCCGGGCATCGTCGGCGGCGCGGAGGTAATGACCGTTTACGGCTTCCAGCTTTTTGGTGTCGAGTCGTGAGGGGCCGCGCCCTACAGCTTCGAGGCTGAACCACTCGGTGGCTTGTTCGCGGCTGATGAACTCGTCATCGCCGTGCCCCCAGCCCAGCCGGAGCAGATAGTTTTCAAGGGCTTCCGGCAGAATGCCCATCTCATCGCGATACGCTTCCACGCCGAGCGCGCCGTGGCGCTTGGAGAGCTTGGCGCCGTCTGCGCCGTGGATGAGCGGGATATGCGCATAAACCGGCTCCGGCCAGCCCATTGCGCGGATGAGGGCGAGCTGGCGGAAGGCGTTGTTGAGATGGTCATCGCCGCGAATGACGTTGGTGACGCCCATATCATGATCGTCCACCACCACCGCGAGCATATAGGTGGGCGAGCCGTCGGAGCGCAGCAGCACCATATCATCAAGCTCGGCATTGGCGACGGTGACCGGGCCTTGCACCTTGTCGTCGATGGTCACGTCGCCGGTTTGCGGGGCTTTCAGGCGGATAACATGTGGCTGGCCTTCGGGGGGCTGGCCTTCGGGGCCGTCGGTGCGGTCCCGCCAGCGGCCATCATAGCGCATCGGGCGCCTTTCAGCGCGGGCGGTGTCGCGCATTTGTTCCAGCTCTTCGGCAGTGGCGTAGCAGCGATAGGCATGGCCGGCGGCGAGGAGCTGATGGGCGACCTCGGCATGGCGGGCGGCACGGCTGAATTGGTACACAATTTCATCATCGTGATCCAGATTTAGCCAAGACAGACCATCGAGAATGGCAGCAATCGCGCCGTCTGTGGAGCGGGCGCGGTCAGTGTCTTCGATGCGGAGCAGGAACTTGCCGCCATGGTGACGGGCGAAAAGATAGTTGAACAAGGCGGTTCGCACGCCGCCGATATGGAGATAGCCGGTGGGGGACGGCGCAAACCGGGTGATTACCGGGGAATGAACGTCTGAGGCGGTGCTTGCGCCCATGGGCAAGATATCCAATGCTGTAACCGGGTTGTGTGAGGCAATTTGAAAGTGGCAGAACCAGCCGTCGGCCAGCACTGTGAGGGGACTAGCAGAAGCCTTGCGGCGGTTCAAACCGCAGCGAGCCCGCTAGAGGTTATTTTGGCTCGGCTGGCACCGCTGATTGATGCCGAACGCGAAAATTTGCCGCTCTGGCTGCCGGTGGCGCTGGGGGCAGGGGTGGCGGCGTGGTTCTTGCTGCCCTGGGAGGCCCAGCGGCTCGGGCTGGCAGTGGCGCTGGCCGGGCTGGGGGCGGCTTTTTTGTTGATGCACCGCCGCTGGTTTGGCGCGCTGGCGCTGGTGATGCTGCTGGGCCTGGGGGCCATGGAATGGCGCTCGGCGCTGGCGGCGCATGTGGTGCTGCCTGAGCGCACGGTCACCAGCCTTACTGCGCAGATTGAAGCAATTGAGCCGCGAGCCGCACGCGATCAGCTTCGTTTTGTGCTTAAGGCCCGTGATTGGGAGGTGCCGGATGACCGGCTTCCTGACCGGGTGCGCGTGAGCTTGCGCGGCGCGGCGGCAGACCGGGCGCTGGCGCTGCCTGGCCTTGGCGTGGGCGCCGTTATTGAGGCGAGAGTGATGCTGTCCCCGCCGGCCGGCCCGGCGGTTCCCGGTGGCTATGATATGGCGCAAACGCTTTGGTTTGAGGGCGTTGGCGCCACCGGTAACATCCTTGGCGAGCCTAGCCTCATTGCACCCGCGCCGCCGCCTTCCGTCCTGTCCGGCTGGCTTGCCGAAGCCCGCCGCCGCCTGACCGCGCGCATCATCAAGGCAGTGCCGGGGGAGGCCGGCGCGGTGGCGGCGGTGTTTGTGACCGGTGATCGCGGCGCGGTGCCGCTAGATACCGCGCAAAACGTGCGCGATTCCGGCCTCGCGCATCTGCTGTCCATTTCGGGCCTGCACATTGCTGTTGTGGTCGGCGGGATGATCCTTTTGGTTCGGCGCTTGCTGGCGCTGTGGCCGTGGCTGGCGCTGCGGGTGCCGGTGCGGCTGGTGGCGCTGCTGGCCGGCGCAGCTGCCGGGCTGGGCTATACGTTGCTAGCCGGCGGCGCTGTGCCCACAGTCAGGGCGATGATTGCGACGTTGATCGTGATCCTGGGGCTTATTGCCGGGCGTGAGGCGTTTTCGCTGCGGCTGCTGGCAGCGGCGGCGTTTCTGATTTTGCTGGTGCGGCCGGAGGTGCTCATCGGCCCCAGTTTCCAGATGAGCTTTGCGGCGGTGGCGTCGATTATCGCGCTGTATGAAAGCCAGCTCGGCCGCCGCTGGCTGGCTGCGCGCGAGGAGGACGCCGGCTGGCTGTCGAGGTTTGTGCAGGGGTTGGCCGCGTTGCTGGCCACTGGGCTTGTCGCAGAGCTTGTGCTATCGCCCATCGGGCTGTTCCACTTTCAGCAGTCCGGGCTTTACGGCGTCATCGCCAATCTCTTCGCTATCCCGCTGGCCAGCTTCGGCATCATCCCGGCGCTGGTGCTGGGGCTTTTAGGCGATGCACTTGGCGTTGGCGCGCAAAGCTACCAACCCGCTGGCTGGCTGGTAGCATGGCTGCTGAAAATCGCCAGCTACACCTCAGACCTACCCGGCGCGATCGCCCGCCTGCCCGTAATGCACAACCTGTCCTATGCAGCGCTCGTAATTGGCGGTTTGCTGGTATTGCTCTGTCGGAGTCAGCTTCGCTTTGCTGGCGTGCCGTTCCTTGTCATGGGCCTTGTGTTGGCAGTCGGACGCCCGCCACCCGATGTGCTGATCAGCCGGGATGGCCGCCATATGGCGCTGCGGCTGGCGTCTGGCGAACTGGCATTCCTGCGCCCCCGGGCGGGCGATTTCCTGCGCGATAGCTGGGGCGCGGCGGTTGCCGGTGATGGCGATGGCCGCTCTTTTGACTATCTGCCCGGCATGGATTGCAGCCGTGATGCCTGTCTGGGAACGCTCACTGGCGCGCGCAGCGGGCAGCTGCGGGTGCTGGCCACCCGCTCACGGGATTGGCTGGAGAGGGCGGATATGGCCCCAGCTTGCGCCAGCGCAGACCTTGTGGTCAGCGAGCGTGACGTCCCTGACTGGTGCCGCCCGCGCTGGCTGACATTGGACCGTGCGGCGTTGGAGAAGCGCGGCGCTATCGCCCTGTGGCTTGACCGAGGCCGGGTTGTAGGCGCAATCGATAATAAGGGAGATCATCCATGGTGACACTCGGCGTGCTTATGATGGCAACCGCAGCGCTTAGCGCCCAGACAGAGGCCGCTAAGGCCGATCTTATGCAACTGCTGGCGGCCCAGCCAGCGGCCAGCGTGCCCGATGCGGCGCGCAAGGCCGAGATTGACGCCGCCGCCGCGCGGCTTGAGGCCAGTGCGGCCCTTCCCGATCTCAATGTCAGCAAGGCCGAGGCCGACGGCGTGTGGATGACGCTTTATTCCAGCCAGGGCATTTTCGGCAAGATTCCCGTCGCTTTCATGACGCGCGCGCTCCCCGGCGGCGGCGCTTCGGGCGGCACCGCGACGGTTGAGCAGGTGTGGCAGGAATTTAATCTGGAAAGCCGCTTTTATCGCAATTCCATGCTGCTCCTGGCGGGCGATACACCCATTCATTATATAGCCACCGCTGATGTGGGCGTGGCGGCGGCTAAGCCTAACGATCTGGAAGTGGCGTTTCACGATATCGTGTTTGCGCCGGGCAAGGCGGGCGTGAGCAACGAAGACGTGCGCGCGGCCTTGCAACTGGCCCCCGAAACCCCGCTCAGCATCAAGGTGCCGGCCCGCACGCCTTCGGTGTCCAGCGTCACCTATCTTGACGGCGATCTACGCATCAACCGCGGCAAGGATTATGTCGCCGTGCTTCGCAAGGTCCAATAGAGCTGCTTCCAGTAGCCGGGCTTACTGATAGCGCCGCAGCAACCCCGCCAGCCGGCCCTGCACGCGCACTTGCTCAGGCCGGTAGCGTTGCGGCTCATGGCTGCTGTTCGCCGGATCGAGCCGGATCATGGCTTTTTCTCGGCGCAGATATTTCAGCGTCGCTTCGCTATCATCGATAAGCGCCACCACAATGTCGCCGTCCCGCGCGTCTTCGCAGCGCCTCACCAGCGCATAATCGCCATCAAAAATCCCGGCTTCAATCATCGAGTCGCCTGAGACTTCCAGCGCATAATGATCGCCCGGCCCGAGCAGCGCCGCCGGCACGGACAACGTCCGGTCTGACTCCAGCGCTTCCACCGGCATCCCGGCCGCAATGCGCCCATGCAGCGGCACGGCGATCACATCATTGGCCGGCTCAGGCAGGGCAGGGGGCCGCACAGCCGTGGCGGGCTTTTTCGCCGAACCGCTCATCGCATCCGGCAGCCGCAACACTTCCAGCGCCCGCGCCCGGTTTGGCAAGCGGCGGATGAAGCTACGTTCCTCCAGCGCGTTGATCAGCCGATGCACGCCCGATTTGGAGCGCAGGCTGAGCGCCTCCTTCATTTCTTCAAAACTCGGCGACACACCGTCTGACTTCAGCCGGTTATCAATAAAGCCGAGAAGTTCCTGCTGTTTGCGGGTTAACATAGGTTGATCCCTGCCTAAGAACACATGCAGAACGATTAGGCAACATAAGGGAACTTGTCAAGCACGATACAATTCACCATTTCGCCCGCCTTTGCAGGCGGCGATCCTGCATCGCGGAGGATCAGCGCGTCGGCGGCGGCCAGCTTTGCTAGTTGCGCGCTATCCTGGCCTAAAAATGCCTCCACCCGGCCTTCGGGTAAAAGCCGGGCGCGCAGATGATCGCGGCGCGGACCAGTGCTTGCTAGCGGCGTCGCCAGCGCGCGCTGGACCGTCGGAATAGCTGGATCAAGCCCGCCCATTTTGCGCAAGAGCGGCCCGGCGAAAAGCAGCGCACACACATAGGCCGAGACTGGATTTCCGGGCAGGCCGAGGATGCGCGTGGTCCCCAGCCGCCCGGCTATCAGCGGCTTGCCGGGCCGGAGCGCGATCTTCCAAAAGTCCAGCGCCGCGCCCAGATCAGACAGCGCCGGGATAATGAGATCATGGTCGCCCACAGACGCGCCGCCGATCGTGATGAGCAGGTCAGTCTGCGCTGCAACGGCTTTGAGGGTGCTGGCGATATAGCTGCGATCATCCGGCAAAATTCCCAGATCGGTTACCTCCGCGCCGCTCTCTTCCAGCAGCGCCTTCAGCATCACGCCATTGGCGCTGACAATCTGCCCCGGCCCCGGCAGCTGGCCGGGAGGCACAAGCTCATCGCCGGTAGCCACCAGCGTCACGTGCGGCCGGCGCCGCACCAGCGCCTCACCGTGACCGGCGGCAGCAGCGAGGCCGAGGTGGCGAGCGCTCAATTCTGTCCCTTCCGGGATGAGCGCGGTGCCTTCGGCAAAATCCTGACCTTTTTGGCGGATATGCGCGCCTAGCCTTGGCGGGCCTTCGCCGATCAGCGTAGCGTCGGTCTCGGTAGCGCTCACCTCTTCTTGCACGATGACGGTATCTGCGCCCTCTGGCACCACCGCGCCGGTAAAGATGCGCACTGTTTCTCCCGGCTTTAGCGTGCCGGTGAAGGCGTGGCCTGCAGCCGAGGCGCCGACGATTTTGAACGGCCCCGGCAGATCAGCAAAGCGCATTGCCCAGCCGTCCATGGCGCTGGCGGCGAAGGGTGGTTGGGTAAGCCTAGCTATGAGTGGGGCGGTGAGCACCCGGCCGGCGCAGGCAGTGAGGGGCAGAGTTTCACCGGCGAGGGGTATAACGCCTTCAAGGAGCCGGGTTCTGACGTCATCGGGGTGGATGAGGCTCATGCTAGTCTCATGGAGCGGCGAAATCGCCCGATCGCCCGCCGGTTTTGCGGCGGAGGCGGATATCGGTGATGTGCATCGATTTATCGATAGCTTTGGTCATGTCGTAGAGCGTGAGGAGGGCGGCGGAAACGGCGGTAAGGGCTTCCATTTCCACGCCTGTCCCATGCGTGGTCACTACGGTGGCGCGCACCAGCAAGCCCCTGTCTTCAAAGGCTAGATCGACGTTTACAGCGTCCAGCGGTAGCGGGTGGCAGAGCGGGATGATGTTGGCGGTTTGTTTGGCAGCCATAATGCCGGCGATGCGCGCGGTGGAAAGCGCGTCGCCCTTGGCGAGGCTGCTGGTTTTGAGGGCGTTTAGGGCATCGTCGGACATGGTGATCCGGCCTTCGGCGATGGCTTCGCGGCGGGTGGGCGTTTTGGCGGAGATATCGACCATGCGGGCGGCGCCCTTTTCGTCGAGATGGGTGAGGCCGGTCATGCCAGCAGCGCCTTTGTTGCGGCTTCTACATCTTGATGGCGCATCAGCGATTCGCCAATAAGGAAACAGTTGATGCCGGCGGCGGCCAGCGCTGACAGTTCGGCGGGGCCGGAGAGGCCGGATTCGGCGACCAGCAGCTTGTGGGTGTCCGCAGCTGTGGTGGCGGCAATGTCAAAGCTGGTCTGAAGATCTACCGCTAATGTTTTGAGATTGCGGTTGTTTATGCCCAATAGCGGCGATTTTAGCCGGAGCGCCCGGTCGCGTTCGGCGGCGTCATGCACTTCCACCAGAACATCCATCCCCAAGTCATGGGCATAGGCCTCCATCTCCAGCGCGTGCGCGTCAGAAAGGGCGGCCATGATGAGGAGAATACAGTCGGCGCCGATGGCGCGGGCATTGGCGATTTGCCACGTCGTAACGAAGAAATCCTTGGCCAGCACCGGCAGCGGGCAGGCGGCGCGGGCGGCGATGAGATAGGCGTCGGCACCCAGAAACCAATGCTCCTCGGTGAGCACGGACAGGCATGAGGCCCCGCCGGCGGCATAGGCCCTCGCAATGCCGGCCGGATCAAAGTCTTCGCGGATCAAGCCTTTGGAGGGGCTAGCTTTTTTAATTTCCGCAATCAACGCCGGCCGGCCTTGGACGATGCTGGTTTGAAGGGCTTTGATGAAACCGCGAGGGCGCGGCGCGGCGCGGGCGGCGGCGTCGCGCTCGGCGAGGCTGTGGGTCTTAGAAAGCACAGCCACACGCGCGCGCTTGTGGTCGCAGATCATGGTGAGGGTGTCGGTCATTGAAAGGCCTTCCAGCGCGCTAGCGTGTCTGCAGCGGCACCTGAATCAATCGCGATTGCGGCCTCGGCGGCGGCGCTCAGCAGATCAAGTGAGGGCCGGGCCACGCGCAAGGCGGCGGCGGCATTGAGCACCACGATATCGCGATAAGCGTCGGCTTGTCCGCCGAGCAGCGCCAACATGCGTGTCGCATTATAGTCAGGAGTGCCGCCCTCGATGGCGCTGGCAGGATGGCGGGCGATGCCGGCGTCTTCGGGGCGGATGATCGCTTCCGAAACGCGGCCGTCCGCCACCAGCATGGTCTGGCTGTCGCCGCTTACCGCCAGCTCATCAAAGCCATCGCCGTGGATAACCAACGCGCGGGTGCTGCCCAAAGCATTTAGCGCGCCGGCCATCAGCGGCAGGGCCCCCGGGGCAAATACGCCGACGAGCTGGCGCTTAACGCCGGCTGGATTGGCCAACGGGCCGAGCATGTTGAAGATGGTGCGGCGGCCCAGCGCACGGCGGACCGGGGCGACGCGGGCCATGGCGGGATGGTGCCGGGCGGCGTGGAGAAAGGTAATACCGACGGCTTCAAGGCAAGGGCCGAGCCGGTCCAGCTGAAGTTCTGGCACGCCGAGCGCGCTGAGAACGTCCGCTGCGCCGCTGGCGGACGACGCCGCCCGGTTGCCGTGTTTGGCGACCTTCACGCCGCACGCCGCCACCACAAGGCTTACAGCGGTGCTTACATTCAAGCTATGTTGGCCGTCGCCGCCGGTACCACAAACATCAATAGCGTCAGGAGCTTGCGGAGAATAGCTCTGACGTGCGCGTAAGGCGCGGGCGGCGGCCGTTACCTCGATTATAGTTTCGCCTCGGTCTGCTAGCACGGTGAGGAAAGCGGCCAGATCCTCATCTGATACTAGGCCATCAAGGATATGGGTAAAGGCGGTTTCGGCGTCGTCTTCGCTGAGCGGGTGGCGGGCATCCGGGAGTGCGCGGCTCATGCGGGCACCTTGTGGGCGATCCCTGCCAGCGCCAGAAAATTGCCGAGCAGCGCATGGCCATGCTCGGTGGCGATGCTCTCCGGGTGAAATTGCACGCTGTGGAAGGGCAGGCTCTCATGGCGCATGCCCATGATCAGGCCTTCCGGGCTGGTGGCGTTGATGAGGAGCGAGGCGGGCAGGGTTTCGCGTTTTACGATCAGACTGTGATAGCGGGTTGCCAGAAAGGGGTTTGGCAGGCCCGCGAAGACGCCGGTGCCATCGTGCGTCATGGCGCTGGTTTTGCCGTGCATAACGGCAGGCGCTCTTATCACCTCACCTCCAAAAGCCTGGCCAAGGGCTTGATGTCCAAGGCAAACACCTAGAAGCGGCAAGCGGATGCGCGCGGCGGCTTTTATGAGATCAAGGCAGATGCCGGCTTCGTTTGGCGAGCAGGGGCCGGGCGATAAGAGCAGGGCGGCTGGTTTTAGGGCCAGCGCTTCCTCAACGGACAGGGCGTCATTACGAATGACATGCGTAGCCGCCCCCATCTCCTCCAGATAATGGACGAGGTTGAAGGTGAAACTGTCATAATTATCAATGACAAGGATCATGATTAGCCGACCTTGACGCCTTTCCAGAACGCGACGCGGCCTTTGATGTTGGCGGCTTTGGGCAGGGGATCGGCATAATACCAGGCGGCATCCCGGTTTTCGGTACCGTCTACATTGAGGCTGTGATAGTTCGCGGTGCCTTTCCAGCCGCAATGGCTGGTGGTGGCGCTGGGGCGCAGCAGATCGGCGCGAACGCTTGTCGCGGGGAAATAGTGATTTCCTTCAACCATTACCGTGTCTTCGCTCTCAGCGATTACGGCGTCATTCCATATTGCTTTGACCATATTTCTATCCTTTCTTCGCTGGCCTAGCGGGTATTGGCGGCGGCTGCCAGTGCTGCACGGGCCGCAGCCAGGAGAGCGCCAGCTTTAGCTTCGCATTCGGCTTGCTCATATTCGGGCACGGAATCGGCGACGATGCCGGCGCCGGCCTGAACGTGCATGACGCCGTCTTTTACCACCGCGGTGCGCAGCACGATGCAGCTATCCATGCTGCCATCTGGGCTGAAATAGCCGACGCCGCCGGCGTAAGCGCCGCGAGTTTCTTGTTCCATTTCAGCGATTAACTGCATGGCGCGGACTTTTGGGGCGCCCGATACGGTGCCGGCGGGAAAGCCTGCTAGGAAGGCGGTTACGGCATCAATGCCAGGCTTTAGTCTGCCCTGAACATTGGAGACTATGTGCATGACATGGCTATAGAATTCGACCTGCGCGCGGTCTGTGACGCGGACCGTGCCGGGGATGGAGACGCGCGCGGTGTCGTGGCGGCCTAGGTCTAGCAGCATAAGGTGTTCTGATTGTTCCTTTTTATCGGCTAGGAGGCTTGCTTTGTTCGCGGCGTCTTCTTCGGCGTCTTTGCCTCTGGGGCGGGTGCCGGCGAGCGGGCGGATGGTTACGGTGTCATCGCGGACGCGGACGAGGATTTCCGGGGACGAGCCGACGAGAGAAAAGCCCGGTAAATCAAGAAAATAGAGGAAAGGGGAGGGGTTTATACGGCGCAGCGCGCGGTACAGGTCAAAGGCGGGGAGCGGGAAGGGCAAAGAGAAGCGTTGGGCGAGCACAATTTGGAAAATATCGCCTGAAAGTATGAAATTTCGGGCTTTTTCGACCATTTTCCGGTAGTTTTCGGGGTGAACATGGGAGGTCTTGGGGGCGACCTCGGGGTGTTCAGGGGGTGCTGGCGGGGTGATTATGGGGCAAGAAAGGGCGGTAATTGTGGCCTCGATGCGCGCAAAAGCGGCTTTTTGGCGCGTGTCTGCTGTGCCCGGTTGATCGGGAAAAAGCGGCGCGACGATGAACAATTCATCGGCCAGCCGATCAAAGACCAAAAGCAGGCTGGGGCGGGCGAAAACCATATCCGGCAGATCCAGCGGCGAGGCCGGAGCGCGGGGGATGCTGGGTTCTACCAGCGCGACCGATTCATAGCCCATATAGCCGACCAGACAGGCGAGCGCTTTGGGGAGCGCATCCGGCACATCGGCGCGGGCTTCTTCTACCAGCGCGCGCAGGGCGGTTAGGGGGTCGGTTTTTAGGGGCTCGAAGGCAGTGCGGTCTTGCTGCCAGCGGCGGTTGAGGCGGCAGGTGTTTTCTCTAGCTTCGAAGATGAGGTCCGGGTCCAGTCCGATGAGCGAGTGGCGTCCTCTGACTTGGCCGCCTTCTACGGATTCCAGCAGGAAGGCGCCGGAGCCGGGGGCGGCGAGTTTTAGATAGGCGGAGACCGGGGTTTCAGTGTCTGCGAGGATTTTTGTGTAGATCAGACAGGCTTTGCCGGCGGCGAGCTGCTCCCGGACCGTGTTTGGCGTCGGGCTGATCATTCGGTGGGGGGGGCGGTGAGGCGGCGGGCGAGGGCATCTACGGTGCTGTTGTTGCGCTCGACCTTCAATTCGCGGCTGGCGGCGGCGGCGAGCGCGGCGGCGAATTCTTCCGGCAGCTGGGCGGCGATTTCTTTGCGCATGGCGTCTACGATGCCGGGGACCTGCGCGAGATCACCCAGAGTGATTTCATCGACATGGATAAGCGCCCAGCCTTCTGCGCCGGGCAGGATGTTGGTGGTGCCGGCTGGAGTTGCCAGAAACGCCTGAATGATGGGCGGGACTTGCTGCATCTGCATGGCGTCTACGCGGCGACCTGAGAGTGGCTGCGGGGGCTGCAGGCCGGCTTCAGTGACGGCTTTGGCGAAGTCTTTGCCGCCTTTGACTGCGGCGACGATGGCATCGGCGGTTTTGCGGGCGGCTTGCACGGCTTTATCGCGCACGGCCAAGGCTGTTACCAATTCTTTGATATCTGCCAAGGGGCGGACGCTGGGGGCGATGACGTCGGTGGTTTCGACCGCGAAAACACGTCCATCTTCAAGGGCTTGAACGCTGACACCGTCTTCCGGCATTTGCTGGAAAGCGCGGGGGGCGAGCGCTAAGGGCGCGCCGGTGACGGGGGGGGCATTTAGCTGACCGCCGTTTGCGGCGATGGCGGTTTGGGTGTTTAGCGTAAGGCCATCGGTGGCGGCGAGATCGGCGAAGCTTTGGCCGGCTTCTGCGCCATCTTCAATGCGCGCGACCAGTTCGGATAGCGCATCGGTGGCGGCGCGCTCGGAGAGTTCTGCGAGGATTTGGGGGCGGGCTTGATCGAGGGTTTTTGCCGGGGCTCCCAGCGCTGCCAGCGAGAGGACGTGCCAGCCAAAAGCGGATTTTACCGGCGCGGAGATGGCGCCGGGCGCGGCCAGCGCGAAGGCGGCTTTGGCCACATCTGCGCTGGTTTCAGCGGCGAAATTGGCCTCAGTTTTTGCCCCTAGCGCGATGTCTGCCGCGGTGAAGCCGGCGAGGCGCTGGGCCGCTTTGGCAAAGCCTTCGGTTTTTGCCGCTGCGGCCAGCTCTTTGGCCTTGGCTTCTTCGGGGACGACGACTTGCAGCAGGTCACGCGTGGGGGCGGCGCCGTATCGGGCGGGGTCTTTTGCAAAGGCGTCGGCGATTTGGGTGTCCGTTATTTTTATGGCGGCGGCGAGCTTGGCGCGGTCAATTTCCGCCCAGCGGAAGGCGCGGCGTTCGGGGATGCTGAAGCGGTCTTTATTGTCCGAGTAGAACTTTGTGATTTCGGCTTCGGTGGCCGGGGTTTCGGCGGCGGGGGGGACGAGGGCGGCGCGGCCCTTGTGGAGGTCTACAAGCTGCTGCGCCAGCGGCGTGGCCATGCCAGCGGGGACGTTTAGGGCCGCGCTTACCGGGGTTAGGAGTTGTTTTCTGAGGATATCACCTGAGATTTCGGTGCGAAGTTGTTGATCGGAAATGCGTTGCTCGCCGAGCAGCCGGTCATAGGTTGCTTGATCGAACTTGCCGCCCAATTGAAAGGCGGGGATGCCGGCGATGACAGCGCCGACAGCAGCATCGCTGGCCCCGAGGCCGAGTGTGCGGGCATATTCTTCCATAGCCGCCTGACCAACGATCTGATCGGCGATGAGCGGGATGGCACCGTCACGGGCGATATCGGCCATGTTGGCCTGGGGGTTTTGGGCCCGGGCGTTGGTGAGTACCCGGTCGAGGCCGCGCTGGAGATCGGCTTCGGTGAGGGTTTGCTCACCGACGACGGCGACGACGCCTTGCTTGCCGGCACTGCCGGCGAAAGGATCACCGACGCCGGTGATGATGAAGGCGATAATGACCAAGCCCAGCACAGCAAGCGCGATGGGGCTGGACATGGCCTTGCGGAAAAATTGCAGCATGGGTCGCCTTTGTGGATTTTTATTTGGAATGAATGGGCGGCTTGTAACCATGCGGCGGGATTGTCACAAGCACGGGTGTGTTTCGCGCGCGAGGGTTTGTGATGTTAATTGTGGGCAATTGGAAGATGAATGGCCGGCGGGCGGCTTTGGGCGAGCTGCGGCTGATGGCGGAGGCTGCGGCTTCAGAGAAGGGGTTGCCTGAGGGCGTGGCGCTTTGGGTGGCGCCGCCGGCGACGCTGTTGATGGCGGCGGCGGATGTTGCTGGTGAGCGGTTGGTTTTGGGGGGGCAGGATTGCCATCAGGGCGCTGACGGGGCGCATACCGGGTGTTTGTCTGCCGGTCAGTTGGTGGATGCGGGGGCGGGATTTGTGATTCTGGGGCATAGCGAGCGGCGTGCTGACCAAGGGGAGTCTGACGCGCTGGTGCGGGCCAAGGCGATCGCGGCACGGGCGGCGGGGTTGCAGGTGATTGTGTGTGTGGGGGAGACGGAGGCGGAGCGCGATGCGGGGGCGGCTGAGGGGCGGGTGGCGGGGCAGTTGATGGGGTCTTTACCGGAGAGCGCGGAGGGGTTGATTGTGGCGTATGAGCCGGTGTGGGCGATTGGGACAGGGAGGACGCCGGCGGCGGACGATGTGGCAGCTATGCATGGGCATATCCGGGCGCAGCTTTTGAGGCTTTATGGGGCGGCGGGGGCTGGTGTGGCGGTGCTTTATGGGGGGTCTGTGAAGCCTGAGAATGCGGGGGAGTTGATGGGGCTGGCTGATGTTGGGGGCGCGCTGGTGGGCGGGGCGAGCCTGTCGGCGGCGAGCTTTTTGGGGATTGCGGAGGCGAGTGGTTGAGGGGAGGGGCCTCCGGCGGCTGGGGCCTTGGGCCTAGACCCCTTTGACGTTTTTTTATCGCCAAATTTAGCAGTGTAAATTTTATATTAAAATTCTAGCAGCGGCTCTTCCTGTATGACATATCCTTCGAATAATCTTGAGGTGTACAGCATGGATAATAAGACTGAAAATAAAGGTAAGTATGGCTGGTTGAAAGCAACTGGAATAGTAGTACTCTCAGTTGTAGCCTTTGCCTTTGCTGGGGGTATTGGGAAACTAATAGGGAAAATGGCTGTGGAAGAGGTGGGTGTTGGTTATAACGAAGGCAAAAAGACAGCTGCTATTAGTCTAGGTATCAAAAAAGCTGTAGAGGCGATCCGTGATCAAGCGCCAATCCAAATTGATGAAATAACAACATTACGTGATGCGATGGCTTTCGAAAATAAAATTTTGTACATGATGGAGCTAAACTATAATATATTACCAGAGGAAATTCCTGAATTTAAGTCGGAATTAGAAATTAGCAATAGAAAAAATGTCTGCGCCGATCAGGATACGCGTAAATTGATTGATGTGGGCGGCGTAATGAGTTGGAGATATCTTACAAATAATGGTGAAACTTTTACTGTTACAGTTTCAACTTGTGAAAATTGAAAGTATTAGTTGTTAATGGCTTTGAAATGAAATAGATGGGGCTGAGGCCACAGCCGCCGGAGGCACTTTCTGCCCGCCGGAGGCTTCTACTTTATGGGCGCGAGTCTTGCCCGCGCCTCTGGGAGCGGCTAGGGGAGCGGCTTGTTGTTTGAACAGTTTCGGATGTTGATGTGACCACATTTTTGCTTGTTGTGCATGCTTTGATCGCTTTGGCGCTGGTGACGGTGATTTTGTTGCAGCGGTCTGAGGGGGGGGGGCTTGGGATTGGCGGGGGCACGGGCGGGGGCCTGGTGTCTGTGGGCGGGGCGGCGAATTTGCTGACGCGGGCGACGACGATTTTGGC
>Ga0105050_10002776_pt1 | contig 24739 bp, 23 predicted proteins | sample FRY01_FD_78088 | JGI IMG/M metagenome (GOLD analysis project Ga0105050, IMG submission 78088) | Freshwater microbial communities from Lake Fryxell liftoff mats and glacier meltwater in Antarctica - FRY-01 | ecosystem: Environmental > Aquatic > Freshwater > Ice > Glacier meltwater ...
AGGCCCATTTGGGTCATCAGCAGGAGGCAAGGCAGTTGGTCGTCATTGACCGTATCACGGAGCGGTTGGATGCACTGATCGCCAATAGCCCGATAGCGTCGGTGATTAGTGACCCGCGTCACAAAGACAATCCGATTGTTGCATGCAACACGGCGTTCATGGAACTGACTGGCTATGACAAGCATGAGATCATTGGGCGCAACTGCAAATTCCTGGCTGGCCCTGCGACTGAGCCATGGCTTACACAAGCGATCCGCAACGGAGTCGAACGGCACGCCCCTGTGCTCGTTGAAATATTGAACTATAAACGCGATGGCACGCCGTTTCGCAACGCTGTGCTCGTCGCCCCAATATTCGACGAAGACGGCGAACTTGAGTTTTTTCTCGGCTCGCAGGTCGAGCTTGAGTCGAACGCTCCCGCTACGCATGAAAACCGCCGTATCGCAGCCGCGTTGGCCGTCAAACAACTGTCGCGAAGGCAACGGGAGGTTTTGGCTGAAATGGCGCTTGGGCATTTGAACAAACAAATCGCACACCGGCTCGGCCTCAGTGAGCAGACGGTCAAGATGCACCGTGCGTTGCTTATGGACCGTTTGGGCGCCGCTACCACGGCTGACGCTATTCGCATTGCTGTCGATGCTGGATTATAAGCGATCGCCTAAGCATTAGTCTCATGGGACGCCGAACCAAATGAGGAACTTTCGCTCTTTCAGACAGTTACGCTTTCACGAACAATTTACGTGAAAAGAGAAGCTTATGAAAAGTCGCTTGTTTCTGGTGGGCGTTGCGCTCTCCATCTTAACACCTTCTGTTGCCATGGCGCAGGATGACGGCTGCCGCCGCGACAGCAATGGCCGCATAATCGGCACAGTTGTCGGGGCAGGCGCTGGTGGCGTGTTGGGCAATGTCATTGCTGGACGCGGCGACAAGACCGAAGCAACCATCATTGGTGGCATCATCGGCGCCGTTATCGGTAACCAGGTATCAAAATCGGACCGAGGTGATTGCCGTAGCGCCTATGGCTATTACGACCAAGAGGGCCGTTGGCACGCAACGGGCGTTAGCACGTCCGACGCGCGTGGCTATTATGACAGAGACGGTCGTTGGGTCGACGGTCAACCAAATGGCTATTACGACAATGGTCGTTGGGTCAGTGCCAATAGCGACACAAACAGGTCGGGATATCTAGACCGCGATGGTCACTGGGTCCCTGCTTCATCGGCTGGCTATTACGACCGGAACAACCGTTGGATCGCCGGCACCGCAACAGGTTATTACGACAGTAATGGACGCTGGATCGCTGGCCCCACGCGTGGGCGATATGATGCCCGCGGTCGTTGGATCGCAGGCGACACCGGTTCCGCCAGTGAAAACAACGGCAACTGGAATGCGGTTGAGCAGCCTGGATATTATGATTCAAATGGCCGCTGGCAGGCAGGCCGCGCGTATGGCTATTATGATACACAGGGCCGCTGGGTCGCGACCCGCAACGACGGATATCAAAACAATGATGATCGTCGGGATACCCAGTATCGCCAAGGGACTGGTCAATATGACCTGAACCAGATGCCAACTGACATTCCCACCCGGATCAGCTGGATGCGCGAATATGTCCGCACGGCATTGCAATCGCAGCGCATCAGCCGGGTCGATGCACAATATGCACGGCGTGAATTGACCGCAATTGATAGCCAGAACCGTATGTTCATGCGTGATGGTCGGCTCACGCAGCGCGAAGAACAGAAAATTGAAAATCGGCTTGACCGGCTCACTAGTCGTCTCGACCGGACGTGGCGCCAAGACCGCGCATATTAAATAAAAAGGCCCGGCAGTCCCCCAACCGCCGGGCCTTAGGGTCAGGACCTGTTAAAGTCACCTTCGAGGCGTCAAAAGGGCGAAGGTATCGGAGGAAAATGTCCGCCGCAGGCAGTCATTCTGCCTGCAAGGATATTTTGCTTCGAGATCAAAGCCATTTTGACGTCCTTCGGATTTGACCCATTTTGTCCATTGCTGCGTTGGCAAAGTGCGACTTAGAACCACTAAGCCTTCACTTTGCCGCCTTGCACTGAACAAAATGGCCTCAAACCTCGAAGGTGAATTTAACAGATCCTGACCCTCCTACTGATCCGATGCGTTGGATCAGTAGCTATAGTACATATCGAATTCGACTGGGCTTGGCGTCATTTCCCAGCGGGCGACGTCTTCCATCTTCAGTTCGATATAGCTTTCAATCTGGTCCTTGGAGAACACGTCGCCCTTCAACAAGAAGTCGTGATCTGCGGCCAAGCAATCCAGAGCTTCACGGAGCGAACCAGCTACTGTTGGCACCTGAGCCAGTTCTGCTGGCGGCAGGTCATACAGATCTTTGTCCATGGCATCGCCGGGATGGATCTTGTTCTGGATGCCGTCGAGACCAGCCATGAACAAAGCCGCATAGCACAGATACGGGTTCGCCATCGCGTCAGGGAAGCGCACTTCAACGCGCTTGGCCTTTGCACCTGCGCCGTAAGGAATGCGGCATGAAGCCGAACGGTTACGCGCCGAATAGGCAAGTAACACAGGCGCTTCGTAGCCGGGAACCAGGCGCTTGTAGCTGTTCGTAGTCGGGTTTGTGAATGCGTTCACGGCCTTGGCATGCTTGATAATGCCGCCGATGAAATACAGGCACATTTCCGAAAGACCAGCATAGCCATCACCTGCGAAAAGCGGGGTCTTGCCTTCCCAGATCGACAAGTGGGTGTGCATGCCCGATCCATTGTCTTCCTTGATTGGCTTGGGCATGAACGTTGCGGTCTTGCCATAAGCATGTGCGACCTGATGCACGACATATTTGTAGATTTGCATCCGGTCGGCGGTTTCGGTCAACGTACCAAAGGTCAGGCCAAGCTCATGCTGCGCCGCGGCGACTTCATGATGGTGCTTGTCGCACGGCAGGCCCATCTCGAGCATGGTCGAGACCATTTCGCCACGGATATCCATTGCGCTATCGACAGGCGCTACGGGGAAGTATCCGCCCTTGGCACGGGGGCGATGACCCATGTTGCCGCTTTCATATTTCGTGCCGCTGTTGGTGGGCAGTTCAATATCGTCAATTTTGTAATAGCTCGTATTGTAGCTGTTCTCGAAGCGGACATCGTCGAACATGAAGAACTCGGCTTCTGGTCCAACATATACGGTGTCGCCAATGCCTGTGGTTTTCAAATAGGCTTCAGCACGCTTTGCGGTCGAGCGCGGATCGCGGCTATACAATTCACCCGTTGATGGCTCAACGATATCGCAGAAGATGATCATCATCGGCGTTGCCGAGAATGGATCAATGTACACGGCATCAAGATCCGGCTTCAGGATCATGTCCGATTCATTGATCGCTTTCCAGCCTTCGATGGACGAACCGTCAAACATCAGGCCGTCTTCCAACTCATCTTCCCCGATGACGCCAGCACACATCGTGAGATGCTGCCATTTGCCCTTGGGATCAGTGAAACGGACATCGACCCATTCGATTTCCTCATCCTTAATACGTTTGATGATGTCCTTGGCTGACGTACCCATGTTGCTTTCCTTCTTTCGCTTGTTTTTTGGCTATCTTAGATGTTCTAAACGGCGTCGTTATCGCGCTCGCCGGTGCGGATACGCAGGGCGGTTTCAACGGGGATGACGAAAATCTTGCCATCGCCGATACGGCCGGTCTGCGCCGCGGCCGCAATGGCTTCGACCACACGGTCGGCAAGATCGTCTTCCACTACTACCTCAAGTTTCACCTTAGGTAGGAAGTCGACAACATATTCGGCACCCCGATAGAGTTCGGTATGTCCTTTTTGGCGGCCAAAGCCCTTAGCTTCGGTCACGGTGATACCTGAGACGCCAACTTCATGTAGCGCTTCTTTCACCTCATCCAGTTTGAATGGCTTGATGATCGCTTCGATCTTTTTCATGGCTTTCTCCTTTGTGGCGCGTGAGGCGGAGGCTCCGCGCGCGCGGATGATAAAGACCACTTATCAAGTATCGTGCCAGATTGACCGACACCGAAACGCGTTCTTTTATGCCAGAGGGGAGTAGAGCATCTGCCTAAATTTTAGGCAGATGCCAGAATCATGGGCAGCAGATTTTACTTTGCTGCCTTTTTCGGGCCTCCGCTTAATGCCGCATCATTTGCCTTTGCGTAATGCGCACGGCTAACGACATAAGCGCGCATCTGCTCGGCTTCTTGCGGCGACAACACGCTGGCAAAGCTGACCATGCCATTGCCTTTGAGAATGCCATCGATGACGACTGATTTCCATGTCGCTGCATCTGCGAGTGATCCAGATTTGCGCAAGTCAGGCAGTACGCCGTTCCCGACGGCACCCGGACCATGGCAGACCAGACAATAGCGTTGGAAATTCGACCCGCCCGCAGCAATATCGGCTGGTGTACCAAACCGTGCTGGTGGTGCCCATACATAGGCCGGCGCTTCAGGCACGGGTGGCAATGCAGCTTTCCCGCCAAGTTTCAGAACAATGACGCGCGGTATATTGGGCACCGCTGCGTTGGTGGCGCCCGCATAACCCGAAACCAACGGAAATGCGCCGCCCTTGCTGGTCAGGAATGCCACATATTGTTCGCCGTCCACCGTGTACGTGGATGCGCCGGACAACACGCCAGACTGCACATTCATGTTAAACAGTTGTTTGCCGGTGTCCGCGGCATAGGCACGGAACTCGCCCATCGCCGTCCCTTGGAAAACCAGATTTCCGGCTGTTGTCATCGTCCCGCCATTCCATGACGCAGGATGGTCAACCGTCCATTTCGCTTTTCCGGTCTTCGGATCAAACGCGACCAGTTTTCCGGTTGTCGCAGCCTTTACTGCCTTCACAAAATTAGTGTCGTCAGGAAGGTCGGCGGTCGCCATCGCTCCGCCCGTGTTGAAACCAAGCGGTTTGCGTTCCTGCTCATTCGGCGCGACTGGCGGCAGATATGCGCCGCCGATGTATAACGCCGGAATGTAAACCAAACCAGTTGCTGGGTTAAAGCTCATGGGGTGCCAGTTATGTGCACCAAGTGCAGATGGATTTGCCATGTAGAGCTTGCCCGTTTTTTCATAACGCGCCGCTGGGTTTTCGATGGGCCGCCCGGTCTTCATGTCATAGCCTGTTGCCCAGGTTATGCCGTCGATGAATGGGTTTGCCGACAACATTTTGCCGTTCAGGCGGTCGATGGTGAAGAAAAATCCATTCTTCGGTGCATGATAAAGAACCTTACGTTCTTTGCCATTACGGGTTTCCGTCGCCAATATGATGGGCTGTGTCGCGGTGTAATCCCAGCTTTCGGCAGGCGTTTCCTGATAATGCCAGACATATTCGCCAGTGTCGGGTTTCAGCGCGACAATGGACGACAGGAACAGATTGTCGCCTTCGCCATTTGAACGGATGCCATGGTTCCAGGGATTGCCATTGCCGACGCCAAGGTACAATTGATCAAGCTCGGCATCATAGACGATCGCGTCCCATACCGTACCGCCGCCACCACTTTCGCGCCAGTCACCCTTTTTGGGCGACTTGCTCCATGTGCTGGTTGCCGCTGTCTTTAAAATCTCGTCACTGGCGGCATTGTCTGGCTCGCCCTTGGGATTGGGTGTGGTGTAAAAGCGCCATGCCTGTTCGCCGGTCGCGGCGTCATATGCAGTCACATAACCGCGCGCACCAAACTCTGCGCCACCAAAGCCAATAACGACCTTGTCCTTTACGACACGTGGTACGCCCGTGATTGTTCCGTTGGATTTAAGATCAAGCGTTTGGGCGCTCCACAATTGCTTTCCGGTGGCGGCATCCAAGGAAATCAGGCGGCCGTCGATAGTTCCAACGAACACGCTGCCTTTCCAGAAAGCAACGCCGCGGTTGACGACATCGCAGCACGCCTTGACGCCCCGCGCTTTGTCTACTTCGGGATCGAAACTCCACAGTGGCTTGCCGGTCTTTGCGTCATAAGCGAACACCTTTGACCAAGCCGTCGAAATGAACATTTTGCCATCGACAATGACCGGTGTCGCTTCTTGGCCGCGTGCGTCCGGCAAGTCAGCAAACCAGGCAATGCCCAAATTCTGCACATTGCTGTCGTTAATCAGGGTCAGAGGGCTGTGCCGCTGCTCATTGTAATTGAAACCGGTCATCGCCCAGTTGGACCCGTCGCCGCCGGTTTTCAGATAATCACCGTCAATCGCAGCGAACGCGGGTACGTCAGTTGGCCCGGCTACCTTTTGGCATGAACCCAGAAACAGTGTCGCGCCAGCAATTGCGGCAGCCAACCAAAGCTTATTCGTCATAATTTCTCTCCCCTACAAGAGGCTATGCCCATGAACAGGCTTCGTCCAGCATGAATTTAACTGACGGGTTAAATTATCTTTCTGATCGCACTTTCCATTTCGGTAGCGGCCTTTTCGTAAACGTGCGCGCGGAGGTTCGAAACGATTCCGTCGGGCGCGCTTGCCGGGGTTCCGCCAACAAATGGAGGGGATGGATCATATTCTAGCGCGAGTTGGATCGACCGCGCAATATCCTCGCCAGATATCGTCGCGATGAGTTCAAGCGCAAAGTCGATGCCCGACGTGACGCCGCCGGCGGTGATTACGTTGCCGTCTCGAACCACGCGCGCGGGGCGATGGGTTGCACCGAAAAGCGGAAGCAAGTGCGTATACGCCCAGTGGCAAGTCGCTTCTTTGCGATGCAGCACATTGGCGGCGCCCAGAATGAAGGCGCCAGTGCACACGCTTGTAACATAATGCGCCGCTGATGCTTGATTACGCACGAAATCGACGATTTGCGCGTCGGCAATTGCATCGCGGACGCCATGGCCCCCGGGCACGCAAATGATATCCGCCTGCGGGCATTGGTCAAAGCCAGAGCGTGGGAGGATAGAAAAACCACTGTCGGTCGTGACAGCCGCACCCGTTTTGCTGACCACATGAACGTCCGCACCCGGTAGCCGCGACAGGAACTGCACAGGTCCCGTAAAGTCGAGTTGCGTGACATTATCGAACAGGACGAAGACGATATTCATGCCGCAGCTTAGCCTGCACGTACCAAAAAACAAAGGGCCGCCGGATTTCTCCGACGGCCCAAAGCGTTCAGGGAGGATTGAACGCTTTACAGGTAAAAGCCGCGATAGGCTCTAATCACTCGCCCGGTGCGTGTATTCACCAGCAACACGTCATTATAGTGACGCACATATGTTTGGAACCGGCCCGGATTTGGCAGGCGATAATTTGCATAATTATTCACACGATAGCGTGGTGCATAATAGCTGGAGCCAATCGCCACCCCGTTGTTGAATGTGCGATAACGGAAGGGCGCGTTAAAACGGTTCGCCTGAAAGGCACGACGGTTTTTCTGGCGATACTCGCGCCAATCTTCCCGATATTCCTGACGGGCTTCGCGCACATCACGGCGTTCTTCACGGACATCCTGACGGTCGCCATAGCGCTTCGCCTCTTGTACGTCGCGACGTTCCTCGCGCACTTCCTGACGGTCACGATTAAGCTCACGCGTTTGTCCCTGCGCCGCCATCGGTGATAAGGTGGAGGCGATGACCGCTGCGATCAAAAATTTCGTCTTCATGGTCTTCTGTCCTTTTGTCTCGACGTAAACGCACTAACTGCGTCGACGTTCCCTAAATGGACTTTGGACCGTGAACGTGGGTCGAATAGGTCGTTCAGAAACCGGACATTATTGTCGCAAATTGTATCGGTTAGATAATTTCAATCGCCAGCGCAGTAGCCTCACCACCGCCTATGCAAAGCGATGCCAGGCCGCGTTTTTTGCCATGCCGTTGCAACGCCGCCACGAGTGTAGTGATGATGCGCGCGCCCGATGCACCAATAGGGTGACCCAATGCTGTGGCACCGCCATGGACATTAATCTTGTCATGCGGAATGCCTAGGTCGTGCATCGCAAACATTGCGACACAAGCAAATGCTTCATTCACCTCGAACAGGTCAACGTCGCCGATGGTCCAGCCAGCCTTCTCAAGACATTTGTTGATGGCACCGATCGGGGCCGTCGTGAATGCCGATGGCTCTTGCGCATGCGCCGCATGGGCTACGATGCGCGCAATGGGTGTTTGCCCATTGGCGTCGGCAACTGATTGACGCGTCAGCACAAGCGCCGCTGCGCCATCCGAAATGGATGAGCTGGTGGCGGCGGTAATCGTACCTTCCTTGGCAAAAGCTGGCTTGAGTGTGGGAATCTTGTCGGGCATCCCTTTACCGGGCTGCTCGTCGGTATCGACGATGACGTCGCCTTTGCGCGTGGCCACGGTGACAGCAACGATCTCCTGCTTAAATGCGCCGTCCGCAATCGCACTTTGTGCGCGCCGCAGCGATTCAATCGCATAAGCGTCCTGCGCTTCGCGAGTCAGTTGATATTCATTGGCAGTGTCTTGCGCGAATGTGCCCATGGCGCGGCCAGCTTCATAAGCGTCTTCAAGGCCGTCGAGGAACATATGGTCATAAGCGGTGTCATGACCAATGCGCGCGCCACCGCGGTGCTTTTTCAGCAGATAGGGCGCGTTAGTCATGCTTTCCATGCCACCAGCGATGACATAATCGACCGATCCAGCGGCCAAGGCTTCGCTGCCCATGATAACTGTCTGCATGCCCGAACCGCATACTTTGTTAACGGTCGTTGCCTGAACAGATTTCGGAAGGCCAGCCTTGATTGCGGCCTGACGTGCGGGGGCCTGGCCCAGGCCCGCTGGCAACACGCAGCCCATGTAGATGCGTTCAATTGCCGCGCCATCCACGCCCGCGCGTTCTACCGCTGCCTTTACCGCAGTCGCGCCCAGGTCGGTAGCTGACACATCCGACAACACGCCTTGCATGCCGCCCATGGGCGTGCGCGCATATGACAGAATAACGACGGGGTCTGAATGGCTCATGGGAGATTCCTTTGGTTTTGATTTACAGCTTTATAGTGCGGTGCAGCATCAAAAACAAACGTCAATCCGATGAGCGCATCATCAGAAAAGCGCTTTCAACTCGCGTTTCAAGATTTTGCCGTTCGCGTTGCGTGGCAAAGTATCTTGAGTGAAAATGATCCTCACTGGCACCTTGAACTTCGCCAGTCGTTCGCTGACCCAACTGCGCAGCTCCTCCTCGGTGGCGGAGGCTCCCGGCGCCAAATGCACGACAGCGGCGGGTTCTTCGCCTAATGTCTGGTGTGGAATGCCCACCAATGCAGCGTCTGTGACCGCCGGATGTTCATAAAGAATATTCTCGACCTCAGACGAATATATATTTTCGCCGCCGCGGATTATCATGTCTTTGGCGCGGTCAACTATGAAGCAAAAACCTTCGTCATCTACGCGTGCAACATCGCCCGTGCGAACCCATCCATCGACAAAAGTCTCTGCTGTGGCATCAGGGCGGTTCCAATAACCTTTGACGATCTGCGGGCCGCGCGCCCACAATTCACCGACCTCGCCGATCGGCAATTCAGTCATGCCATCTTCTGACATTATTTTTAGGTCAGACACCGCGACGGCTGGTCCGCAGCTATCGGGACGGTTGAGATAATCCTCTGCAACATGCGATGTAACCGTAGCCATCGTTTCAGTCATGCCCCAGCCATTGCCGGGGAATGCGCCGAATATTTGGTGGATCTTGCTTACAAGTTCGGGCGCAGACGGCGCGCCGCCATAGCTGATGGCGTCGATCGAGCTGAGGTCATATTTTTCGCGATCAGGATGTTCGATTAACTGCCAAGCGATGAATGGCACGCCCCCAGTCGCGTTGATCTTTTCGCGTTCAATGATTTCGAATGCCTTCACGGTATCCCATTTGTGCAGAAACACGATCTTATGGCCCGCTTGAATGGTGGGAATCATCGATGCCGAGCAGGCGGTGACGTGAAACATAGGGATGACAACCAAGCTTGCCCGTACGCTTGGCTTAGGCAAAGGATCGCCACGGCGCAATACGGTCGCTGCGCCGGAATAGGCGCTGGAAAGGCCATTGGTCAGCAAATTGCGATGTGACCCTAACGCACCCTTGGGTTTGCCAGTAGTGCCGCTGGTGTAGAAAATGGTAGCGGCATCATCGGGTGCAATCGTGACGTCAGGCAAAGGGATATCGGGCAAGTTCGCAAAGGACTTCGGCTCGCCAATCACCGTTTCGAGCGCGATGGCAGGTTCCGCCATTCCCACTGCACCGGCACGTGCCACCATAACATGTTCAAGCGCGGGCATCTCTGCTTGATACGGGGCAATGCGGTCCCAGCGCTCTGCGTCGCATATGAGAACGCCAGCGCCCGAATCGGCCATGCCAAAGGCAAGCTCTTCTCCCGTCCACCATGCGTTCAAAGGCACGACGATCGCGCCAGTGACCGCGGCAGCAAAAAAGGCAACAGGCCATTCGGGCAGGTTGCGCATGGCAAGAGCCACTCGGTCGCCCTTTTTCACGCCACGTGCTTGCAACGCATGAGCAAGGGTCGCCACAGCACGGTACCATGCCGCATAAGTGACGCGCTCATCTTCATACACGATGAATTCGCGGTCGCCGAATGCGGCGTTGGCATGCGCAGCCAACACCGCGAGATTGGGCAAGGCATTTTTCCAGACGCGGGTCGCTACACCCTCAATCTCGACAGTCTCCATCTCGAACGGCATGCCAGGTGCACATAATGCATCCTTTACCTGCACTCGCGTTATGACGGGCCAACCCGCAGGTGGTGTCCATTTTTTACCGGCCTCGATCATCATCTCTCCAATCAAATCGCCACGCTTTTCGCGTGTTCGTTGAGTCGATACGCCAAAATGGTTTCAATGTGCAACGCTTCGCGCTAGCAATTCATCAACTGATTAATTGGAGAGAGAAAATGACCGCAAATATGCAGACAGTGCTGGAAAAGCAGCGTGTAGCTTTCACCGCTGCCATGCCAGAATCGATGTCGGTCCGCCGTGACCGCATGGACCGCGCAATTGCCATGCTCATTGATCACGCCGAAGATTTTGCAAGGGCTGTTTCAGCCGATTTCGGTCATCGCAGCCGCGAACAGACGCTGCTGACCGATATCATGCCCTCTGTGAGCGCGATGAAACATGCCAAGAAGCATTTTGAAAGCTGGGCCAAGGGCGAAAAGCGCAAACCCACTTTTCCACTCGGTCTGCTTGGGGCGAAAGCCGAAATTATCTATCAGCCAAAGGGCGTAGTCGGCGTCGTTGCACCGTGGAACTTTCCCGTAGGCATGGTGATGGTCCCGATGGCAGGCATCCTTGCGGCCGGTAACCGCGCCATGATCAAGCCATCGGAATTTACCGAGCGCGTGTCGGCATTGTTCGAAGAGGTCGTACCCAAATATTTTGCTCAAGAGGAAATGGCCGTTTTTACGGGCGATGCGGAAGTGGGCATGGCGTTTTCAAAGCTGGCGTTCGACCACCTGATCTTCACTGGCGCGACTGGCGTCGGCAAGCACATCATGCGCGCTGCGGCGGACAACCTCGTGCCAGTTACGCTTGAGCTGGGTGGTAAATCACCCACAATCGTCAGCCGCAGCGCGGACAAGAAAAAGGCGGGAGAGCGTATTGCCTTGGGCAAGATGATGAATGCGGGCCAAATCTGCCTCGCGCCAGATTATCTGATGGTACCCAGCGACCAAGAGCATGATGTCATTGAGGCCGTCAAGGCCGGTGTTACTGCGCAATATCCCACGCTGCTCCACAACGATGATTACACGTCGGTCGTGAATGGCCGCAATTACGAGCGCCTTCAGGGCTATTTGGACGACGCCCGCGAAAAGGGTGCTGAACTGATCGAAGTCAATCCCGCGGGCGAGGATTTTGCAGGATCGAACGGCAATAAAATGCCGCTGACGATTGTCCGCAATGTGACCGACGATATGAAAGTGATGCAGGAAGAAATCTTCGGACCGATCCTGCCCATCATGACCTATTCGTCGATGGACGAGGCGATTGATTATGTGAACGCACATGATCGTCCACTTGGCCTTTATTATTTCGGATCCGACAAAGCCGAGGAAGAACGCGTGCTGTCGCGCACTATCTCGGGCGGTGTCACGGTCAATGACGTGATTTTCCATAATGCGATGGAAGACCTGCCATTTGGCGGAGTCGGGCCATCGGGCATGGGCAATTATCACGGTGCAGACGGGTTCAAAACCTTCAGCCATATGCGGGCGGTCTACCGTCAGACCGGAGTGGATGTTGCTGGTATCGGCGGATTCAAGGCACCTTATGGCAAGGCAACGCTCAAGACGCTTGCGAAGGAACTGAAGAAATAAGGATGCGCTTGCATCGGAACGGAGGCTCAGTTAGAGGGACCTCCGCTTTAACGGGTTCGCCCGATGAAGATGTGCCCCAGTGGTGGAATGGTAGACGCGCTGGATTCAAAATCCTGTTCCGAAAGGAGTGCCCGTTCGAGTCGGGCCTGGGGCACCACTTTTTTCCGAAAACTTGTGAAACCGGATGGTTGTTAGGCAAAGAGGGTCTTTGACCGCGATTCGATATTTTTGGTTTCATCTGCACCTAAAATGGTTGTGCAAATGCTTGGCGATGTTAATGCCGTAGCGTCAAATGTCTCAACCATTCAGCATCATGGATTTGTTCACCATCGGTATCGGGCCATCCAGCTCGCATACGGTGGGCCCCATGCGCGCGGCGCGGGACTTTGCCGAGCGGGCGCTTATTCGCGCTGATATTGGCCAAATCATATGCGCGTTATTTGGTTCGCTTGCGCTGACTGGACATGGCCACGCAACGGACACAGCCATATTGCTTGGGTTGTCGGGCTACACACCTGAGGGCACTGATCCTGAAGAAATCGCTGGCGTTATTGCCGCCATTCGGGAGACGGACAGCTTGCAGCTTGCGGGAAAAGTTGACGTGGGCTTTATCGAGAGCCAACATTTGTTATTCCACAAGGGCGCATTTTTGCCGGGTCATGCGAATGCCATGCGCTTCACTGCGACTTATGGCGATGGCTCGGAATACACCGAAACCTATTTTTCCATCGGCGGCGGCGCGATCCTGCGTGAGGGGGCCGATGCGCCGCGTTTGAATTTCGAACTACCCCATCCATTTGCGTCGGGGGCTGAATTGCTTTCCATGGGCGATGCTACCGGCCTCTCTTTTGGTGCAATCGTGGAAGCCAATGAATCTGCGTGGCGCAGCGAGGCCGAAACGCACGCGTTTATTGATGATGTCCGCGTCGCGATGCTCGATTGCATCAAGCGCGGCATCGCAAAGGATGGCATCCTGCCCGGTGGGCTGAATGTGAAACGCCGCGCTAAGTGCTTGCACGAGCGGCTGGTCGAACGCGGGCCGCGCAGCGATCCATCGACGGTGTTTGAATGGGTGAGTCTCTGGGCGCTGGCGGTGAATGAGGAAAATGCAGCTGGCGGCCGCGTCGTTACTGCGCCGACAAATGGGGCAGCTGGTGTGATTCCGGCTGTCCTGAAATATTATGAAATATTCACAGCCAACCCAACGCCCGAAGGAAGCCGCCTGTTGTTAACAACGGCAAGTGCAATCGGCTTTTTATATAAAACCAATGCGTCCATCTCCGCGGCTGAAATGGGCTGTCAGGGCGAAGTTGGTGTGGCCTGTTCGATGGCAGCGGCAGGCCTCGCTGCGGCACTCGGCGGAACAAATGCACAAGTGGAGAATGCCGCCGAGATCGGCATGGAGCATAATCTGGGCCTGACGTGTGACCCCATCGGGGGACTTGTCCAAATTCCGTGTATTGAACGGAACACCATGGGTGCGATTAAGGCCATCAACGCTGCTTATCTCGCGCTTCAAGGCGATGGCGCGCACGTCGTCAGCTTGGACGCGGTCATCGAAACCATGCGCCAGACGGGCGAGGATATGCGCTCCAAATATAAGGAAACCAGCCTTGGCGGACTTGCCGTCAACGTTGTCGAATGCTGACGCTTAGAATTGGATCATGATCCGCCGGGCTAGCGCAGGCGAGATCGAGTAAGCCAGCCGAAGCAGCTTCACCATGCCGACATTGGCCTCGGGCGCGTTAGTCACAATGGCATCAACAATTTTCGCGGCGCAATCCTGTGCTGACATCTTTTTGCCCTGTGCCCTGCCACGCGTCATCGCCGTGTCGACGACTGGCGGCAACGCTTCAATGACGTGCACCTTGGTGTCGCGCAAATTGTGCCGCAGCGATTGCGTAAAACTTCGAAGCGCCGCCTTGGTCGCGCAATAGACTGGGCCACCGGCGCGCGGCGCAATGGCAAGGCCGGAGGTGACGTTGACTATCGAAGCCTCAGGTCGCTTAAGTAGGCTTGGCAGCAGATGTCCAATGAGGTGTAGCGGCGCGTTAAGGTTCAGAAAAATAGCCATATCCGTCAGCGCAAGATCGAGCGGCTCACCGGGGCCGAAGTTCCCGCTCATCCCGGCGTTGTTTACAAGGATGTCGAGATCCCGTCCGGCCAGAGCTGTCGCAAGGTCAGCGCAACCTTCGGCGTTCGATAGGTCAGCAGCAACGGCCTCGATGCCTTCTTGCCGCGCGGAAATAAGAATTTCTTCGCGGCGGCCACATATAATGACCGTAACGCCTTTGACCATTAACTGGCGCGCGATTGCCAAACCGATGCCATCGCTGCCGCCTGTGACCAACGCGGTTTTGCCCTTAAGTTCCATAACTCCCCCTTATTACTCCATGAAACGCGTCATGCGCTGAACTGTCACGGTATCAGTATTGATGACCCAATCGTCTTGCGGCCCTCCAAATCGCGATGCGCCTGTGCGGCGTCTTCGAGCGCGTAACGGCGACCAATAGTGATTTCGATGATGCCCTGCCGAAACATATCGAACACATATTCAGCGCCAGCTGCGCGCTCCGCTGCATTGTGATAATAATCAAACAAGGTCGGGCGAGACACATATAGCGATCCCTTTTGCGCAAGTGTCGCAAGGTTAAGACCAGTCACCGGGCCGCTGGCGTTGCCGTAGCTCACGATCAGGCCACGCCGCGCCGTTGCGTTCAACGATGTTTCCCATGTATCGCGGCCGACGCCATCGAATGTTACCTCGACGCCTTTTCCACCGGTTAGTTCACGCACCTGGGCTGCCACATCCTCTTTGCCATAAAGAATGATATGGTCTGCGCCAGCTGCGCGCGCCAGTGTGGCTTTCTCTTCGGTGCTGACCGTGCCGATGACGCGGGCCCCGACATGTTTGAGCCACTGAACGAGCAGCAGTCCAACCCCACCGGCAGCCGCGTGAACCAGGACATCCCATTGCGGCTGAACCTTACCGCAACGCTCCACTAGAAATTCTGTTGTGCAGCCTTTTAGCAGGCCGGCTGCCGCAATTTCATCTGTGATGTCATCGGGGACTAGGAATAGGCAATTGGCCGCTATGTTGCGCGCGGTGGCATAGGCACCGATGCTTGGGCCAAAAGAGGCGACGCGGTCGCCAACGCGCCAATCGGTCACGCCGCCTCCTACGGCCTCAATTACGCCCGCTGCCTCCACGCCAAGACCCGCGGGCAGGGCCATAGGATATAGGCCGCCGCGGTGATATGTGTCGATGTAGTTCAGGCCAACTGCCAGGTTGCGCATACGCACTTCGCCAGGCCCGGGCGCCGCCAAGTCAAGGTCACCCCAGGTAATGACTTCGGGCCCACCCGTTTGCCAGATATTTGCTGCTCTCTCCATCGCGCGGAAACTCCGGTTGGTTCATTGCATACTATCAGAGGTAACGCGTCACTGCCAACGCGCAGCCATAAAGATGGTTAAAATACCGTTAACAACTGTAGCAGATCGGCACAGTCATTCGGCGGGCCGCGTTAACCATTTTTTCGGGTAGCCAATATCCCTAACGCAGCGTTAACCTCCTAATATGATGAAAAGAAGATTAGTTTGTCACAATGAATCGGCGCGGCACTGGATCCGCCGTATGCTCCCGCCACCTCAGATGAGCCAAGCGATTTCTGCGGCACGCACACGCGCGTGGTGGCGTAAGGAGGATACCCATTTGTTTATGCTGAGCTTTTCGGCATTCTTCGTGGCGATCACCAGCTTTATTGCGTAACGGCAAGCTCGGCCACGTCACAGGCCTTGTGCAGCTTCCACGAAATCCATGCAGACACTAAGCACGCCGCAGCGATCATGAACAGTGTGTCGGCAATGCTAACGCCAGCACTGACCAGAAGGCTGAAGATTACAGCACCGATTACCATCGCGCCGGAGTTAACTATGTTATTGGCGGCAATGGTGCGGGCGGTCTGAGACTTGGCGACAGTAGTTGTCAGGAACGCGTAGAGTGGGACAACGAACATACCTCCGGCGATGGAAATGCCCAGAAGATCAACAATCATACGTTCGCCGTAACCCAGCATCAGAAATTGCCACCAATCTATCAGTTCTGGTCCGGTAGGCTGCCAGTGGCTGACCGTCCACCAAAGGTCTAAGACGAACAGGCCCATGACGATAACGGAAATAGGCGCGTATTTGGCGGAAACTGTGCCTTTCAGCAGCTGGTTGATGGCCACTGAACCAATGGCGATACCGACGGAGAAGAAAGCTGTAAACAAAGTGGCGACAGTATTGTCGCCGCCGATGGCATTTTTGACCATGGGTGGGAAAATAGACCCCAGAACGGCGCCAACACCCCAGAAAAAGCTGATCGCCATGATCGCGAGAAACAGCCGCGGGATGTGCATTGTGTCGCGCACCAAACGCCAGCTGCTGCGAAAAATGTTCCAATCCATATTCGCGGTCGGAGCATCATTTTCAGGGGGAGCAGGTGGCACGGATTGCGCGGTCACTCGCCCGATGACGGCTACTACTATGATGCCGATACCGGCGATGTGACTAGGAATGATGCCGCCTGCAATCGACCCACCCAAAATCGCGAGATATGTACCGGCTTCGACGAGTCCAGTGCCGCCAAGCACTTCGTCCTGTTCAAGATGTTGGGGCAGGATGGCATATTTAATGGGCCCGAAAAATGTCGAGTGCACGCCCATAGCAAACAGCGCCGCGAGCATTATCGGAATATTGTGGATATAAATCCCGATGGCACCGAAAATCATGATGAAGATTTCGGCGGTCTTCACCCATCGGATAACGCGGGTTTTTTCGATGGTGTCAGCCAGTTGGCCAGCCAAGGCGGAAAACAGGAAAAACGGTAGGATGAAAAGCGCGCCCGCGATGGCGTTAAAGTTCGCCTCTTGTGTGGGGTCGGAATAGATTTCGTACGTGACCAATATCACCATGGCCATTTTGTAGAAATTGTCATTGAAGGCGTTCAAAAACTGGGTAACGAAAAGCGGCAAAAACCTGCGCTTTTTCAACAGGGACATAGATGTTGCCATGCGCGTTAAGTTCCTCATACCCTAGACAAACACGCCTTAGCCGCAGGAACTTGGCATGGCAAAGCGCAATTAGAGACATGTTCAACGTGCAACATATAAATAGCAGCGTGATTTTGCCCGAACATCACGCTATCGATGCTTCATGCTGAGCTTACCCAACCTGTTAACGCTGTCCCGCATTTTGGCGGTGCCCATTCTGGTATTCCTTCTGTGGCCGGGCGCACGGCCGGCAAGTGTTCAGCCAGTGCCGATCGATTATGCCTTTGCATTCATTCTGTACTGCCTGATGGGCATCACGGATTATTTCGATGGTTATCTGGCGCGCGCGCAAGGCACCGTATCGAAACTTGGCGTATTCCTAGACCCGATTGCCGATAAAATCATGGTAGCGGCAGTTATATTGATGCTCGTTTTCACGCGGGACGTGGGTGGTTGGCACGTTATTGCAGCGCTCACGATACTGTTACGCGAAATGATCGTGTCGGGCCTGCGCGAATTTCTGGCGGGGTTACAGATTTCCGTTCCTGTGTCCAAGCTCGCCAAATGGAAAACGACTTTTCAGCTTGTGTCGCTGGGTGGAATCATTTTGGCTGGCGCATTGCCCGATTGGTTTTTGCTGAAACAAGCGGCCTTGGGTCTGCTCTGGATCGCAGCAATCCTGACCATGCTCACCGGCTGGGATTATCTGCGCGTTGGCATAAAGCACATGGATTGACCGTGCGACTGGTGTATTTTGCCAGTGTCCGTGAAGCCTTGGGTACCGCCGAAGAACAGCGTGAACTGCCGCCGCACATCTTAACAATACACGAACTCGTGTTGTGGCTTGCGGACCAGTCACCGGATCATGCGTCCGCCTTGGCGGATATGGACAGGCTCCGTTTTGCGTTGGATCAGCAAATGGTGGCCGCAGGCGCGCTGATCGGGAACAGCACCGAACTTGCCATTTTTCCGCCGGTAACAGGCGGATGAAGATTATCCGGATTAGCACAGACCCCATCAATCCCGTGGCTGAACTGGCGTGCCTAGGCGATCTGGGCGGCGGTGCTTTGGCGAGTTTCACTGGCATTGCGCGCCAGGATGGGGACGTCGTCGGCATTGAGCTTGAGCATTATGCCGGGATGACCGAGGCTTGCCTTGGCGACATCATCGAAAAAGCCCATGCGCGCTGGCCCTTGCTCGGCACTATCATCGTGCACCGCGTCGGTTATATCGCTGTTGGTGAGCCTGTCGTGGTAACCGGCGCCGCATCGCTTCACCGCGCCGCCGCATTGGAGGCGACGGCGTATCTGATCGACTGCTTGAAAACCGATGCGCCCTTTTGGAAGAAGGAGCATTATGGCGACGGACGGGCAATGTGGGTGGCGGCAAAAGCCAGCGACGACGTCCGTGCGGCACAGTGGAAGATTCGCTAACTACCGCTGCGCACTACCCCAGATGGAGCGCGCGTAAAGCATCTGCCAGCATTTCGAATTCTTCACGGCGCGGACTGTTGGTGCGCCAGATCAGTGCGATTTCGCGTGACGCATGTTCCGCATTCAGCGGGCGGGCCTGCACATCGGTTCCGTTCAATAGTCCGGCGCGCACAGCCATTTCCGGTATAATTGTTAGCCCGAGGCCATTGTCCACCATCTGGACTAAGGTGTGCAAGGAAGTCCCAAGCATCATGGCAGATGCGCGCAACTCCGGACGGTTGCAGGCGGCCAAGGCATGGTCTTTCAAACAATGGCCATCAACCAGCAGAAGAAGCTTGGTTTCGTCAATCAATTCCGGCGCGATGCTTTCCGGGGGATTGCGCGGGTCATCGAGTGGGAAAGCAACAAATAGATTATCGTTAAACAGATGCGCCTTTTCAACATCGCCAGCCGGGAATGGCAGCGCCAGCAACACGCAATCGACATGGCCATGGTGCAAAGCTTCAACAGCGGCCGCGCTGGATTCTTCGCGTAAATAAAGTTTGAGGTCAGGATATTGTTTCCGCAACGCTGGCAGCAGTTTTGGCAATAAAAAGGGCGCGATTGTGGGAATGACGCTCATGCGTAGATCGTCTGCCAGCGGCTTTCCTGCCGAACGCGCCATTTCGGCCAGTTCCTCAGCTTCGCGTAAAATGCGGTGGGCCTTGGACACCATCTTGTTCCCCAGCGGTGTGAACCGGACCACGCGCCTTGTGCGCTCCACCAACATCAACCCGAGGAGCGATTCCAACTCGCGAATGCCGGCCGAAAGCGTCGATTGCGTGACAAAGCACGACTCCGCCGCTTTCCCAAAATGCCCATATTCCTGCAGGGCAACGAGATATTGGAGCTGTTTAAGCGTTGGAAGATACGTACTCATAAATCGACCCTGTTAATTATTATCTAATTTATAATCGTTTTAAGCGATAAATCCAGTAATAATTACGCCTCTATTGCAACCATGGCTGGAAATACGTTGTTGAAAGGCTTAGCTTGTTTAGGTTCAAAGATTTCCGGAACGGATGGCAAGGTCCCCATATGTTCATTTCTAATATCATCGACTATTTAGATTCGATTAAGGCGCGGGACCCAGCACCGCGATCTCGCTGGGAAGTCCTGCTCTATCCCGGTGTTCTGGCTGTGGGGTTTCATCGATTGGCGCACTGGCTATTTCTTGGCCATATGTATTTCCTCGCGCGCTTCGTGAACCATTTCGCGCGCTTTCTGACGGGTATCGATATTCATCCCGGCGCCAAAATTGGCGGCAACTTTTTTCTCGACCATGGTTTCAGCGTTATCGGTGAAACCGCAGAAATCGGGGATAATGTCACCATGTACCAGAATGTTACGCTGGGCGGCACGAATCCGACCAGCGGCATGGGCGGGAAACGTCATCCCACGATTCTGGATAATGTTATCATCGGTTCGGGCGCCCAGATATTGGGGCCCATTACCGTCGGCGCGCGCGCGCGCATCGGCGCTGCTGCCGTTGTTACGGATGATGTGCCCGCAGGGGCGACTATGGTGGGCCAAAAAGCGCGGTCCACTCTGGTGAAGGCGGAAACCTATGCGCGCGACTTTATGCCTTATGGGACGCCATGTCGCGAACTGTTCGATCCGGCCACACAAAGCCTGGAAATCATGCAGTGCGAGCTTGAGTCGTTACGCAAAAAAGTCGGTGAATTGATGGCGGAGCGGGACGCAAAATCCGAAGCAATGCCGGTCAAGCGTAGGGCAAGCAAGGGAAGTAAAACCAGTTGACCGCGATCATTACGCCGTTTCCGCTGGTCAGTCGCCTCAATCAGGTCGGCTTTGACAAGGGTGAGCTGACGCAGATCCTTAATTTATATGGACGGATGGTCGCCGCCGGCAAATGGCGCGATTATGCGATGGACCTTGGCCGTGACGCAGCTGTGTTCAGCGCGTTCCGCCGCGCCGCCGAACGCCCTGAATATCGCATCGAGAAACGACCAGCCTTGCGGAGCAAGCAAGGCATGTGGGCGCTTGTCGGGGAAGGTGGCGCTGTTTTGAAACGGGGACATGAACTTGCCCCTGTATTAGCGCCGGTTGAACGCAAGCTCATGAAGCTGGTCGACGCATAAAAAAGCCCGACCAAATGGCCGGGCCTTTTAATCTTGTTTTTGGGTGGCTCAGCCGAGCGCTTGCAGCGCCTTCATCACAGCGATGGACTGTTCGCCACCTGATTGCGGTACAGTCTCGCCCGCACGGTCGATAATCTTGTCCCACGCAGCGGCAAATCCCTCCACAGTACGGTCATCCTGACGCAACGCGACGCCCGGCGTCATCGTAACATAGGCCGCATGATAACCGCCGCCACCTGCGCCAATGATCATATTGGTCGGCGCATCTTCGCTGACGAGATAAAGCGCGGCAGGCACAACATTTTCAGGTGTGAATTGTTCGAACAGACCTTCTGGGAAAATGTCTTCGGTCATCCGCGTACCCGCAACTGGCGCGAGTGAATTGACGCGAACATTATATTTTGCGCCCTCAAGGTGAAGGGTCTTGGTGAATCCGGCGAGGCCAAGCTTCGCTGCGCCATAATTGGCTTGGCCGAAATTCCCATAAAGTCCGGTCGACGAGGTGGTCATCAAAATGCGGCCATAGGTTTGCTCACGCATTGTGTCCCAAACGGCCTTTGTGCAGTTGGCGCTGCCCATGATATGTACCTGAAGCACAAGATTGAAATCCGGCATGTCCATTTTAGCAAAGCTCTTGTCGCGCAAGATGCCTGCGTTGTTGATCAGAATGTGGACGCCGCCAAATGCTTCTTTTGCCTTGGCAACCATTTCGACCATCTGGTCATATTCGGTGACGCTGCCGCCATTCGCCATGGCCTCACCACCAGCGGCTTTAATTTCTTCAACGACCTGCGCAGCAGCGTTGGATGTGCCCGTGCCATCGCGTGCGCCCCCTAAATCATTAACGACGACCTTCGCGCCACGCTTGGCCAGTTCAAGCGCATAAGCCTTGCCCAGTCCGCCGCCGGCACCGGTCACAATAGCGACTTTGTCTTTAAAACTGATGGTCATTGCGTATCTCCAAGAATAAACGGCGGACAGGCGCCAGAACGGCCAGAGCCTTGGCATGGGAGCCCACTTGACGCAAGCGTAAAGCAAAGGAATTGGCGTTGTAACAAATTAGAAATGTTTACGTCACGCCATAGACATATAATTGTTGTCTAGGCGTCACCATATTATTGAAGGGTATCATGATGACCGCAACGAAATGGTTTTACGCAACGGCACTGGTGACATCCGCATATGCGATCCCAGCCCACGCCCAAGAGGCAGGGTCGGAGGTTGATTCCCTGCGTGCGGAAGTTGCGGCGCTTAAGGATCAGCTCGCGGCGATTTCCGCCAAGGTTGACGCTGCGACTAAAAAGCCCGTTGCCGAAGTGAAATGGAAAGGCGGTCCCGAAACCAGTGGTCCCGATGGCTGGAGCTTTAAGCCGCGTGGTCGGGTTCATTTTGATGCAGGCTATGTAAGCGTCCCCGGCGACTATGCCGCCAACCGCAATTTGGGGCTCAACAGCCGCGTGCGCCGTGTGCGCCTCGGCGGTGAAGGCACCATGCCCGGCGGTTTTGGTTATAAGGTCGAAGCAGATTTTGCGAGCGGCAATGTCGCATTTGGTGATACATTCTTCAGCTACAGCCCAAAAAATGCACCTATCACATTGCGCCTTGGAAATTTCGAAACGCTGAACGGCCTTGAGCAAATCAGCAGCTCCAACAATAATAGCTTCACTGAACGCGCGTCGTTTAACGACGCATTCCTGAATAGCCGCCGGCTTGGCTTGGCGGTTGCGTGGCAAGGCGCGGACAATGTTCTGCGCGCCGAGGCAGGATTATTCGCCGCCCACAGCATCGACGGTTCGTTCGACAATGATGGCTGGATCGGCGCTGGGCGATTGACCTATTCGCCTATGGCTTTTGGCGGCCAGCTGCATGTTGTCGCCAATTTCCAACAGCGCGAATTCGCGTCGAACAACAATGGCGTTGCGTCGATTTCCACCAATGCGCCTTCCACGAACCAGCTGGCGCGTTACCGGGCGCGTCCCAACACGCAATTAACCGATGTCCGCTTTGTAGACACCGGAAGCTTCGCGGCAAAAAGCGACCGCATAATGGGGCTTGAACTTGCCGCTATATTCCCCGGCTTTTATTTTGCCAGCGAGGCGCAATGGACGAAGGTTAACGCCTATCGTGCAGGTGAAATTGCGACGGGATTGGACAGTTTTGCAAGCGGCAACATTGCGGTAACGCCGATCGGCGATCCCAGCTTTTTTGGCATATATGCAGAGGCAGGATACTTCCTGACTGGTGAAACGCGCGGGTTTAAGGACAGTATTTGGGGACGGACGAAGGTGCTAAAACCCATCGATAAAAAGGGCCCCGGCGCGTTCCAGATTGCCGCGCGGTACGAATATCTCGATCTGGACAGCAATGCCCTGAAGAACGGCCTCACCAACAATTTTGCGACGGGCGTGACGAGTAGTGCAAGCCTCAACACGCAGTTGGGCAGGGGCGGTACGCAAACCAGCTATCTGCTCGCTTTAAACTGGTATCCGATCGATTATATCCGTTTCATGCTGAATTACGGACGCGTTCAGGTTGAAGGCGGGCCGTTGGCGGCAATCGTCGATCCATCGTCGACGAAGCCAATCGACCAGCGTGACTATGGCGTGGACGTAGTTGCTGCACGGATGCAGCTGGAGTTTTAGTATTATCTCGGCATTTCCGAGAACGGGGTCGCACCATGGTAAGCGGTGCCCTCCGAAAAACTCAAATTTCCGATCGATTACATTCGATTACTTACTTTGTTAAAAGTATTGTTTAAATTTTTACCGAGGCCGCTCATTGCGGTGATCGCCGCAACTGCGATGAGTGCCGCAATAAGACCATATTCGATTGCAGTTGCACCTTTTTGGTTTTTGGAAAGCTTGTACAAAAATTTCATGGTGATTTCTCTCACTTGTATGTGGGTCTCAACAGCGCCAAAAATCATTAACAAATGAGATGCATGCCACCATCGTCGCGTTACATAACCAGATGAACCTTACCAGTTTGTTGCCATGATGTAAAAATATGTAACGTTTTCTCAGGGTTATGTTAAACGGCGTCTTGATCCAGCGAATAACCAGCCGAACGCACGGTCCGGATAATGTCGCTATCAAAGCCCTCATTCAGGGCTTTGCGTAGCCTGCGGATATGGACGTCAACTGTCCGGATTTCGATGTCGCTGTCATGTCCCCAAACGCTATCGAGCAGCCGTTCGCGCGAGAATACGTGGCCGGGATATTCCAGAAAATGCTTGAGCAGGCGATATTCGGTTGGCCCTAAAGGCACCTGCCTGCCCCCGCGCTTGACCTTATGTGCCACGGTGTCCATCTCGACATCGCCAAAACGTAGGGCTTCGCCTGCGAGTGCAGGCCTTACCCGACGCAAGACAGCCTTGGCACGTGCAACCAGTTCGCGCGGCGAAAATGGCTTCGTAACATAATCATCCGCGCCGATTTCGAGCCCGCGAATGCGGTCATCTTCCTCGCCACGAGCCGTCAGCATGATGATTGGCACATTGGCCGTATTGTCTGTTTTACGAAGGCGTCGGCATACCTCGATACCCGATAGGTTTTCGAGCATCCAGTCCAGCAGGACCAAATCTGGTGTCCGCTCCTTAGCCATCAAAAGGGCTTCTTCACCGTCGCCCGTATGTTGAACGTCAAATTCCTCACGTTCAAAATGCCAGCGGACCAACTCTGCAAGGGCGCTGTCGTCTTCAACCAATAGCAATTGAGCCTTGGGCATATGTGTATTGCCTTATGCGTCGGGTAAATTATCACCCGTTTCGGTAAAGTAGATCATCTGTGCAACGGTGGTTGTATGGTCACCAATCCGCTCCAGATTCTTGGCTGTGAACAGCAAATGCGCCACTTCTGTCGCAT
>Ga0105050_10002777_pt1 | contig 24730 bp, 21 predicted proteins | sample FRY01_FD_78088 | JGI IMG/M metagenome (GOLD analysis project Ga0105050, IMG submission 78088) | Freshwater microbial communities from Lake Fryxell liftoff mats and glacier meltwater in Antarctica - FRY-01 | ecosystem: Environmental > Aquatic > Freshwater > Ice > Glacier meltwater ...
ATACTGCCTATTTACAGGTCTTTCAATATCCTTTATTTCCTCAGGAGCAGTCTTCAGAATACTGTCAAGAAACTCTTCGTATGAAACTCTTTTCCTGGGAAGATTCCAATCTATCTTTTTGGAAACACTTGCATCCATCCCCTCCCAAATGATATCAGCAAAGGCGAAATACTGAGCAGTCAGCATTAGTTCCAATTTCAACATAGTAGCATTAGACAACTTCTCTAAACTGCCCTCATAGATCAAGGAATCAAGTGCTTGAGCATATGGAAGTCCCCTATTTACACCATCATATTGTAAATTCCTTACCCTGTCAGTCAGGTTTGAGGCATGTTCAATTAGGCCTTCCTTATCAAACCAGGCAAAGGCCATATTTCTGTGGCTATAAAAAGTACTGATGTTTTTTTCATATTTTTTCAACTTAGGAAATTGCTTTAAAAAAACACCAATCTCCAGACTGTCGAATTTGAATTTTGTTTGTGAACTAAAACTTCCGGCAATACTCTTGTTCGTTTCATTCAAATCCCGATTCCTTAAAGAATCTTTAATGTGCTTAGCAGAATCTTTCCTGTCCTGGCCGCATCCCTGAAAAGGGAGAAGTGAAATCATTAGATATAAAAGCAGGTACGCCGGGGTATTAAAATTCATCTTTTCTGTTCAGTTTATAAAAATTCAATTAGGAGTATCCAGAGTATGTCTGAAAAACTACTTGTCGGATGCTGATGACAGCATCAGGGGCTTGACTCCGATTACAAAGTTAATGGTAACATCATCACTTGTATTTAAGGTTCCCATTAGCGATTTTTTAGGCACTACCTGGTAGGTACTGAGTTTCAACTTATGGGTTCCTGCAAATGTTATTGTACCATCTTTTATCACTGTGGCAATGAGATCCATTTTAATTGCCTGAGTCACTCCCGCAATCGTAAGGTTTCCAGTGGCCTTAATCAGATATTGATCTTTATCGTCCCATGGATGAATTTCGGATTTGACATATTTGAAATATATTTTATCGAATGGATATGATTTCAGGGTTCTGTGAGCAATTCGATCCATATAGGTATTAGGACTGCTTAATTTTTTTACCTGAACAGTGAAACTTAAACTATTGATCGCCATTAATTGCCGGTTCTGAAGTGTGATCAGTGCCTTGCATTCCACACTATCCGTTTTCATTTTCCAGTTATAATTATTTGTATAACCGCTTACCTCAATCTCACCTGAATGATAAACAAAAGTTTGCTGTTGCCCGAATGCAAACAAGTTTGTAAACAGAAACAATAAGCTAAGAAAGAGCTGTCTTAACCTAAATTCGCATAATTTAATATTTGCCATCATTTCAATTATTTTAGATTTAAAAATCTGTTAAATACTGATATGTAACTATATACATAAAAAATTCAGAACCTGAACCTCGATTCAAATAACCATCCGAAAGGCGGGATCCTTTCATCTGGTTTCAATCCATGTCGTTTAATACTGTTTTCTTTAATTAATTCTACAGCTTCTTCAATGGAATCGGTCACAAGGAAGAGTTCCATATCTGAATCTGAGATTGTTCCCATCTCCTTCATCACCTGATTGTGCTCGATTAGTTTCTGATGAAAATCTTTACAAAAGATAATCACCGGAAAATTTCTGATCTTTTTTGTCTGAATCAGTGTAATAGCTTCAAAATACTCATCCAGTGTTCCAAAGCCGCCGGGCATTACTACAAAGGCAAAAGAATATTTGACGAGCAACACTTTACGAACAAAAAAATGTTTTATCTCAACCCATTTATCACAATAAGGATTGACACCCTGTTCTATTGGGAGCTGGATATTACAGCCAACTGAACGTCCACCCACATCTTTGGCTCCACGGTTTGCAGCTTCCATTATTCCGGGACCTCCCCCTGTCATTATTGTAAATCCTAATTTGGCAAATTCTGCAGAAGCTTTTCTCGTCAGTTTATAATATTCGTGATCTTCTTTGAACCTTGCTGAACCAAAAACAGTGATACAAGGTCCTATAAAATGAAGTGCCCTGAATCCTTTAATAAACTGAGCGAAAATATTAATGGCAAACAACAGTTCTTTTCTTCGTGATTGGGGTCCTCCAAGGAATTTAATTTCGGATTTCGTCATGCTAAGCTTTAAATGTTTTTAATTTTTTGAAATTTTCAGGTTTTGCTTGAAGCAAAAACAGGTCATGGCTGGAACTATCCTTTGCCCATTCCATACTAATCGGACTGTGGTAATAGTTCTCAAGAACTATGCCCCAATCTGCAATAGTAAGGACTTCCTCATCATTAAGAATATATTTTCCACGCAGCTCGGAGCTTGTCTCTGCTTCTATCAGTTTCATTCTTTCTCCAGTATCTTTATAAATCATCATATGGCTTTTCTGACCCAGTTTCTTCTGAATGATTGAGTTAACACCCTGATGAAGATTTGGTTTGTAAACAATAAACTCATCCTGCATTAACTGCTGTTCATCATTTTTAAGTCCGATTCCCCAAACTCCGGATACATGTATAACATCCACAAAACCGCTCTGGGGATCAGAGGTATAGGCATAGCCCGAACAAGCCTGATCTGCTCTGATCATTTGTTGCACACCAACAGAAATCATTCTTTCCTGCCGATCAGGATCTTCGATCAGAGCCTGATCAGAGTATAATGAGGCAAAACATTTTTTCACAGAACTCATCAGTTCCTTCTCCCCCTTTACGTTCAGGAAAGTATCATATTTATCTTTTGTGTTGATTGATAAAGGATCATGCTCAATTGCACTACTTCTAACTGCCAGTGCACCTTCAATATCGGTAAAGAGTTCATGATATGTAACTAATATTCTATCATAAAGATCGCCCGGGATTCTTGCTCCCAAAATAAGATCTCTTGCCTGCTTTCCAATCTCTGAAATACTTGTAGGATTCGATTTGTCGATCCGTGAAATCAATTGATCATGAACGCCATCAAGCTTATTGTATGCTATAAAATGACGGAAGGCTGTTGCGGTAATAACAAATCCATCAGGTACCCTTATATTTCCAAGTGCTTTTTGTGTAAATACCTCACCCAGAAAAGCATTTTTTGTCCCTACCTCCTCTGCATCAGCAATTGTGATAGTTTTCAGTCTGAGAATATAATCCTTCATAATCTAAAATTATTTTCTTGTGTACCATGCTTCATTGAGCGATTCTACATAAACTTACAAAACCAAAATCTTACATTACGAAATTGCAAGGTTTACTGCATCCTATTAATGATAGCAGTTATCAATTATAATGATCTTAGTCATACTCTTTGAACAATATTAATTCAACTTTTACACTGTAGATAAAAAGGCAAAATCTCATTCAAAAACCCTCTTTTGCAGAAGTTTGCCACCTAATTCAGGTAAGTACTAATTTATTAAAATGGCTGAACCACAAAACTTCAGAGATCACATCCCTTCTATTACCGATACAGGCAACAAAAGGAAATGGATGTATCCCCAAATTATAAAAGGTAAACTTTACCATTATCGTGATATGGTAAGTTATGCCCTTCTTGCGCTGCTATTCAGTTCACCATTTATTAAAATCAATGGTGAACAGATGATCCTTTTAAACGTAATGGAAAGGAAATTCGTCTTTTTTGGAATCATTTTCTGGCCCCAAGATTTCTATCTGTTCGTTTTGGCCTTACTAACCTTTATGGTTTTTATTGTCATGTTTACTGCCATATTTGGCCGGGTATGGTGTGGCTGGGCTTGTCCTCAAACCATATTCATGGAGATGGTTTTCCGGAAAATAGAAAATTGGATCGAGGGAGATTGGATACATCAGCAAAAATTGAATCAGTCAGCCCTGAGTTTTGAGAAAATTGCAAAAAAGACGGCCAAGCACTCCATATTCATTGTCATTTCCTTTTTGATTTCGAATATTTTTCTGGCCTACATCATTGGATCTGAAGAACTGATTAAAATCATCTCGGAACCACTAGGGCAGCATCTGAGTGGATTTATCTCCATCCTTATTTTTACCATGGTCTTTTATATCGTCTTTTCATATTTAAGAGAGTTGGTTTGTACAGTGATATGCCCATACGGCCGCTTACAGGGAGTTTTACTCGACAATCAAAGTATGATTGTAGCTTATGATTATGAACGAGGAGAGCCAAGAGGTAAAATACTTAAAAATACAGAACAACAGCATTTAGGTGACTGCATTGACTGTAAAGTTTGTGTACATGTTTGTCCAACGGGAATAGATATTCGGAATGGCACACAGCTCGAATGCATTAACTGTACCGCCTGTATTGATGCCTGTGACATGGTAATGGAAAAAATAAATCGTCCAAGCCGGCTGATAGGATTTATGTCAGAAGATCAGATTAAATCCAAATCTCCGTTTAAATTTAGCCGGAAAGTATACGCTTATTCTGTGGTTTTACTTATTCTATTCTCAGTCCTGAGTTTCATGCTCATCAGAAGAAGCGATATTGAAACAACTGTACTTCGTGCGGGAGGAACACTTTATCAATTGAGGGATAATGGAACTGTAAGTAATTTATATAATGTTGAGCTGGTCAACAAGACCACAAAATTGGTTAAATTTGAGATGAGACCGAAGGATCAGGGTACGGAGATCCAGTTTATCAGGAAAGAGGCTGAAATCAAAAAAGGAAGTAGTATAAAGCTTACTTTTTTTGTAATCAGGCCACAAAAAAGTGTTGATAAATACAAATCTGAGATTGTGATAGAAATTTGGTCTGAAGGTAAACTGATTGATAAGATCAAAACAAATTTTATAGCGCCACCTAACGAATAATGATGAACTGGGGAACAAAACTTGTAATTGGAATGGTACTATTCATGTCCTTCATTATCACGCTGGCCGTATTGATGATCCGAAGTGATTCTGATGACCTTGTCGATGTAAATTACTATGAAAAAGGAATCGAATACGACAAAGACTATGAACGAAAAAGTCAGCTGATTAAAGACAAGGCAGAGCCAGAGATAGGTGTAAATGACCATTTGAAAATCATTTTCAAAGGCCCGGCTGAAGGAAATATTCGCTTTATACACCCATCTGATAAAACAAAGGATAGCACTATAAATTTCAATTCTGGCACCGACAGCCAGGTAGAGTTTCCACTTATAAATTTCAGAAAAGGGCACTGGAAAATTTCACTTGAATGGAAAAGCAACGGGAAATCTTATTTGTATGATAAGAACATTATTATCAATTAAACAGCTTAGCCATTTCGCATAGATTTTGAGAACAATACTTAATGAACTATAACGAACTTGCATTTTTCACCGGGCTCTTCGGCAGCATACATTGTATAGGGATGTGCGGACCTCTGGCCTTTGCAGTTCCAAGCATTCATAAGCAAGCTTGGCTCATCATCTTCGATAAGCTGATTTATAATCTGGGGCGTACACTAACTTACACATTTCTAGGTGTACTCATCGGGCTTGTGGGGCAACAACTCTGGTTAGCCGGCATGCAACAAACTATAAGTATATTGACCGGGATTTTCATCATCCTAGCAGCCACATCAAGAATTCTTAAACTGTCAATAGGTAATGGATTATGGTTCTCCGGGCTTATAAAATCATTCAATAAATTACTCGGATATGCCCTAAAGCATAAGGCAGGTCACTTGCTGATTGGAATACTAAACGGCTTTTTACCCTGCGGATTTGTATACCTGGCAATGGCCGGAGCCCTGAACACAGGAAGTGTAATAGCTTCAGCACAATATATGTTTTGGTTTGGAATCGGCACACTGCCTCTGATGATGGCTGCTATGGTCAGTACAGATTTTGCAGGTCCTGCATTCCGCCGTCGTATAAATAAAGCCATCCCATTTGTTATGCTTGGATTGGGTGTCTGGTTTGTGTTGAGAGGATTAAATCTGGATATTCCATATTTGAGCCCACCAAAGATGGACGAAGGGGTTGAGGTTTGTTCCGGGTCGGAGCCCGGAATGACAAACGGGTCGGAGCCCGGAATGACAAACGGGTCGGAGCCCGGAATGACGATTGGGTCGAAGAGCGGGATGACAATTGGTTTTGAACCAGTAAGGACTTCACATTATTTCGGGAAGGACTTAATTGTTCTTCAATTTGTTTAGAAATATCAATGTCAGATTCCGGATTAAATCAGGAGGGACTTGAGTAGTTATTCCAAAGTGAGACCCTGTATTGGCAACAATTCCATCCATTCAGGATTATTTTTCTCGATAAGCTCATTTTTCCATGTCCTTTTCCAATTTTTTAATTGCTTTTCCCTGCGGATTGCTACCCGGATATCAGAATAAACCTCAAACCAAACCAGCTTATTACAATTTCACTTAGAGGTAAAGCCAATATTTAGCTTTTCCTTATGCTCTTTAATCCTTCTGGTCAGATTGTTGGTAACTCCAATATATAACACAGACTTTGATGAATTACTTAACATGTAAACAAAATATTGATGCATAATTAAAATTACGCATTCACATTTTCAGAACTTTAGAGAATGAGTGAACGGTTGCGGGTCAAGCCCAATGTCATTATTTAAGAGAAAATAGGGATAAATGTAATTTTAAAATGGGGTTGCGGCATCCGCCGCGATGATAGGTCAAAATATAAAAATTGAGGAGATTCTGGCGTGGAGGCCGGGGTCGGCATCTCCTCATTCTCCAATCTAATAGATTGTCATGGTAGAAAATGCCGCCAACTTTGTAAATAACGCACAATGTACTCCTTAAATAATGATATTGGGGTCAAGCCAACAAAGACAATATTGCCGTTTAATGTCGTTACTGTTTCCGACCTAACTGTCATTCCAAGCACCTACCTTTCTGTCATTCCGGGCCACGACCCGGAACTACCCCGCCATACTAAACAACTGCGTTTCCGGCTGACCAGCCCAAAGGCGGGCGTCAAAAGCCATACAGATATTTCTAAGGAATGGTTTTCCGAGTGTTGTTACAGTTAAACTATGATCCCAGATAAGGAGTAATCCATCTTCCTGAAGTGTTCTAGCACGTTCTAGGCCTGAATTCAAAACCTCTATCAAAGGGTCATTTTTATTCCACTCAGTTTTCCCTATGCACATCAGATTTAAGATATGCTTCCTGATAATCAGATCCTCTTCTGTTAAATGATGTCCCTTGAATATAGGCAGTTGCCCATTATTCACCAGTTCTAGATAATCCTCTACCTTTTTAACATTCTGGGCAAAGGCAAACCAACTGTCGCTAATAGATGAAACTCCAAGACCAATCATCAACTGGGTGTACTGATGGGTATATCCCATAAAATTTCGATGAAGCTTACCTGAATTTTCCGCCTTACACAAACTGTCGGTACTGAGTGCGAAATGATCCATTCCAATTTCTTTATAACCCATTATAGTAAACATCTGTCGGCCTAATTCATATAGACGTTGTTTCTCTGCTACTGATGGAAGATCTGCTTCTGTAAATCTTCTTTGTCCGGGTTTGATCCATGGCACATGAGCATAACTGTAAAATGCGATACGGTCTGGCATTAGTTTCTCAACCTGAAAGATCGTATCACATAGTCCTTCATAGGTTTGAAGCGGCAATCCATAAATGAGATCAAAATTGATAGATTGATACCCAATCTCTCGTGCCAGTTCAGTTACAGACTTCACCTGTTCAAAACTTTGCATACGGTTGATAATGCGCTGTACCTTTGGGTCAAAATCCTGGATACCAAGACTTAGTCGGCGAAAACCCAAATCATATAAAGTTCTTAAATGGTCTTCGCTTGTATTGTTGGGGTGAGCTTCAAAGCTAAATTCTGCATCAGGGTGCAAAACAGCATCCGCTGTTAGGCCATTGATCAGTAGCCTAAGGTTTTCTGCAGCAAAAAAAGTTGGGGTACCTCCTCCGAGGTGAATTTCCCGCAGTACCGGCTTTTCAGCGAATACTTCCCTATATAATTTCCACTCTTTCAAAACAGCCTGAATATAAGGATCTTCCACCTGATGATTCCGGGTTATACGAGTATTGCATCCACAATAGGTACAAAGACTTTCACAGAAAGGTAAATGCACATATAAACTTATACCGTTGCTTGAATTGCTCTGATCGAAAGAAAATTTAACAGATTCTTTCCATTTATTGACATCCGGAACTTCAGAATTCCAATAAGGAACAGTTGGATAGCTGGTATACCGCGGGGCTGCCACGTGATATTTATTAATTAGATCTTGAGTATTCATATTTGATCTATTTAGTTTCAAATTTCATCGTTTCGAGCATCCATCAGCACATGCACAGGCTTTTCCTGAACATTTTCCGGCTTGCCAGTTATCCAGGTTCTTAATGATCTGATTTGCAATTTCCTGAAGAGCTTCTTTAGTCAGGAATGCCTGATGCGGTGAAATAATAACGTTGGGGAATGACAATAATCCTTCCATGACTGGATCTTTGATAGGATCCTCCCTATGATCGGAATAGAACATATTTTTCTCAAATTCGTATCCATCCAAACCCAGCCATCCGATTTTTCCACTCTTTAATGCCTTAAGTAAATCGCTCGATTTGATTAATCCCCCTCTGCTGGTATTGATCAGCATCACTCCATCTTTCATTTTAGAAAGACTTTGCATTTTAATGATATGCTTTGTTTCAGGAGTTAAAGGGATATGAAGTGAAATTATATCCGACTCAGCCAAAATCTGTTCAAAACTAACTTCTTCTATTCCATCCAGGTTCGGAACGGATCTAATATCATGACCCAAAATTTTACAACCTATACTACTAAAAAGTGAGGCAGTAGCTTTTCCGATTGCTCCAAGGCCAACAATCCCAACTGTTTTTCCTTTAAAATTGAAACCGATGTGCTGATCAATTCTGAAATCGAACTCACGACTGCTGTTTACCGTGGAGATTATCCTCCGGCCTAAGGAAAGCGCTAGCATCAGAGTATATTCTGAAACGGCTGCCGGAGAATAAGAAGGTACATTCGCCAGTTTGATATTCCTTTTACCGGCGGCCTCCTTGTTAATATGATCTGTTGAAACAGACCTCGTGGTGATGTATTTAATTCCCAGATCAGCCAGCTTTTCGATTACATCCTCAGAAAGATCATCCTGAGTTGATACAATAACGGCCTCCTTGCCCTGCGCATAAATTGCAGTTCCAAGGCTTAATGCGTTAGAAATTAATGTAATGTCGTGTAGTTTTTGATTTGCACGAGCTACAAATTCCTTTTCAAACTCTCTGACACTGTAAGCAACAACTTTCATCAATAAAACATTTATTCCAAAAGTACCTTTAGGAATAAGGTTTCGTAATGAGTGATGTCATAAAGAAAAATGATCTTTATCAGTTTTTCATTTTTTGGAGCTTGGAAAAATCGGTGATATCAATCACGCTTCCTTTCTTTTCAATGATTCCTTCATCTTTAAAATCGCTCAATGTTCTGCTAACGGTTTCAGTAGCCATGCCGGCCATCGATGCAAGGTCTTCCCTTGAAATTCGGATCTGGCCCTCTAAGCTTTCAGAAGTTTTTTGCTGCTTTGACAGACGGAGCAGAATCTCTGCCATTCGTTTCCGCACTGAGTGATAAGCCAGCTGAAGTAGTTGTTCCTCCTTCTCGATCAGGTTACTGGAAAGTACCTTTATAAATTTCTGCCCAATATCGGTATAATTGTCAAGAAGTTGCTTTACTGTATCCTTAGGAAGCAGACAGATTGTAGTATCATCGACAGCTTCAGTGGTTTCATTATAATGATCTCCTGAAAGCATGGCCTGAATTCCAAGATACTCCTCAGGTCCATACATTCCAGTCACTAATTCTCTCCCATCTTCACTTAATTTGACTGCCTTCACCCTTCCACTCAATATCAAATATATGCCTGTGATGTTATCACTTTCGTAATAAATAATCTGTTTTTTCCTGACTTGCTTTACCTTACGGTCGGCAATAATTTTCTTCAATTCATCAAGACCCTGGTTCTGGTTTGTCAACAACTTCAGACTTTCGAACGATTTACTGTAAAAAGCTTCAATCTTTTCCTTTTTTTGAAAACGCGACTCTATGGTATTCAGTAATTCCATATCATCAAAAGGCTTAGTCAGATAATCATCCGCACCCATTTCCATTCCTTTCCTCATATCAGCCCGTTCAGCTTTTGCAGTAAGGAAAATAAAGGGAATATTGGCAGTCTCCCGGTGTTTTGACAAGAGATATAAAACGCCATAGCCATCCAATTCAGGCATCATTATATCACAAAGTACCATATCCGGTAAATGCTGCTGTGCAAGTTCCACACCAATTTTACCATTATCAGCTTCCAAAACTTCGTAACCGGCAAGTTTCAGAATTTCAACAGAACTTTCCCTGATATCCTCATTGTCTTCAATAATTAGAATTTTCTTCTTTTTCATAGAAATTTATTGTGGAAAATTTAGGGTAAAGATAGTTTTCTGATTAGGTTGGCTGGTAAAATTAACCTTTCCACCCATCAAACTAACATAACGCATTATTATATTAAGTCCCAAACCTGTTCCCGGAATATTTCCGGTATTGTTTGCCCTGAAAAACGGTTCAAATAAATGTTTATGATCTACTTCGGGTATACCAATTCCATTATCTCTGACAGTAACGATACATTCCTTTTCAGAAAGTTCAGTATTAAACTCAATGAAGGTATTCTCACCGGAATACTTGATTGCATTGGAAATTAAATTGATGATGCAGTTCCGAAGCAAATTCTGATCCAGCAGCACAGTACTATGCAGCCCGGTATGCTGATAAATTATATTCTGATCTTTTTTGGCCATCATCTGCATCTCCTCAGTAATCTCTTCAGCAAGTTTGACAATATCAAACTTCGAGAAAGCTGTTTCAATTTTACCAGCCTCCAGGCGTTCAAGGGAAAGAAAGTCATCTAGAATGGTGGTTAGATTTCCAACTGAATTTTTAATTTTACTGACATGTTTCGAAATATTGATACCATCATCCTGCAGTTTGTATTTTTCAATCAATGATGCAGATAATTGTATGGAACTAAGGGGAGTACGGAATTCATGAGAAGCCATCGACACAAAGCGGCTTTTCAATTGATTGAGTTCTTTTTCCTTCTCAAGTGATTTACTAACCGTTTCTTTTGCCATCTGAAGTTCTGTTACAGACTTTTGAAGTGAATTTGTACGGTCTTCAACTAATTTTTCGAGCTGTGAAGCATAATGTAATATCTGAGCCTCAGCTTCTTTTTCTCTGGTCAGATCATGTATAAATCCAGTATAAATTGTCCTTCCCGAATACTTTACTTCACTTACTGCCAAACGAAATGGGAATAATGTACCATCTTTCTTCAGGCCTTTTACGTCGCGCCCCATTCCAATGATGTGGGGGGTACCTGTCCGTTGATAACGAGCAATATATTCATCATGCTGACTCTTATCCGGCTGAGGCATAAGCATCGAAACATTACTGCCAGTAACCTCTTCAATTGTATATCCAAATAATGCACAGGCAGCTGGATTTATTGACTCAATTAGTCCGCGCTCATCGATTGTAATGATCCCATCAATTGCATTTTCAATAATAGCATGTAATAATGCGCCCTTATCAGTCATTTAGCAAAAATAGCTTTTTGAAAGTAAAATGAGGATAGATAGCTAACTTAAAGCTGGCTGGAAATAAAATTATATACTATCCTAATTCAGAATAAAAAGAAATTAGATAATAATCAATCAAATATGAATCATTTATATGAAAGTAAGCTCTTATAAAAAGATGCTGTTGCTCGCTGAACCTATAATTTATGACTGTGAAAATGCTGTGAAAAATCGATACTAAAACAAAATATATTGTAAATTGTCATATAACAAACCTATTCTGCTTGATATTTAGGCTTAAATTGTTTACTTAATGAAAAAGAGCTGGAACAGTATTCAAATCGTGCCTTTAAGGTGATATATATCAGGACTAGATCAATTTAAGGGCGCTAGACAAAATGATTTCAAACGTAAAATCAGGAATTTTGAATTTCTTATACAATTTTTATCGATGTGTTCAACAAAAATTAGTTATTAAGGACTAGTTAGGTTCAATCGAAAAAGTATGCAATGTAAATTATTGATAATCAATTAAATATAAAATAATAAATAGGTTTCAGATAGCATAACTATGTTTTGTTTCAAACAATAGTATTAGTGCAACAATATGAAATCTTTAGCCAGACCCTGAGAATTTCGGGTTTTATTATAAAAACTAAATATGAAAAGAAGAGACATTATTAAGAGTTTAGCGCTTCTGCCAATAGCCGGAAGTGTTCAATCGCTATTGGCAAATTCTGCTAAGGGAGAAGATGTTCTGTCAAGCTCATCCGCGCACAGTCAGCTGGATTATTCCTTCAAGCGCAAATCTTTTGTAATGGACGGACACGTACACGTAATTTCAAGGCAGCTTTTAGAGGGGCTTGACATAGGTCAACGTTATCCAGATGGTCATATCGATCTGCCCCGTGCCAGAGAAGGAGGAATTGATGCCATGTTCTTTTCTGTGTATACACCGGAGGAGTATTATCCGGGACGATTTGAAACCAAGAACACTTTCCGCATTATAGAACTGGCATTAGACCAAATAGAGAAGAACAACAATGTTATCGAGCTTGCGCATACGGCATCTGAAATTGAGCAAATTAATCGACGTGGTAAAATGGCAGCTTTCCTTGACTTAGAAGGTAGTTTTGATCTGGACGGAGATCTCAATTTATTAAGGGCATTGTATCGCCTGGGTTTACGCTCTATGCAGCTTACTGCGCATAATGCCACTAATACTTTTATAGACTCCTGCTGCGATGTAAGCAAATGGGGCGGATTGAGTCCGCATGGGAAGGAAGTTGTAGCCGAAATGAACCGCTTAGGGATGCTTATTAATGTTGCTCATGCTTCTGATGCGGCCATTCTGCAAGCTGCGGACATCAGTAGACACCCCATACTTTATACTCATGGTGGTTTCAGAGGTTATGTTAATCAGCCTAGATGTATTACTGATGAAGGGGCCAAAGCGCTTGCCGCTAAAGGTGGAGTAATCGGTCTACAATTTGGTTCTGGCTTTAACAGACCAACACAATCGAAAAAGGCAGAGTCAGGACCGAGAATAGTACCATCAACAGCAGTTCCTCTGACAACTGCGTCCATGACCATTGAGGAAGTGGACAAGGAGGTTGCAAAGTCTCTGCCATTCGTTTCGAATGCGGCGGCTCCTGCCGGATGGAATACAGATGAGTTCGTTAAGGCTATTGATTATGGTGTAAACCTGATTGGTGAAGATCATGTCGCACTGGGCTCTGATTTCGATGGCGGTATGGCTCCACCACCACCGATGAAAGATGCAAGCGGTTATCAGGAAATGGCTAAAGCGATGCAGAGGTTTGGCTATTCGGAGAAACGAATTAGCAAGATTATGGGTTTGAACTGGCTACGAGTGATTCGCCAAGTAACTGAGAGACGATAAAAAAAGCAAAAACTATAAGCAGATTGTTCCAATTCAGGTGGCAATATCATGCAGAGTTTAATCTTTTAAACCGTAAAAATAGTTGGGAAAAAGCAAGAACAGGAAAGATGAGTTTATTGAACACTAGTTCTCGAACTGTCTAACTCATTAATATTTATCAGGAGATGATAGTTATGCTCAATCAAAAAAATCAGCCATATAAATCATTTATTATATGAAATCAAAAATAAATAATACCCGCAGAGAATTTATTAAACAATCAATGCTTGCTGCTACAGGTATAACCATTATTCCTGGATTTGCTTTAGGAGCAGATGGGATTCCAACAATCACCAAGGAAACCGCAAAAATCATATCAGGCGGACAGACGGGAATGAAAACGGTTGCTTTTATTGCCAATATCTATTTTAAAATTTCTCATGCTGATGTTATCGGGACTAAACTTTTTCTAGGTATACCAACGGATGAAGGTATAGTAGCACCGCAAGTAAAAATTGTGTCGGTATGGATAGACCAGATTGATACTAATGAATGGATAGGTCAGGATGATGCTTCGGATATCGGTGTTCGGATTGCAAAAATGAATGGTGCAACCGTTTATCCAACAATTAAAGATGCTTTAACGCTTGGAGGTGATAAATTGGCTGTGGATGCTGTTATTTATATTGGTGAACATGGTGAATACAAAAATAACCGATTTGGAGAAAAAATGTATCCACGAATGAACTATTTAGAGCAGATTTTCAGAGTGTTTGATACCTCTAATATATCGGTACCGGTTTTTACAGACAAGGCTTTGGCCTATAGCTGGCTAGATAGCAAGTGGATTTATGACAGGTCTAAAGAGTTGAACGTTACAATGATGGCCGGCTCCTCACTTCCTTACTGTTGGCGTGATCCGGAACTTGAACATCCTCTTGGAACTAAAATTACAGAAGCTGTGGCGATTGGATATGGTACACTTGAATCCTATGGCTTTCATGTTGCTGAAATCCTTCAGTGTATGGTCGAGCGTCGGGCTGGTGGGGAAACTGGTGTTGCCAGTATTTTAGGCTTGCAGGGAAATGAGGTATGGGCGGCAATGGATTCGGGAAAAATCTCTTTAAAATTAGTTGATACCGCCTGCAATAAGATAAAAGCTAAGGCCATAGGTTCGATGCGCGATTTAGTTAAAATGCCATATGCGGTAATAGTGCATTACATTGATGGTACTAAGGGAACGATCTTGTTGTTAAACGAATATGTCAAGTCAAGCTGGGCTTATGCCGCCAAGGCTGACGGCAAAATCGTAGCTACTGAATTTGTACTTAGCTCAGGTCCGGCTTATTCTCATTTCAGTTATCTGACACTTAATATCCAGAAATTTCTAGTGACAGATAAGCCAACTGCAGCGATTGAGCGAAATTTACTGACCAGTGGAATTTTGGATATAGGGATTCGCTCACTTGCAGAAGGAAAACTAAAGCAGACCCCATTTTTAAATATAAAGTATTCTGCAAAAGGATATGAGCAAATCCGACCGACAAATCCAAGACCAAGCGGACAGAGTATAGGGCCATGGCCTCCAAAAGGATATGAGTTTACAATTCGCGATCCTCTAAAGAAAAGAAAATAAAACAAAATGGAAACAGATAATCTTTAAATCTGTTAAAGAAAAAATTAATAAAATTAAAAAGACCTGTTGCACCTACAGATTTGATGGAGTTTAAGCTTTTCTTTAGGGTTCTCTCGGATGGTAGTATATTAGTCCGCAGATAAAAATACTACTCATATGGAAAGACTGTATTGACACTTATGATTGAGATTTACTGATTCCCTAATAAAATGATGTTTAAGGTACAATTAAGCATAAGTCGCTATTCAATAGACTAATATTTAATTCAGTCAATTCAATAAAAGATATAGGCAGGAAGCCAGGCTCGCACCAATAATTGGTCCGGCGAAAGGCACCCAGGAATAAGACCAGTCGCTCGACCCTTTACCCGGAATAGGTAATAGGCTATGTATAATTCGTGGACCTAAATCGCGAACAGGATTAATTGCGTAACCTGTTGTACCCCCTAAAGATAAGCCGATTGCCCAAACCAAAAACATCACCGGGATAGCGCCAATAGAACCCAAACCAACAGGCGTTTTACCGGCATCAGATATCTCTGCATTTGTAAAATGAAAAATTACAAATATCAGAACAAATGTTCCCAAAACCTCACTAAAAAGATTGGAAACCTTATTTCTGATTGCTGGACCTGTACAAAAAACTGCGAGCTTTAAGCCTTTATCTTCAGTTGCTTTAAAATGATCGTTAAACTTAAGCCAAACCAGTAATGCACCGGCCATTGCACCAAGCAATTGTGCCAGCAAATAAGTGGGAACTTCTGGCCATGGAAACTTTCCACTTATTGCAAAAGCGATGGTTACTGCAGGATTCAAATGAGCTCCACTATAAGGTGCAGACACTACAACTCCTACAAATACTGCCAAAGCCCAAGCTGTGGTAATCACAATCCAACCTCCACCATTTCCTTTAGTTCCGGTTAATAATACGTTTGCAACTACTCCGCTGCCCAATAAAATGAGTAATGCTGTTCCTATGAACTCTGCTACAAATGGTGTCATGGTTTAAATTTAAAAATTAAAGACTTACATTGGCTTTGGCGGCTTTGATTGCCCTTTCCCATCCATTTATCAATTCTTCATAATTTTCAAGCTCAACAGGTTCAAATTCCTGATCAATTTGCCATTGCTCGGCAATATTTTCAACACTTTCCCAGAAACCGGTTGCAAGCCCCGCGAGATAGGCAGATCCCAATGCGGTAACCTCGGTTACTTTTGGTCTGATTACACGACATTTCATAATATCCGCCTGAAACTGCATCAGCAAATTATTGGCTGTTGCACCTCCATCTACCCTAAGTTCTGAAATTGGTGTTCCGGCATCTGCCTCCATCGCTTTCAAAACATCCATCGTTTGGTACGCAATACTCTCCAGAGCTGCTCGTGCAAAATGTGCAGAATTGGTTCCTCTAGTAATTCCGGTAATCGTTCCACGGGCATCCTGATTCCAATGCGGTGCTCCAAGCCCTGCAAAAGCGGGAACCATATAAACTCCGCCTGTATCATTAACCCCTGAAGCAAGTTTTTCCACATCAGCAGAATTTTTAATAATACCAAGTTCATCTCTAAGCCATTGAACAACAGCTCCACCAATGAAAATACCACCCTCAAGTGCATAAGTTACCTTGCCATCAACTTGCCAGGCAATCGTGGTGAGTAGATTATTCTTAGAAATTTTAGGCTTAGAACCAATATTCATCAGCATGAAGCAACCGGTACCATACGTGTTTTTAACCATGCCTATTTCAGTACACATTTGGCCAAAAAGGGCTGCTTGCTGGTCGCCAGCAATGCCGGCAATAGGAATTTTTGCAGCCAGGATGTTACCGGCTGTGGTACAAAATACTTCACTTGATGACTTTACTTCAGGAAGCATGGATTCAGGAATTCCGAAGATATCTATCAATTCTCTATCCCACTGAAGCTTATATATATCGTAAATCATGGTTCTCGATGCATTGGTCACATCGGTTACATGGGTAGTCCCGCCTGACAATTTCCAAATCAACCAAGTATCGACCGTTCCGAACATCAATTTGCCTGCTTCAGCTTTTTCTTTTGCTCCATCCACATTGTCCAATATCCATTTCACTTTGGTTGCCGAAAAATATGAATCAATGATAAGTCCCGTTTTTTCGCGAATTATCTCTCCATATTCAGCCCGTAAAGAATCACAATAACTTGATGTTCGACGATCCTGCCAAACAATGGCATTATAAACCGGAATACCAGTTTCGCGATCCCAAACTACCGTGGTTTCCCTTTGATTTGTAATTCCTATAGCATGAATATCTATGGCATTTATTCCTGCCTTCACAATCACTTCGGTACAAACTGCAGCTTGAGTTGACCATATTTCCATTGGATTATGTTCTACCCAGCCGGGTTTAGGATAGATTTGTTCAAATTCTTTCTGTGCAATGGCTACAATATTCCCCTTCCGGTCAAAAATAATTGCTCTAGAACTGGTCGTGCCCTGATCTAATGCTAAAATATAGTCTGCCATATTCAAATTCGTATTTAATGAATTTCCATTTGAATCCATTCATCTAATATATTGATTTGCCAATATTTTGAACTCCTTTATTTACTTTTCTAGCCAATCTTGTCTGGCTATATTTTTCTTATTCATCAGTTCGGCAGCAGTTCTAGCATATAAAAACAGTAATTTAAAGCCAAATGATTGTTGTTTCTCAAAAAACCTTGTTTGACAGTTTGATTGAAGCTTGCAAAACCTGATTTATAAAAATATGTAATATTGATAAAATAGATCATATAATAACAGATCCGAGAATTTTAGAGCATATTGTTAAACAATTTGAACTCATGAGTGGAAATTTACTATTGTTAAATTATAGAATTCGTTAATTTTCCAAAAAAATTAATCAAACATGAATATAGGAATCATAGGTCTTGGTGACATGGGTTGTATATACGCTAAGGCTTTTGCCAGAGCAGGATACAGGGTTTATGGATGCGATCTGCCTCATCGCAGAGAGAGTCTGGAAACTGAGCTAAGTCCATATGGGATAGAAATTATGGATGATGGCAAAGCCGTTTCCCGAATTTCCGATGTGATCATTTATTCTGTCGAGGCCGAACGAATAGCAGAAGTTCTGAGTTTATATGGTTCATACACCAAATATGGAGCAATTGTGGCCGGCCAAACCTCAGTTAAACATCCTGAAATAGAAGCTTTTGAAAAATATCTCCCAAAGGATGCTCATATTATAACTTGCCATTCCCTTCATGGTCCCGGATTTGATCCAAAGGGCCAAAAAATGATTATTATCCCACACAGAACTACCAAAGAAGCATATCAGCGGATGACAGATCTGTTGTCGACACTGGGTTCTGTTCTGGTAGAAATAGCCGATTATCATGAACATGATAAAATTGTAGCCGATACGCAGGCTGTTACCCATATGGGCTTTGAAAGTATGGGAACTGCATGGAAAGAAGCAGGTTTCTTCCCTTGGGAAAACGCTTCCTATCTCGGCGGTATTGATAATGTTAAGATCCTGATTACACTTAGAATCTTTAGTTATAAGGCTCATATTTATGGAGGGCTCGCAATTTTGAATCCTTATGCCCGCCATCAAATCAAGCGATATGCTATCTCTGAATCAGACTTATTTAAATTGATGATCAAAGAGGAAGAAGCCGCCTTCCGCAAGCGGTTGTATCAGGCAAGGGACTTTATTTTCGGACAGGACCATAAACCGGTAATGCTCGATGAAAAAGTGATGCAAGAATTTTCCTTATCTGCAGGATCGGAAAGCCGGAAACCAAATTCTCACCTTAGTTTGTTAAGTATGGTAGATGCCTGGTTTCATCTTGGAATTAACCCCTACGATAACCTGATCTGCCAGACTCCACCATTCAGATTGAGACTAGGCATTGCTGAATACCTTTTCAAAAATGAAGAATTACTTGAGGAGTCTATCCATACTGCATTATTTGACAAAACCATTCGCGGCGACGATTTGGAGTTCCATTCAGCAGTCAGAGAATGGTCATCACTTATTGTTTACGGCGATATGGAAGGCTATAAACAACACTTTGACCAAGTGAAAACATTTTTTGCCGGAAGACTTGACCAGGGAAGAGCACAAAGTGCCGAACTGATTAGAAAACTTGAAATGGAATAATTCCAATAGCTTTAAAACGCTGATCCCAGATCTCCCTATCAATTACAGAATGCAAATCCCATTGTAATTTCTTTAATATGTGACCGCTATCATATTTTAAGAATTCTTTATTGCCCTTATTTGTACTCGTGGATTAACCCCTTTTAATACTTTTCATGAGTCATACATTTCATATTCCTGTACTTGGCCTTGCCTATTCAGTAGACACACCAATAAAAGTAGCCCGTTATGGTATTAGTTCAGTGGTGTCAATTGTAGATGATATTTTAATTGAGCGAATGCGTCAATTATACACAGAAAAAAATAATGAACTATTTGTTCCAATAGATCCTAAAGAAACTGATTTCCGCAGCAAAAGAATCACTGCATATCTTAATCTGGTTAAAAAAATCGTTGACGAACAATTCGAAACACTTCGTCATGAAGAATTTGCGGTGGGTACAGACCTAACAAGATATTTCGATCTTTTGCCGGAAAGCTCTCCGCTAAAAATAAAATATGAGCAAATGCTCAAAGAACAGGATACAGGAAAGCGCATTGCTTTGCAAAATGAGCTCCGCTATGAAATTCAAAAGGGCGAGATTCAGGTCAATATTATGGCAAAAGTTGACCGCATGAATCCAAATACGACCGGTGAGCAAATTTCAGATGCATTATCTGCGCTTAAGGGATTTGCAGAAAGTGAATTAAATACCCCCGTTGTCCTCTCAGCAGGAATGAATCCCCGGCTTTACAGTTACTTGGAAAATTTTTCTGAATTCTTACCCGATCAATTCAGTAATTTCAAGAAAAGTATCATCCTTAAGGTAAGTGATTTCAGGTCCGCATTAATCCAGGCAAAGTTTCTTGCAAAAAAAGGACTTTGGGTTTCAGAATTCCGTGTTGAATCAGGTTTGAATTGTGGGGGTCATGCTTTCGCAACCGATGGTTATCTTCTTGGCCCCATTTTGGAGGAATTCAAAACAAAGAAGCAGGAAATGATTGATGAATTATTTCAGATTTACAGCAGGGCAATAGAGGAAAAAGGAATTCAGCTAGCAAGCACTCCTAAATTCAAGATCAGTGTTCAGGGGGGTATTGGAACTTCAGATGAAAACAATTTCCTTATGAATCATTATCAGCTCGATGCCACCGGATGGGGAAGCCCATTTTTACTGGTACCTGAAGCAACAAATGTAGATTCCGAAACTCTTGAACTACTTTCCACGGCTACTCACGATGATTTTTATATCAGTGGATCATCACCACTTGGAATTCCGTTCAACAATTTCAGAAAAAGTACTGCCGAAAAACAGCGTCTTGAACGTATAGCAAAAGGAAGGCCCGGAAGTCCATGTGTTAAGAAATTCTTGTCATCAAATACGGAGTTTACTGAACAGCCAATCTGTACTGCTTCCAGAGAATATCAGAATCTTAAAATCAAGCAACTGGAATCGGAAGGACTACAGCCGCAAGAATTCCAGACAAAATTCGAAGAGATTACTGAAAAACTATGTCTTTGTGAAGGACTAGCGGCTCCGGCTTACTTAAAAAATAATATTCTTAAACCCAAAGAAAGTCAAGCTACTGTTATTTGTCCAGGACCAAATATCGCCTACTTCAGTGGAAAATTTACATTGGATGAGATGGTAAGTCATATCTATGGGAAACTCAACTTATTGAATGATAATGATCGCCCCAATCTCTTTGTTAATGAACTGAAACTCTATGTAGATTACCTTAAAAAAGATATCAGCAGGCAGATTCAGGAAATGAACGATAAAAAAGCAAAATACATCCTGAAATTTAAGGAACAGTTAGAAAACGGACTAGAATATTATAAACAATTGATCCCTAAAATTACAGACCAGACCGAGGTTTACAGGAAGAAGATGATGCAAGAACTCCTGGAAATTGAAGAAGATTTACAGCATTTAAATCCTGTTATTGACCATAGAGTTTAAGTAAGCGAACGGTTAGCCGGCTCTAAAATCTAGAGCCGGTTTTTTTATGAAAACCGAAAAATTTCATCTTTCTTTAAGATTGCAAGGATACAATATCAATCATTAAGCACTTATCAGTTTATCTTAGAAAAAAATTTTATATTTTACTGAATAACAGATACTTAATTATATGAAAATGTGATTTAAATATCATTATAATATGACTCAGGTCATAGTATAAAAAGAAAATTCTGAATAATTTGGATGTATAGAAACTAAACTAAAAATTATGAGAAAGATCTTATTCGCCTCCTCTATGATTGGCATTTGCGTGTTGCTGAGTTGCAACAATGGTGCAGAGCAAAGTGCAGGCACGCAAACAAGTCCGGAAAGCCAGGCCACCGGACAGTCAGGAGTTCAGGATGACATGTCACAAAAAAACGTTGTTCAGGTTGCCGTTGGCAGTAAAGACCACACGACCCTGGTGGCAGCCATACAGGCAGCAAAACTGGTTGATGCGTTAAGTAATGCTGGACCATTTACTGTTTTCGCACCGACCAATGCAGCATTTGAAAAATTACCTGCAGGTACTGTAGATGGTCTTTTAAAACCTGAAAGCATTGATGACCTGACTAATATTCTTCAGTACCATGTTTCAATTGGAGTCTTTAAAGCAGAAAGCTTAACCGATGGACAGGTAATCGGTCAGGTAAACGGAAATGATATTAAGATAAGTATATCTGATGGTAAGGTGATGATCAACGATTCAGCCATTATTGTTGCATCTGTGCCAGCATCAAATGGTATTATCCATATTATTGATGGTGTATTATTACCACCGCCGGCAAATTAAAAGAAATAAGTAACCTGGTATAATTATGAGCATAGGGATCGCTATTTAGTGATCCCTATGCTCATTTATTCTAAAAATTTATAGGCTTGATTTCCCACTTTTCCCAAATATCTTGCTCTTACTCAGCTTCGTTCCCTTATGAAACTGTAAAACCTTGGAGCGGATAATCCCAGAAATACTTAGCGCCCTTTCTTTTGCAAGTTCAGCCTTTTCTCCTTCAAATAATTGATTGACAGTAAGAATGAATAACTTATTCCAGCGATCAAAATGAGTTTTATTAAGAGGTTCAATAGAATGTAGATGCTTGTGTAAATTTACCGGATTACCTTCGTAAGAACCTGTAAACAGGATTACATTTTCCCAAAAATTATATAATGTGGGAATATGTGTTGACCAGTTTACCTTAGCAACATCCTGAAAAATATAACCAAGCAGCTTATCGGCTAATACTTTTTCATAGAAAGTATCAACCATAAGTTCAATATCCGTTCTGTTTTCAATATCCTTTTTCAAACTAATTTTCAGTAATAATATCAGCAAGTTTGGTTAAAACCTCTTCAGTACAGCACTCCTGAATCAGCGGAAATATTTCACGGTCTTCTTTGCGCACATGGCTTTCGAGAGCCCGTCCAAGTATATCGAGTTGGGAAGAAAGTTCCTGATTCATATTTATTGAATTAAATAGGGAATGCAATTCCTGATGTTCAACTTTCATGCTTGCCAACAAACCATCCAGAATAGTATTGATACCCTTAAGCACAGGTATCATTTTCTCTTCCTTTTCAAAATGTTCTAATAGTTCTTCGCGATAATGTTTCATGGCATATTCTGCCTTATCTTTATATTCAACCGGAAGTCCCTTGTAAGGTGGAGCATCAGAACGCAACAACCTGGCAAGTAACAGAGTCGCGTGGTGATCTCTTGATAATGGTATGAGTGCCTGATGTCTTTTCATATTACAGATCTTTTGAGTTAAACTTAAGGGTGGAATACAAAACCGGTACCACTATCCAGGATAGCAGAACCAAAAATGAAAATATAAGGCCATTACTTGCACCGAAAAAGTCTTTGAACACTGCACCTGTATAACCCATCATAGCCGAAACATCCAATTGGAGAAGAATCAGAATCCTACTCAGATCAATTGGATTTAATGCACTTAATCCTATCATTGCATTTTCCATCGGATAGTCGGCAAACTGAAATAAGAGAAATAAAACCAATCCGTCGAACAATAAAGAAAAGTATAACCACAACATGATTGCTGCCCCTATTCCTTTGGCCTTATCCCGAGTTTTAACTGTAGCTAGAAATGCGATAGCCGCAAAAATAACACTAAGCAATACCCCGGTTAAGATCATGGTGAATCCGACTAAGTTGGCCTGGTAAATTAAGACCGGAATACCGACACCTATCAAAAATGCAATAGAGAGTGAAGACGCTAGTCCGGTAAACAAACTCAGCCAAATCGTATTTCTTTTCAATGGCTGACTTACCAGAAGTTCAATAAATTCCGCGGAATTGTACATGTAAATTGTTGAAAAGATGATACTGACCAATGGCACAACAATCAGAATAATATTCAATAAACTTAGCAGACCCTTACTGCTGTTATCTTCCAAACTGAATACACTGAACGATGCAGCAAGTAAAAAAACGGTATAGATCAGCACAATTTTATTGCGTAGAATGTCTGTAATTACATATTTTATAATCTTATTCATAATTGTTAATCATTACCTGTGCGATAGATTTAACAAGCCTATCCTCGCCGGTATCCTGTTTTAATTCTTCAATACTCTTATGGAAAATAAGCTTTCCGTCCTGCATATACATAATGCGAGTAACCAGATCATCTAAATCGCTTAGAATATGAGAAGTAATCAGTACAAGTTTACCTTTATCCTTCTCGGCAAGTATCTTTTCTTTAAACAACTCTGAAGCCACCGGATCAAGCCCTGCAGTTGGTTCATCAAGAATCAACACAGAAGGATTGAACAAAAAGGCGAGTGCAGCACTTACTTTCTGTACTGTTCCACCAGATAAGGTTCCCATTCTTTTATTCAGAAGATTATTGATAGAAAATGCTCTGATTAGATCATCGTCTAAATTATCAGACTTATTACGGATATCTTTCATCATTCCCAAAACCTGCCCGATGGTCATATTATCAGGATAACGGCCAATTTGTGGCATATAACCAATCTGATCCCTGTACTGCCAATGGTTGAGAATATTCATGTCCTGAAATGTAATTGAACCACAATCCGGAACAACCATACCCAGAATAGTTTTAATCAGAGAAGTCTTACCGCAACCGTTAGGCCCGATCAGGGCAATACATTCTGCTTTTTCACAGGTAGTTGTTACCCCGTCCAAAGCTTTTAATTTACCAAAGTGCTTACTGATATTTTTTATAGCAATCATATCTCTTTCATCATCGTCGCAGCCTGATTGAATTTCTTATATTCAAATCTGTCTAAAAGGCTCTTTTCATCATTGGGGCAGTATCTATCAGATTTTCGGGAGTAAGACTAGGTAGTATCTTTTCAGTTTTATCTAACAAGGTGGTAATAAAACTTCTAAATAACACCATAGCAGGTGGGTACTTCTCGACAATCATTGAATACATACTTACAGGCCTGTAGGGTATATCTCCGATTTTATTTTTATCCAAATCATACCCTTCATATTTGTCCCAATAGTTATTCGTAAACCTA
>Ga0105050_10002778_pt1 | contig 24729 bp, 24 predicted proteins | sample FRY01_FD_78088 | JGI IMG/M metagenome (GOLD analysis project Ga0105050, IMG submission 78088) | Freshwater microbial communities from Lake Fryxell liftoff mats and glacier meltwater in Antarctica - FRY-01 | ecosystem: Environmental > Aquatic > Freshwater > Ice > Glacier meltwater ...
CGAGTCGAAACCTTGCCAAATCAAAGAAAAAAGAGGAAAAACCAACCAAGTCCAAAGTGTCATGAATGTTGGCACAACGACCTAACCGCCCCGGTGTCATCTTTCATTGGCTCAACACGCCCCTCCAAAGCCCCCAAAAATCGAATTCCAAAGTCGAAATCCTCCCCCGGCCCGCTATGACATCCCCATGCCCGACGCCACCACCCTCGCCGCTGCCGTCCGCGATGTCCCCGACTTCCCGAAACCCGGCATCCTCTTCAAGGACATCAGCCCCATCCTCAGCGACCCCGCCCTCTTCTCCCTCTCCATCGACCTCCTCACCGCCACCGCCGGCGACACGAAAATCGACAAGGTCGTCGGCATCGATGCCCGAGGCTTCATTTTTGCCGCCGCCGTCGCCGACCGCCTCAAAGCCGGCTTCGTCCCCATCCGCAAAAAGGGCAAGCTTCCCTGGGCCACCCGCGCCATGGCCTACACCCTCGAATACGGCGAAGCCGTCGTCGAAATCCACGAGGACGCCGTCCACCCCGGCGAGCGCATTCTCCTCGTCGACGACCTCCTCGCCACCGGAGGCACCGCCGCCGCCGCCCTCAAACTCCTCAACGCCTTCCAGGTCAACATCGTCTCCGTCTCCTTCCTCATCGAACTCTCCTCCCTCCACGGCCGCTCCCTCCTCAACGGCGCCCCCATCACCTCCCTCATCACCTACTAGAATCCTTTTCATCCACCTCCTCCCGGGCTGCACTTGATTTCACCGTCCACCCCACTATCTCCCCAGCCCCAATATCCCATAAGCCAATAACTGATAGCCCGACGCGCAGCGTCCCCTCCCATGTCCTTCTCCCACTACTCCAGCCAACTCCTCCGCTACGCCGACCTCGGCTTCACCCTCGACCTCTCCCTCATGGACCTGCCCGCCTCCCTCCACGCGGACATGGCCGATAAAATTTCCCGCGCCAACCGCGACCGCGAGGCCCTCGAGTCCGGTGCCATCGCCAACCCAGACGAAGGACGCATGGTCGGCCACTACTGGCTCCGCAATCCCTCCCTCGCCCCCAACGACGAAATCCGCAAACAAATCACCGCACCCCTCGCCGCCCTCAAGACCTTCGCCGCGAAAGTGCACTCCGGGGAGATCGCCACCCCCTCCGGCGATAAGTTCGACACCCTCCTCATCATCGGCATTGGCGGATCCGCCCTCGGCCCGCAACTCATCTATGACGCACTCGGCTCCAGGTCCCCTCTCCGCACCCGATTCCTCGACAACACCGATCCCGTCGGCATCGACCGCACCCTCGCCGACCCCGACCTCTCCCGCACCCTCGCCGTGGTCATTTCCAAATCCGGCGGCACCCCCGAAACCCGCAACGGCATGCTCGAAGCGAAGACCGCCTTCGAGCACGCCGGTCTGAACTTCGCCAAACAAGCCGTCGCCGTCACCGGGGACGACTCCAAGCTCTCCAACTTCGCCAAACAGGAAGGCTTCCTCACCACCTTCCCCATGGAGGACTGGGTCGGCGGCCGCACCTCCGTTCTTTCCACCGTGGGACTCGTCCCCATGGCTCTCCAGGGCATCGACCTCGACGCCATGCTCGCCGGGGCCAAGGCCATGGATGAAAAAACCCGCCGCGACGACCCCGCACAAAACGCAGCCCTCCAACTCGCCCTCGCCTGGCACCACGAAGGCAATGGCAGGGGCGAAAAGGACATGGTCGTCCTCCCCTACAAGGACTCCCTCGTCCTCTTCTCCAAATACCTCCAACAACTCATCATGGAGTCCCTCGGCAAGGAGAAGGACCTCGACGGCAACACTGTCCACCAGGGCATCGCCGTTTACGGCAACAAGGGCTCCACCGACCAACACGCCTACGTCCAGCAACTCCGCGACGGCGTGCACAACTTCTTCGCCACCTTCATCGAAGTCCGCCAGGGCCGCGAGAGCGACAGCATCGAGGTCGAACCCGGCAACACCTCCGCCGACTTCCTTCAAGGCTTCCTTCGCGGCACCCGCAAAGCCCTCTACGAATCCGGCCGACACTCCATCACCATCTCCATTCCCGAGGTCACCCCCTTCACCCTCGGCATGCTCATCGCCCTCTTCGAGCGCACCGTCTCCCTCTACGCCAGCCTCGTCAACATCAACGCCTACCACCAACCCGGCGTCGAAGCCGGCAAGGCCGCCGCCGGCATCTTCCTCGACCTCCTCGCCAAAGTTCGCGCCCAACTCGGCGCCGACCCCAAAACCGCCGAAGCCCTCGCCGCCGAAATCAGCGCCGACCCCGAGGACACCTACCACTGCCTCACCCACCTCGCCGCCAACCGCGAAGCCCAACTCACAGAAGGCCCCTCCCCCGCCGAAGACACCTTCACCCGGTAAGCACAACCAGGCAACGGCAAGTGGAGCAACGCCGAAGGAGCAACGCCGGAAGGAGCACAGGCGACCCCGCCTGTGAATCGAGCAAGTCAGAACTGGGCCAGAAAAATGGAATATTGAGGAGCAGTGCGGAGGCTCGACTCCGCCCGGCGGCAGCTGGCTGGACAGCGCGGGGGAGCAACGTCCACCCAATCTCACAAACCTCACTCCCCACCCTCCCCGCCACACACACCCCGCCACACACACCGCCACACACACAGCTCCACCCATCCACAGCTACCCCATCGCACCCGACTCTTCTCCTCCACACGGGTCAAGCCCCGCCCTCCCCAGGCGGAGTCCAGCCTCCGCACTCCGGGACAACCGTCCTTCACGGCGTGCAACCGGGATGCTGCCCTACGGCTATGCCGAGGCGCAGCAAGCCGCACTCCGGGACAACCATCATTAACCGCCGCACCCCCTGTTCGCCGCCATAATAGACAATAGACACACGACCACAGACTCCCTGCTTGTGATGTCTACCGAAACGACCTCCTACCGAAACGACCTCCGCAGCAACCCCACCAACACGCCTTGGATCACCAACTCGCTCACCGGAATCAAATCCGGGTAGTTCTCGTTCTCCGCATGCAGGTATGGCTTCCCCCGCTCCATCACATACCGCTTCAGCGTCGTCTCCCCATCGATCAAGGCCGCCACGATATCCCCCTTCTTCGGTTCGCGCTGCTCCAGCACCACCGTATCGCCACTGCAAATGTGCGCATCGATCATGGAGTCCCCATGCACCCGCAAAGCAAAGGTCTTCGCCCGCGACGACACGCCCAACGAGGCGATATCGATCGACAAGCACCCCTCCCGCTCCGGCGCCACATCCTGCGACATCCCCGCCGCAATCTCCCCATAAATGGGAATATCCATGATCTCCTCCCTCCCCAGCTGGTCCGGAAAGATCACCGATCGGGCCTGCCTTTTATTTCGCTCGATGACCCCCTTCCGCTCAAGGGCCCGCAGGTGGCTCATCGCCGCCGTCTGGCTCGCAAATCCAAAGTGCGCCTGTATGTCCCGCGTAGAGGGCGTCATCCCATCTTCGCGGGTCGCGCGACGGAGGTAATCGAGGACTTCTTGTTGGCGGGCGGTCAGTTTTGGCTTCATTTGAGTATCTCTGTTTGGTTGAACACTACTCGATTGGACAATGATAGCAAGGACCTTTTTGCCCCTCCGGACAAAAATCGGCCCTTGAGGTTGCTTCACGGATGGAGATTATCAATCCCCATGGTCTTCCGCCCCTTCTCCGGCCTTCTGGTCTTCCTCGCCAGCCTTCCCCTCATCAGCTGCGCCCCGGTCACCCCGGCTAACACTCCCGTGCTGGTCAAACCCTCCGGCCCGCCCCGCCTCCCCGATCCCCCGCTCCCTTCCACCGCCCCTCCCACCGTCTTCGCCGAAAGCGCCATCGTCGTCGACGCCATGACCGGTCGCATCCTCGCCGCGAAAAATGCCGATCAGGCCCGCGCCGTGGCCAGCACCCAGAAACTCATGACCGCCCTCCTCGTCATGGAGGCCGGCTCCCTCGACAAGGTGGTCACCGTGCAAGCCGTCGATGGCCGCGTCGAACCTACCATCCTCGATATTCGTCCCGGCGAAACCTACACCCGCCGTGAACTGCTCCGGGTCATCATGGTCAAGAGCGCCAACGACGCCGCCATGGCCCTCGCCCGTGATGTCGGCGGCAGCAAGGAAGCCTTCGCCCTGCAGATGACCGAGCGGGCCCGCTCCCTCGGCATGACCAATTCGCAGTTCAAGAACCCCCACGGCCTGACCGAACCCGGTCAGTATTCCTCCGCCCGGGACCTCTCCATCCTGGCCCGCAAGGTCTATCAGTTTCCCTTCCTCCGCGAGTGCATGCGGACCCGCAAATTCACCTTCGTTTACAACGACGGCCGCACCAAAGTCCTCGAGAGCACCAACAAGGTCCTCACCCGTGTCCCCTACGCCACCGGCATGAAAACCGGCACCACCAACGCCGCCGGACGCTGCCTCGTTTCGAGCGGATCCCTCAATGGGCGCGTCGTCATCGCCGTGGTCCTGAAAAGCAACACCGCCCACGTGTGGGACGACTCCGAAAAGCTCCTGCGCTGGGCTCTGGAAACCCCTGGAGTCGCAAGCACTTCCGCCAACTGAGCTCCGCCGCATGAGAACGCCGGACGAGGAACTCGACACCATCCGGCAGGCCGGCCTCTGGCGCGAACTCCGCCCCGTGCAGGCCGTCCACGGCCCCCAGGTCACCCTCCACGGACGCCAATTCCTCAACTTCTCCTCCAACGACTACCTCGGTCTCGCCCAACACCCCGCCCTCGCCGAGGCCGCCCGTCTCGCCATCGACAAATTCGGAACCGGTTCCACCGCCTCCCGCCTCATCTGCGGATCCCTCGCACCCCATCACGACCTCGAGGACTGCATCGCCTCCCTCAAACATACCGAGGCCGCCCTCGCCTTCGCCACCGGTTACGCCACCGCCGTCGGCACCCTCACCGCCCTCGCCGGCAAGAACGACATCCTCATCCTCGACAAACTCTGCCACGCCTCCCTCCTCGACGGCGCCCGTCTCTCCGGCGCCACCATCCGCGTCTTTCCCCACAACAACCTCCACCGCCTCGAACAACTCCTCCAGGGCGCCACCGCAAAGATCGCCCCCACCGGCCGCATCATCGTCGTCACCGAATCCGTCTTCAGCATGGATGGCGATCTCGCCCCCCTCGCCGAGATCATCGCCCTCAAGGAGCGCTTTGGCGTGCTGCTGTTGTTAGACGAGGCCCACGCCCTCGGCGTCCTCGGCCCGCAGGGCCTCGGACTGGCCGAACACCTCGGCCTGCAGAACCACGTCGATCTCCACATGGGCACCCTCGGCAAAGGCGCGGGTGCCTCCGGTGGCTATCTTGCCGCCAGTCGCCCCATCATCGACCTCCTCATCAACAAGGCCCGCTCCTTCATCTACTCCACCGCCCCCGTCCCCGCCCAGGCCGCCGCCGCCACCGCCGCACTGCAACTCATCAGCTCCGATCAGGGCCACACCCTTCGCGAACGCCTTCGGACCAGCCTCGCCGATCTCGCCACCCTCCTCGGCTCCGCCCAATCGGCCAGCGCCATCGTCCCCATCCCCTGCGGCACCAACGAGAGCGCCCTCCAAGCCGCCGACACCCTCCACCAGGCCGGCCTCCTCGTCCCCGCCATCCGCTTTCCCACCGTCCCCCGGGGCCAGGCCCGCCTCCGCGTCACCCTCTCCGCCGCCCATGAACCCCAAGATGTTGCGACCTTGGCGGCGGCCCTCAACTCTCTCCCCCGATCGACCTGATTCCGCTGGTCGGAAGCCCCCGCATCACCAAGAATCCCACCATGCACTCCACCCTCGCCCTCGCCCTGGCCACCTTCCTCTCCCTCCCGCTCCTCGCCGAACCCGAGCCGGAGAAAGCCTCCCTTCCCTCATCCGACCCCTCCGAGTTGAAGGCCGACGGCTTCACCCCCCTCTTCAACGGCAAGGACCTCGAAGGATGGCGCAAGGTCGGCGGCACCGGCGAGTTCAAAGCCGAGGACAACTGCGTGGTCGGCTTCGGACAGAACATCCGCGGCAACACCTTCCTCCGCACCGACAAAACCTACCGCGACTTCATCCTCGTTTTCGAATTCCAGTTCATCGATCCCAGCGGCAACTCCGGCTGCCAGTTCCGCTCCGCCCAGCAGAATGGCGACGGCCGCGTCTTCGGCTACCAATGCGAACACGACAGCAACAAGGACCGTTCCTTCACCGCCGGCATCTACGATGAAGCCCGCCGCGGATGGCTCTACCCCGGCATCGCCTCCAAGAATGATCTCGAGGAGACCTTCACCGCCCAGGGCCAGCGACTCTTCAAATGGGACGACTGGAACCGCATCGTCATCCAATGCAAGGACCACCACATCCAAACCTGGCTCAACGGCGAACTCCGCGCCGACTTCGAGGATCTCGACGAAAAACAGTTCACCCCCGAGGGCTTCATCGCCCTCCAGGTCCACGGCGGAAAATCCGCCCACGTCCGCTGGAAGAACATCTTCCTCAAACCCCTCTGACCAAAATTCGAAACCATGCGGTTTCTCGTTCTCTACCTCTTCCTCTCACTCCCCCTCTCCTCTGCGGAGCCCTTCCTCGTCGCCCATCGCGGCGCCTCCGCCGACGCCCCCGAGAACACTCTCCCGGCCTTCAACCTCGCTTGGAAACAAGGAGCAAACGCCATCGAGGGCGATGCCCTCAGCACCAACCCCTGGCCCGACCTCGACCAGTCCTTCCTCACCCGCCTCCGGGAAGCCGGCTGCACACACCATGTCTGGACCGTCAATGACGCCCCCACCGCCCGGAAATTCCTCTCGCTCGGTTCCTCCTCCATCACCACCGACCGCCCCGGTGCCCTCCGCAGGGAATTGAATCCCTGAATTCTTCCCATTTCCTCCTTCATCCCGGGCCCATCTGCCCTCAATCTCCCGCCGCGCCGACCGCGCAACCATCGCATCCTCTCTCATGGCCGGACTCTTCAAAGGTATCCTCAACAAGCTCTCCGATCGCGCTGAAATCGATTGGAACGAGATCGAAGCCCTCCTCATCGCCTCCGACCTCGGCGTAAAACTCACCATGGAGATCATCGACGCCCTCAAGGCCCTCGGCCGCAGGGTCAGCGCCGAGGACGTCGTGGAGGCCACCCGCTTCCACATCGCCAAGGAATTCCCCGACGACGACCACACTCTCGACCTCCGCGACGACGGCATGCCCTTCGTCATCCTCGTGGTCGGCGTCAACGGCACCGGCAAGACCACCTCCACCGCCAAACTCGCCAATCTCTTCAAACAAAGCGGCGCTTCCACCCTCCTCGCCGCCGCCGATACCTTCCGCGCCGCCGCCGTCGAGCAACTGGAACGCTGGGCGCAACGCCTCGACATCGACATCGTCAAAGGCTCCCCCAACGCCGACCCCGCCTCGGTCTGCTACACCGCCCACCAACGCGCCATCAACGAGGAACACCAGTTTCTCATCTGCGACACCGCCGGCCGCCTCCACACCCGCCACAATCTCATGGAGGAACTCTCCAAGATCCGCCGCATCCTCGCCAAGCAGGACGAAACCGCGCCGCACCTCACCCTCCTCGTCGTCGATGCCACCACCGGCACCAACGCCCTCTCCCAGGCCCGCGAATTCCAGAAAGCGGTCCCCATCGACGGCCTCATCGTCACCAAACTCGACGGCTCCGGCAAAGGCGGCATCGTCGCCGCCATCCACAAGGAACTCGGCATCCCCCCCCGCTTCATCGGCACCGGCGAGGAACCCGACCAATTCGACGCCTTCACCAAGGAAGACTTCGTCGGCCGGATCCTGTAGCGAGTTTCACTCCGCCCACTGCGACACCCGCCCGACACTCTGACTCTTACCTCGAATCGCCCGTAGGTCCACTCTCCCCGTTGCAGTGACCGGCTCCACCACGGGGTTTAGTGGAAATTCCGCTTCTCAAAAATCACCGCCCTCCTACCCTCTGCCACGTGGCCGAGGAAATCGAAGAAACAATCAAAGTCCTCGGCGAAGCCATCGCCGCCCGCGACGCCTCCGCCGTCCTCAAAATCGAGGAATCCCTCCACTACGCCGACCTCGCCGCCATTTACCAGCAGCTCTACGACGAGGACGACCGCCGCTTCTTCCTCCGCACCCTCAGCCCCGAACGCTTCGCCGAATTCCTCCCCGAACTCCCCGAAGAACTCGTCGAGGAATCCCTCAACCACTTCAAACCCTCCCAGCAGCGCGAGATCCTCCAGGCCACCACCGACGACGACCGCGTCGACATCCTCCAGGACGTCAGCGACGGCACCCGCCACCGCCTCCTCGGACTCCTCCATAAGGACGACGAGGAACTCACCCGCACCCTCCTCCGCTACGAGCAGGACTCCGCCGGCGGACGCATGACCACCCAGATCGGCCGCATCCCCGTCGATCTCACCCTCCAACAGGCCCTCGACGCCCTCCGCGAGGTCCAGGAGGACACCGAGACACTCTCCCGCATCATCGTCGTCGACGAATCCTCCCGCCCCCTCGGCATGGTCCGCCTCCGCGACCTCGCCTTCGGCAACCGCAGCGGCCACATCCGCGACATCCTCCGCCCCGTCGAACAATCCATCCTCGCCACCGCCGACCAGGAAGAGGCCGCCCACATGGTCTCCAAATACGACCTCGTCCTCCTCCCCGTGGTCGACGAAAGCGGCCGCCTCCTCGGCGCCGTCACCCACGACGACGCCATGGAGATCCTCGAGGAGGAATCCACCGAGGACATCGAAAAGATCGCCGGCCTCACCGGCGAGCAATCCGAAGCCGGCTACCTCAACACCGGCGTCCTCACCCACTTCCGCCGCCGCTTCCTCTGGCTCCTCGGCCTCGCCTTCCTCGCCATCAGCTCCGGCTACGTGATGCTCCGCTTCGAGCCCGTCCTCGACAGCGTTTTCCTCCTCTCCCTCTTTATGCCCATGGTCATCGCCGCCGGCGGCAACACCGGCGGCCAGGCCGCCACCATGGTCATCCGGGCCATGGCCCTCGGCGAACTCGACAGCGGCAACGCCCTCCGCGTCGCCTGGAAGGAACTCCGTCTCGGCCTCCTCCTCGGCCTCCTCCTCGCCGTCTGCATCGCCGCCGCCGCCATCTTCGTCCTCCCCGCCTTCCGACCCGCCATGCCCCCCGGCATCAGCTATGCCCAACTGGGGGGCTCCGTCGCCGTCGCCCTCGCCATCCAGGTCACCGCCTCCACCCTCATCGGTTCCCTCCTCCCCCTTTGGGCCCGCGCCGCCAAACTCGACCCCGCCGTCATCGCCGCCCCCGCCATCACCACCATCGTCGATGTCTCCGGCATGGTCATCTACTTCACCACCGCCCGAGCCCTCCTCGGCCTTTAAACCCACCCCAAACAAGTCCCCAAAACAGTGGCGTGACCGTCCCGGTCGCAAGCCCTCCCAACCCGTGGCGGCGGTTTCCAACCGCCCTGCCGACCAGCGGCGCGAAGCAGCCCGCATCATCCCCGACTCTCAACCCAAAGCCCCTCCCACACACGCCGCATCGCCCACCGTGGCGGCGGTTTCCAACCAAGAGTGTTCGGCATGCTGAATGCTGCACTGGTCATCGCCCTCAATGAAAGGCGGGCCATTTCCCGCCAAGACTACCTCCTAAAAATTTCCAACCGACCGGACCAACCCGGCAGCTTGTTAAAGCACGATCCATGCCGAACAGTCTTGGTTTCCAACCGCCCAGCCGATCCCCTGGTCTGAAAAGCCAAGACAACAAAGCCCAGGGCCAGCGAGTCCCGAGCGCCGCCCTGGGCCCCAAACCTCACCTCCGTCGCGCCCTGTAAGGGTGCGAGAAACCGCCCTCCCTCCACCTCCCCCTCCCAAATCCCCCATCCATGAACCAAGGCCACCCCCGGCTCTCCATGCTGTCCTCTCTAAGCTCTGCTCTCTGACACACTGCTCCCTGAACACTGGCCTCCGGGCTCTCTCTCCCTCAAACTGAAACACCCGCCCAATCCCCCCGTATCCCTCACCTCATGAAATCCATCTTCCTCTCTCTCTCCCTCCTCCTCACCCCCTTCGCCCTCGCCCACGAGGAACACTCCCCCTCCTCCCACGCCGACGCCATGGCCGCCGCCGCCGACACCTTCCTCGACACCCTCAACGACGAACAAAAGGCCAAAGCCGTCTTCGACTTCAAAAATGACGAACGCGAAAACTGGCACTTCGTCCCCCTCGACCGCAAGGGCATCATCCTCTCCGACCTCCAACCCGCCCAGCAAACCCTCGCCTTCGGCCTCCTCGGATCCGCCCTCAGCACCCAGGGACTCCTCCGCGCCACCTCCATCATGAGCCTCGAGCAGTTCCTCGCCGTCCGCGAAAACAACCCCGTCCTCCGCAACCCCCAAAAATACTATGTCGCCATCTTCGGCACCCCCAAACCCGGCGGCACCTGGGGCTGGCGCTTCGAGGGACACCACCTCTCCGTCAACGTCACCGTCGCCAACGGCAAGGCCCTCGCCCTCACCCCCATCTTCTTCGGCACCAACCCCGCCGAAATCACCGAAGGCCCCCGCAAAGGCCTCCGCCCTCTCGGCAACATCGAAGACCTGGGCCGCTCCCTCGCCACTTCCCTCAAAGCCGCCGGCAAACCCGTCGTCTTCACCGACAAGGCCCCCGACGACGTCATCACCGGCCAGGAACGCGCCGTCACCGCCCTCGAAGTGCAAGGCGTCACCACCGGCGACATGGACAACGACCAACGCACCCAACTCCGTAACCTCATCATCGCCTACCTCGACAACCATCCCGCCGACGCCATCGCCGACACGGTCGCCGAAATGAAAGCCGGCGACCTCGGCAAGGTCCACTTCGCCTGGGCCGGCGGACTCAACAAGGGCGACGCCCACTACTTCCGCGTCCAGGGCGAAACCTTCCTCATGGAATACGCCAACACCCAGAACGACGCCAACCACGCCCACGCCGTCTGGCGCGACTTCAAAAACGACTTCGGCCGCGACCTCCTCAAGGAACACCTCGAAGGCCACTAAAAATCTACCTCCTCCCCACCCACTCCCCACTTTCATACTTCCCACAAACTCCACCCACCCTCCCCATCACTCCCTCGGAAGGCCTCCACGCCACCACCTCCCGCCCCAAACGCTCCCCCAACTCCCCCCGCACCGCACCGCACCCCAACACACTCCCCTGGTGCATCAACCCCGCCTTCCCCCGCTTCTGCCCCGCCCCAGCCATCTTCCGTCCATCCGCTCCCACCACATCCCACGCCACCGCCTTCTCAAAACACGCCGGCGACTCTCCCCCCCCATCCTCCGCCACCATCCGCGCCACCACCCCCGCCCGCCGCAGAGCCTCCACCACCGCGCCATGAATCACGCGGTAGCTCTTCTTCCCCCGCGCCTCCGCCAACCCATGCCCCCGCGGCACCAGCAGCGTGTAGGTCACATCCGCCCGGTGATCCACCAGCCCCCCTCCCGTCATCCGCCGCACAAACTCCACGTCCTCCCCCGCAAACACCCGCCGCGCCTCCTCCAATTTCTGAAAATACCCCAGACTCACCCAGTCCCCCTCCCACCCATAAATCCGCAGCACCACCTCCTCCCCCAGCCCCTCCAACAACACCTCATCCACCGCCATGTTCTCCGGCCCCGATCGCGCCACCGGATCCTCCCACACCAACAATCGCTCGAACGGCTGATCCATCGCCCTCAACGTTACGCCATCCTCGGCGGTGCCACCTCCGCCACGATCGGCGCGCTCTCCACTCCCTCCCGAAACCGCCTCGCCAACAACCGCACCACCCCGGGATGCGTCGCAAACAAATCCCCCATGTGCGTCCGTAGTCCCGGACACCGCTTCTCCGCCGCCTCACAAATCTCCGCGATGTCCCCGCCCGGCCCCGCATGCCGCCCCGGCGAAATAAACAACATCGACAACACCACCTCCCCCTCAAACCCCGCGCTCCCCAGCAAATTCTCCAACAACGGCTCATTGAAGGCATACTCCTCCCCCGCCCGCCGCTCCATCGATGACGCCACCACCGCCACCGCATCCTCCCGCAACAACTCCTTCAACTGCCCCCCCAGGAAATTCCGCACATCATTCACAAACTTCCGCGGCGTCCCGTGATCCACCAAAGTCACCGCCGGCCGGTTGAGCTTCTCCTCCGCGATCTTCTTCCGCACCAACGCCGCCAAAATTTCCGCCACCCCCGTGTCCCCGGGATCCGTGATGTCCACCATGCATGGCGCGATCCGCACCTCCAACTCCGGCCACTTCTGCCGCAGATCCACCACCCGCTGCGGCAGATACTCATAGATCGCCGCACTGTGTCCGAAAAACAACGGCACCACCAAAAACGAATCCACCCCCTCCTCCCGCCTCTTCTTCAAAAACGGCTCAAAAATTTCCGCCGGCACCCCCTCCAAGTCCTCCGCCTTCGCCCTCGTCGAGTGCAGCAACGACACCGGATGCACCACCTGCCCCACCTCCCCCCTCAACGCCCCCGCAATCCGCCGCAAACTCAGCGTCGATTCCGGGCGATGAGACCCATTATCCACCAGCAACGTACAAGGTCCTGCGTCTCCCATTTCCCCGCCAACCTATCTCCTCCCCCCTACTTCTTCAACAACAACCCCCGGCTATCGATCACCAACTGCAGCGCCTCCCGACGCGCCAAATCCGCATTGCGCTGCGCAAACAGGGAAGTCTCCGCCAACTCCGTCAAATAGTCCGGATCCAACCCACCCCGAAACTCCGAATCCCGCAACAATAAGCCGTAGCCCGCCAAAATCGCCGCCGTCTGAAAATTGTCCGTCGCCCCGTTCCAATCCCGCGGCGGACTCATCACCGGCACGATCATCCTGCTCTTCCCGCTTTCTCCCAGCATCAGCAACACCCGCGCCATCACCCACCGCTCCTCCAAATCCTTCTCCGTCGGCTCCAACTCAAAAAACACGATGTTCGACCGCCCCGGAGCCAACCCCGCATCCAGCGCCGCCTCCCGCTCCTCCCGCCCCCCCTCCGTATCCATCCCCGCATAGCCGATCAGCCGATAGCTCTTCACCAAATCCGACTTGATGTCCAACTGCAGCGCCGCCGTGCTCGGAATCATCGCTTCCGAACCATTCTGCAGCAACACCCCCAGCAACAACTTGCCGGTATCCCACGGACAAACCACCAACTCCGCGCCCAGACGCACCCCCTCCAACTCCGAGTCGCCCGGCGCTTCGTAGTGAATGCTGTTCACCAACTCCTCCACCCGCACCGCGTTGCGCGGCGGAAGGGCCTTCTCCCCTCGAATGAACCGTTCCACCAACGCATAACTCGCCGTCCCCGACACCACCGGCACCAGGGCCCGGGAACGCTCCTTGCTCTCGATGAACTTGTTGTCCTCCAAACTCGGCAAGTCCGCGATCACCCCGATCTCCGCCGAGCGCACCACCCGGTCCACATTCTCAAAAAATCGATCCGGATCCTCCGCCAACAATCGCGTCAGGGCCCGATACTCCGCCATCCAGTCCTCGTCCAACTCCTCCCCGGGCCCCGCCGCAGCCGGCATCGCCGGAGCAACCGGCACCCCTTGCGCCAGCCGCGCCACCCGCCCCGGATTCGGAGCCGGCGTCAGCAATAGGCTCAACACCTCCCCCTCGTCAAAGACTCCCTTCCCGCCCTCCGCAATGGGCCCACGCTCCCCCTTCACCGGAATCTCCTTCAGCACAAAAATCGTCGCCAACATCAACCCCGCCGCAGCCGAAGAAATCAAGGCCACCCGCCCCCAACGCCGACGCAGACACGCCGATGGCAACACCGCCACCGCCGATCCCCGTCCCGATCCCCGTCCCGCACTGCGGATCACCGCCCGCCGGTCCTCTCCCAACACCAACTCCCCACGCCCCATCACCTCTCCCAACAACCCCGCCAATTGACGCGTCTCATCCAACGCCGCCTGCACACTCGGATCCAACAGCGCGGCCCGCTCCACGAGCGCCGCCTCACTATGGCTCAACTCACCAAGCGCATGCTGGGTGATTCGGGGATCTTCCGGATGGATTCTTTTCATGACGTCTTCGCTGGGTTCACATTCTCCATCAGGTCGTCCGGCAATAACGACCGCAGCCGCTTCAAACCGGTGTGCAACAAAAAGCCGACGTTCCCGGAGCTGAGCCCCGTCACTTCGCTGATCTCCTTGTAGCTGAGTCCCTGCTGGAATTTCAGTCGAATGACCTCCTTCTGATTGTCGGACAACCGTTCGAGCGCATTGGTCACCTGCGTCACCCGCTCATCCCAGTCCGCCGCGTCTCCTGGATCGACTTCATCACTGACGATCCGCAACGCCGCCGCGTCATCCAGTTCCACCATCCGCTTTTCCTTCCGCAGAATGTCGAGCGCCCGGTTCCGACACACCGTGAAGAGCCACGTCTTCAAGCCGCGCGAAACCTTGTCCCGATCCTGCTGGTAAAGCCGGATGAAGGTATCCTGAACAACGTCCCGGGCCCGTTCGAGATCATGCACGATCCCCATCGCGTATCCGATCAACGGCCCCTCGAACTCAGCGAGGGCCCGCTCCACGAATTCATCGCGAGTATCGAGCATATCCTTCTCTTCCGGCCCCATCGGGGGTCATTCTACACAACAAACGCCCCACGGCACCCCTTCTTAGTCCCAATTTCTAAAGAAACCCGGGACCTCGCCCCCCCCCCCGCCCCCACTGCCCTCGCCCCAGTACAGCGCCCTCCCTCTCCCGCCCCCACTGGGCTTGCCCCAGTGGAGCGCATGATCAATCAGCTAAACAACGCCTCCTCCCTCTCCCGCCCCCACTGGGCTTGCCCCAGTGGAGCGCATAACCAATAATTTCCCCATGCCCAACCTCACCCACCTCGACGCCCAAGGCCACCCGCGCATGGTCGATGTCGGCGACAAAGCCGTCACCACCCGCACCGCCCGCGCCGCCTGCCGCATCACCATGGACCCCGCCCTCATCGCCTCTTTTGCGAACGGCGACCTACACACCAAGAAAGGCTCCGTCGTCCAAACCGCCACCGTGGCCGGCATCATGGCCGTCAAACAAACCTCGGCACTCATCCCCATGTGCCATCCCCTCCCCCTCGACCACTGTGCCATCGACATCACCATCCACGACGCCTCCTCCCTCCGCGTCGAATGCCTCTGCAAGGTCTCCAGCAAAACCGGTGTCGAAATGGAAGCCCTCACCGGCGCGAGCATCGCCGCCCTCACCATTTACGACATGTGCAAATCAGCAGACCCCAACATGATCATCTCCGAACTCCAGGTCATCCAGAAAACCGGCGGCAAAACCGACCTCGGCCCGAAGCCCTGATCCCCGCCGCACCTCCCCTGCCCTGACGGGGCGATGGCACAAAGCCCAGGGCAAGCGAGGCTCCGAGCGTCGCCCTGGGAACTCCATCCTCCCCTTCTCCGCCCCCCCCCTGCCGCCTTGCCATCCTCCCCACCTTCCCTCATCCTGCCATTGAACGTATTGAGTTCCGTGGGCGGCCTAGCCAACGCCGAGATCGTCACAGAATAAAATTAATCGCCGCCAACCAAAACCCCACCCCAGATGCGCTGCCCCGAATGTAAGAACGAAACTTCTGTGGTCTGCCATGGAAAGCGATATCCCATGACCATCCTCCGCACCATCCTCGCCGCCCTCCTCCTCACCTCCCCTCTCTTCGCCGGCAAGCAACCCAACATCGTCTATATCATGTCCGACGAACTCGCCTACTTCGAGCTCGGGCACATGGGCAATCCCTACCTCAAGACCCCCAACATCGACGCCATGGCCAGGAACGGCCTGCGCTTCACCAACGCCCTCGCCGCCGCCCCGGTCTGCGGTCCCCTCCGCGGATGCATGCTCACCGGCAAGCATTCCGGCCACGCCTCCGTCCGCGCCAACGACGGCGGCACCCCCCTCCGCGCCGAGGAGGAAACCATCGCCTCCGTCCTCAAACAAAAGGACTACGCCACCGGCGGCTTCGGCAAGTGGGGGGCCGGCGGCCGCGACTCCACCGGCGTCCCCGAAAAGCACGGCTTCGACATCTTCTTCGGCTACTACGATCAGGTCCACGCCCATTCCTACTACCCCGCTTACCTGATTTCGAATTCCGAAGAATACCCCCTCGCAGGCAACAAGGGCGGCCGCAGCGGCCAAACCTACGCCCACTACCCCATCATCGAACACGGCCTCCAATTCATCCGCGACAACAAGGACAAGCCCTTCTTCGCCTACTTCCCCGTCACCCCGCCCCACGGCATGTACGACATTCCCGCCGACGACCCCGCCTGGGATCAATACAAGGACGAGGCCTGGATGAAGGATCCCGCCATCGATCAGGAGGCCAAGAACTACGCCGCCATGGTCACCATGGTCGACAACAACCTCGGCGTCGTCCTCGCCCTCCTCAAGGAACTCAAGCTGACGGACAACACCATCGTCTTCTTCACCGGCGACAACGGCGGACAGGACCGCTTCAAGGACAAGGACCACCCCCGTGGATTCTTCGGACCCAACGTCAATCCCAAGACCGGCGTCGAGTTCCGCGGCGCCAAGGGCAACCTCTACGAAGGCGGCCTCAAAATTCCCTTCCTCGTCCAGTGGCCCGGCAGAATCGAAGCCGGCCGCACCAGCGATCTCATCTTCTCCCAGGTCGACATCATGAAAACCCTCGCCGACCTCACCGGCACCAAGGCCCCCGCCGACACCGACGGCCTCTCCATCCTCCCCGAAATCCTCGGCCACTCCGACCAACAAGCCAAACACGACATGCTCTACTGGGAATACCGCCAGCAGACTGCCGTGCGCCACGGCAAATGGAAGGCCATTCAACCCGACAAAAACAAACCTTGGGAACTCTACGATCTCGAGCAGGACATCTCCGAGACCACCGACCTCGCCGCCGAGCAGCCCGACCTCCTCAAGAAGATCCAGAACTTCGCCACCACCTCCCACACCCCCGTCCGCCCCGGCAGCTACACCTCCCGCGACCGCCACGAAGCCGACCGCAACGCCAAAGGGGCCACCGCCGTCCTTCCCTCCAAGAAGAAGCCCGCCAAGTGAGTCGACCCAAAGCGCAACCTTCTAGAATCCCGCCTCCCGCTTCTCATCCACCTCGGCCGGGGGCAGCTTCTTCCACTCCGCCGGATCCGGCAAGGTCAGGCGCTTCATCTTGGCTCCGTAATTGTCCAGATTCTCGTTGAAGGCATCCTCCGTCAGCGCCTCCGACTTCACTCCGCCCTCGGGGACCTTCATCCCGGTCGTCCAGATGATCGCATTCAGCACCACCGTGCGAAAGCCATCGATCGCCCATCCATGGTGATAATGCCCACCCGTGAATCCCACTCCACGTCCACCGCTTGGTCGCTCGTAGCCCCACATGAGCGTCTGCTCCTTGCCCAGCCCCTCCACCCCGTGGCCGTTCCACAAATTGATGTAGCGATGCATGTTCTCGCGGGTCGGCGTGGCCGTCACAAAGTTGTGCACCTTCTCCCGATCCTTCACAAAACGCATGTTGTAGTAGAACTCATCCAGACAGGTCACCGTCTCCGGCACGCCATTCGAAATCTCGTGTCCCTGCATCACCTTGAGATCCGCCACCCAATGCGGGTTGACCGACCACTTCGACTCCATGGCCCCACCAATCCACGGCCGGTAATATTTTCCCCCCTCCTCGGCACTCGGGTGCACGGCATAGTGCATGAAGGTGAACCCGACCCCCTTTTTCGCCAGACCATCAAGGTATTCCCACTCTCCTCCGATTCCTCTGGTCCCGTCGGCATAGATCACGATGGCATCCGCATCATCCAAAACCGACTTGTCCTTCTTCCAATCCTGTCCCACCACGACCGCCTTCACATTGAGCCCACTCTGCTCATTGAGGGCCTTGGCCAGCAACAGACAGCCGGCTCTGAACTCATGCTCCCCTGAACCGTGGCTGCGCCCGCCGGCAATGAACACGATCTTCTTCGGCTTTTCCTGATTCGCCGCCATGAACAGAGGGCACAACAAGGCGAGGATCAGCGGAATGAGCAGGGAAAGGCGTTTCATGGCAGGGCCAACCCATACGGGATTCGGCCCACCACAATCCAGAAAGAAACGCCCAAACAACAGAACTCCCTCACTCCTCCCACTAACTCCTTGCTCTCCCCACCGCCCTTCCTAGCATCCTCCCATGACCGCCCATTTCCGCTCTCTCGCCCTCGGCATCGTCCTCGGCATCGCCCCCGCCCTCGCCCAAGACGAAGCAACCAAACCCGCCCCCACCTTTGCCAAGGCCTCCGCCGACATCGGCATCGTCGTCAAAAACCTCGATACCTCCGCCAAATTCTACACCGAGGTCCTCGGCCTCACCGAAGTGAAAGGCTTCAGCGTCCCCGCCGAAAAAGCCACCGCCATCGGCCTCACCGACAACCAACCCGCCACCATCCGCGTCTTCGTCCTCAACCCCGATGCTCCCGAGCCCAATTCAAAGTTCAAGCTCATGTCCTTCCCCGATGCCCCCGGCACCATGCAGGACCAGAAGTTCATCCACTCCACCATCGGCCTCTCCTACCTCACCCTCATGGTCAGCGACACCAACGCCGCCCTCACCCGCCTCAAAAAAGCCAACGTCAAAACCCTCGGCGAAACACCCACCGACCTCGGCGGCGGCAACTTCATCACGGTCTGCCAGGACCCCGACGGCAATTACATCGAACTCATCGGACCGAAGAAGTAAACCACCCCCTTCCATCCTCTCCTCTCTTCCCCGAGTCCCTGCACACTGGCAAGTACACCTGATGGATCCTCAGTTGGTCCTGAAGGGACCAAGGCACAGAGGCCAGGGCGTCACTACCGTTGCACGCCCGAAGGGCCAACAAGACCATCCAGCACCTTGAGCACCTCGGCTGGTTCGGCCCGCTTCTTGTAGTCCACATCCAGAAATGCATAGGCAATTTTCCGGTCAGGCGTGATCACATAGGTCGCCGGCAATGGCAACTTCGCGCCGGCCGCCTCACCGTTCTTCTCCGACAGCTTAAACTTCTCCTCGTCCCGCCCGGCGGTATCCGCATCCAATTCGAACACCAGACCAAAGCGCTCCGCCACCGTGTGGTTCAAATCGGTCAACACCAGGAAGGGCAACCCATGCTCCTCCACCGTCGCCGCAGTGGCATCGGGCAACTCCGGCATCAAGGCCACCAGGGTCGCCCCCCGCTTGAGGATATCCGGATTTGCCTCAACCCAAGCTTGCAGCGCAATGTTGCAATAGGGGCACCATCCGCCCCGATACCAGGTCAACACCACCGGCCCCCGCTCCAACACCGTCGAAAGTTTCACCTCCTGCCTTCGTGGTCCTTCAGCGTGAAATCCGGAGCGAGATCCCCCGCCTTCATGGCTTTCTCGACGATTCCTGTCGCCCGCAAGGCCTCCGCAGCCTTCCGTTGCGAAGCCATCACCTCCGGCGGCGCCTTCTCCGCGAACGCCGCACTCTTGGCATCCAGGCGCTCCTGCACACCCTCCGCGGAAAGGGCATCGACCGAAAACAGGGACACGACAACGAGAACGACGGAGGTATTTTTCATGATTTGCTGCCTGTCTGAGCGATTGGCCCGTGTCCTATTCCAATTCGTTGCCCGAATATCCTCCACCCCACAAATGCCCCCGTCCAGAGCCACTCCCTCACGCGCTCAACTGCACACTCTCCCGATCGGGATGCAGAAACTGCCGCCAGCTTTCATCCGCCGGGGCATCGGAGCGCAGACCGAACAACGGACGCCAACGCGGCGTGGACGGCTTCTTCACGAGCGTCATGTTCACCTCGTGAGCCAGCTTGTTGGCCTTCCGCGTGTTGCAGCGGATGCAGGAAGTCACGATGTTCTCCCACGTCGTCTTCCCTCCCTTGTCCCGCGGATGAACATGATCCAGATTCAACTCCCGCTCCGCAAAGGGATTCCCACACCACTGACAGGTGAACTTGTCGCGGAGAAACACGTTGTGCCGCGTGAACTTCACCTCCTTCCGCGGCAAGCGGTCATACAGGGCCAACACTATGATCTTCGGCAGGCACAGCGACAACTGCACCGAGTGCACCATCTCCTCCTCCTTCTCCACTGCCGAGTACCCCAGCCACGAATCAAAATCGTGCGTCTGATACTTCGCCTCCCCTTCCGTCTGCACGATCTGGGCATGCCCCACGCAAACCAACTTCAAGGCCCGACGGGCGGAGCAGGTGTGAATCGGCTGCCAGAGCCGATTCAGGACCAACACCGGCCTGTCCAGGAGAAGAATCATCACTACATGGTATAGCGGCGCAATTTACCCAAACGGTTCGCACTCTGCAATCGTAAAGCGCCCCATAGTATCGCCCCAACCTCCTGATTCGGGCCATTCCCCACCCGAATTCCCCCTCCCTCCCCCTCCCTCGCCCTCGCCCCCCCCCCTCGAACCACCCCTCGAACCACCCCACCAAACACAGGGTTGCTTTAATATAGCCGATTCCGTAGCGTCCGCCCGTGTCCAGCGCCCTCGGAACCTGTTTTCGCATCTCGACCTGGGGAGAGTCCCACGGCGGGGGAGTCGGGGTCGTCATCGATGGCTGCCCACCCAATCTCCCCCTCGCCACCGCAGACATCCAACACGAACTCGACCGCCGCCGTCCCGGCCAAAGCGAAATCGTCACTCCGCGCAACGAGGCCGACGAATGCGAGATCCTCTCCGGCGTCTTCGAAGGCCGCACCCTCGGCACCCCCATCGCCATCCTCGTCCGCAACAAGGATGCCCGACCTTCCTCCTACGAGGAAATGGCCGTCAAATACCGCCCCTCCCACGCCGACTACACCTACGACGCAAAATACGGCCTCCGCAACTGGCAGGGTGGCGGACGCTCCTCGGCCCGCGAAACCATCGGCCGGGTCGCCGCCGCCGCCGTGGCCCGCAAGGTCCTCGACCACCTCGCCCCCGGCATTGCAATCCTCGCCTGGGTCAGCCGCATCCAAAATCTCGAAGCAACCGTCGATCCGGATACCATCACCGCCGAGATCATCGAATCCAACATCGTCCGCACCGGCGACCCCAACGCGGTCGAACCGATGATCAACCTCATCAAGGCGGCCCGCAGCGAAGGCAATTCCCTCGGCGGCATCGTCGAGGCCGTCGTCCGCGGCTGTCCCGCCGGACTCGGCGAACCGGTCTTCGACAAACTCGACGCCGAACTCGCCAAGGCCATGATGAGCCTCCCCGCCACGAAAGGCTTCGAGGTCGGCAGCGGCTTCGAAGGCACCCGTCTCACCGGCGCGGAACACAACGACCATTTCTATATGGACGGCGATCAGGTCCGCACCCGCACCAACCGCTCCGGTGGCATCCAGGGCGGCATCTCCAACGGCGAAGCCATCAACTTCCGCGTGGCCTTCAAACCCACCGCCACCATCATGACCCCCCAACCCACCGTCACCACCGACCATGAGGACACCGAACTCAAGGGCCGCGGCCGCCATGATGCCTGCGTCCTCCCCCGCGCCGTCCCCATCGTGGAGGCCATGACCACTCTCGTCCTCTGCGACCATCTCCTCCGCCAACGAGCCCAATGCGGGCTCCCCACTCAAACTCCGTAACCCCGAAATTCCATGGAAGGCCTCGACATACCCTGCATCGCCACCGGCGGTGCCATCGTCCTCATCATCCTCATTTTTGCCGTCATCGGCTTCATGAAAGGCATGATCCGAATGTTCTTCGGCCTCCTCGCCTTCACCGCCGGGGCCCTCATCGCCTACTGGGGCTTCCAACGTGGCGGCACGATCGCCGGATACGTCATCTCCGGGGCCGATCCCTGGATGTCCGGCGCGGTGGGCGTCATCCTCGGCCTCGCCGTCATCTTCACTGCCCGGGCCATCTTCGGCATGGTCGTCAAACCCACCAAGGTCCAGGAAGGCAAAAAACAGAACATGCCCGCCATGGGTGCCGTCCTCGGCCTCATCCTCGGACTCCTCCTTTCTTGGTTCTCGCTCTCCTCCATCCGCTATGTCGGCACCCTCACCGATCTCCAATGGGTTCAGAACTGTCTCGCCGAGGAAGGAAAGATCACCAAAGTCGACAAACCCGCCCTCGTCAAGTTGCGCGACCTCGTTGATGGCACCATCCCCGGCCAGTTTCACAAGGAATACGATCCCCTCAACCATCCCGTCCGCGCCGAAATCGCCAAACTCCGCATTCTCACCGAGCACCCCTACGCCATCACCCAGGTCAGCGTGAACAACGGCGTCCGCAGAGCCTTTCGCCAGACCGACATCCGCAACTTCCTCGAAAACTCCCAGGGCCTCACCGCCTTCATCAAGGAATCGAACTTCAGCCACCTTCTCGAGGCGGACTCCGTCCGGAATCTCAGCGAACTCCCCGCCGCGCGGGAGGCCCTCATCGGCGTGAACATCACCTCCGCCCTCGGCGTCGAACCGGTCGTCGAGAAAACACCGAAAAAGGAGAAGAAAAAGGAGCCTGAGCAACCCCTCGACCCCAACGCCCCCAAACCCGGCTCCGCCCGGATTTTCTAAGAAGTGGCGTGACCGTCCCGCCTGCCCGGGCGTAGCCTCCGGCGAAGACTGTGTCGCAAGCCCTCCCTCCCCACCAGTAACGTGACCGTCTCGGTCACACCCCCCCTCCCCGGTCCCAAGCCCTCCCGCCTCCCGCCTGATAACCAATAACGAATAACCGATCACTTTCCCCCCATGCCCCGCGAGGATTACATCGTCACCATCGGCCTGGAAGTCCACTGCCAGGTCAAAACCGAGAGCAAAATGTTCTGCCCCTGCCGCACCGGCTTCGGCGAGGAACCCAACACCAACGTCTGCCCGGTCTGCCTCGGCCTGCCCGGCGCTCTCCCCGTCCTCAACAAAAAGGCCATCGAGCAAACCATTCTGGCCGGCCTCCTCCTCGACTGCCAAACCCCCGAACTCTCCAAGTGGGACCGGAAGAACTACTTCTACCCGGACATGCCCAAGAACTACCAAATCTCCCAGTTCGACCTCCCTCTCTGCATCGGCGGAAAGGTTCCGCTTTATCCGCAAAATTACCCCAAGGAGACTCAGGACGAGACCCTTAACCCCGGCAAGGAGGTCAAACTCACCCGCATCCACCTCGAGGAGGATGTCGCCAAGTCCACCCACCTCGCCAACTCCAGCGTCATCGATTTCAACCGCGCCGGCACCCCCCTCATGGAGATCGTCTCCGATCCCGACATCGACACTCCCGAGGAGGCCTTCGCCTACCTCAAGACGGTCCAGCAAATCCTCATCTACGGCGGCATCTCCGACGCCGACATGGAGAAGGGCCAACTCCGCTGCGACGTCAACGTCTCCCTCCGCCCCCACGGCCAGAAGGAACTCGGCGAGAAGGTCGAACTCAAGAATCTCAACTCGACCTCCGCCGTCCGCCGCTCCCTCCACTACGAAATCGAACGCCAAACCCGCGAACTCGACGCCGGCACCGCCCAGATCCAATCCACCCGCCGCTGGGACGACGACCTCGGCGAAACCCAACTCATGCGCACCAAGGAGGACGCCCACGACTACCGCTACTTCCCCGACCCCGACCTCCTCCCCGTGCAGTCCGGACTCATCGTGGAACGCATGCGACAACACGTCCCCGAACTCCCCCACGAGAAGGCGTCCCGCTTCACCGCCGACCTCGGCCTCTCCGACTACGACGCCGCCGTGCTCACTGCAGACCAAAATCTTGCCGTCTATTTTGAAGCAGCTGCCGTAGCCGCCAAAGCCCCGCCCAAGAAGACCGCCAACTGGGTCATCAACATCCTCCTCGCCCACCTCAACGAAGCCAATCTCTCCCCCGCCGACTGCCCCGTCCCCCCCGAAAAACTCGCCGCCACCGTCAACCTCGTGGAGTCGGGCCACGTCTCCAACAACCAGGCCAAGGAAATCTTCGAAGCCCTCTGGCAATCCCCCGACAAGGACCCCGCCGCCATCGCCAAGGAACTCGGCTACGAACCCGCCGACACCGACGCCATCGACACCCTCATCGACGAGGTCATCGCCGCCAACCCCGACAAGGTCGCCGAAATAAAAGGCGGCAACGAAAAGCTCCTCAACTTCCTCACCGGCCAGGTCATGAAGTCCTCCCAAGGCAAGGCCAACCCCAAACTCGTCACCGAAGCCCTCCGCGGGAAATTGCTGTAGCTCTCTCTCCGGCCGACTCCCCACCCCGGGCCCTCCCAACCGTCCCGCCTGCCCAGGCGTAGCCTCCGGCAAAGACTGGGTCATCAGCCTCTCCCTCTCCCCTCCCTCCGCGTAGCGGCGCCTCTGCGAGGCGTCGGCGGCCCCCCCCTCGCCCCACCAACGCCCCTCCCCCATCCTCGCACCCCGCCGCCCGCCCGTGGCCCAACCCTCCCGCCTGCCCAGGCGTAGCCTCCGGCAAAGACTGGGTCATCAGCCTCTCCCTCTCCCCTCCCTCCGCGTAGCGGCGCCTCTGCGAGGCGTCGGCGGTTCGCCCCCTCGCCCCCTCGCCCACCAACGCCCCTCCCCCATCCTCACACCCCGCCGCCCCGCCCGTGGTGGCGGTTTCCAAGCAAACGTGTTCGGCATGGTGACTGCTGAACTGGTCATCGCCCTCACTGAAAGCGAGGCCATTTCCCGCCGAGGCTACCTCCTGAAAAGGTAGTGTAAAGATTTGTCTGTAAAAGCCCGCACGAAGCAAAGGCCCGCCGCACTGGCAGCCAATGGAGCGTAGCGGAATTGGCTGCCAGTGCGGCGGCGCGCCGACCTCCTCCCGGATC
>Ga0105050_10002792_pt1 | contig 24669 bp, 25 predicted proteins | sample FRY01_FD_78088 | JGI IMG/M metagenome (GOLD analysis project Ga0105050, IMG submission 78088) | Freshwater microbial communities from Lake Fryxell liftoff mats and glacier meltwater in Antarctica - FRY-01 | ecosystem: Environmental > Aquatic > Freshwater > Ice > Glacier meltwater ...
AGAATGTCTGGACGAGTCGTCCGGGCGTTGAATATGCCTGGTTCAACAACGTTGAAACAAAACCCGGTATTGGCTATCCGAAAGAATGGGAAAATCAGGAAAAGTGGAAAGGTGGCTGGATCAGAAAGGCTGACGGCTCGATCACCCCAAAGCAAGGCGGCAAGTGGCAACTTTTGATGAAGATATTTGCCAATCCTCATCTGCCACAAATCGATGATTATTACGAACCCTTTACGTTCGATTATGACCATCTGCAAAGTGCACCCGAGATGAAACATGCGCCGACTGCGCGTCCCCGCTCACTCATCACAGGTCTGCGTATGGAGAAAATTGAATGGGGGCCGAACTGGGAAGAAATTCTTGGTGGCGAGTTCAGCAAACGCAGCAAGGATGCGAATTTTGAAGGTTTTGAAGCCGCTCAAAAAGAAATGGCTGGCCAGTTTGAAAACACCTTCATGATGTATCTCCCTCGACTATGTGAACACTGTCTGAATCCGGCGTGCGTGGCATCGTGCCCTTCGGGATCGATCTACAAGCGGGAGGAAGACGGCATCGTTCTGATTGATCAGGACAAGTGCCGAGGATGGCGAATGTGCGTCAGTGGCTGTCCTTACAAGAAAATTTACTACAACTGGAAAAGCGGTAAGGCGGAAAAATGCATCTTCTGCTATCCGCGCATCGAAGCAGGACAGCCGACTGTCTGTTCCGAGACTTGCGTCGGACGTATCCGCTATCTGGGCGTTTTGCTTTATGACGCTGACCGCATCGCCGAAGCTGCAAGCGTGAAGAACGAAAAGGACTTGTATCAGGCTCAGCTCGACATTTTCCTCGATCCTAATGACCCTAATGTCATAGAACAAGCACGACTCGATGGGATTCCTGATGCCTGGATGGCCGCCGCACGTCAGAGTCCTGTCTACAAAATGGCAGTGGAATGGAAGGTCGCCTTGCCCCTACATCCAGAATACAGAACCTTGCCGATGGTTTGGTATGTACCGCCCTTATCACCCATCACCTCCGCAGCAAACTCAGGACTTGTCGAGACTAAGGGTGAGATCCCTGACGTCAGTCAACTTCGTATTCCACTAAAGTATTTGGCCAATCTGCTGACGGCTGGCGATACAGCACCGGTTGTCCGAGCATTAGAGAGAATGATTGCTATGCGGACCTACCAACGCGCCAAACACGTCGATGGTCAAATCAACACTACAGTGCTTAAGCAAGTAGGTCTGAGCATCAATGAAGTCGAAGAAATGTATCGATACATGGCCATTGCAAACTATGAAGATCGATTTGTGATTCCAACTTCACATCGCGAATATGCCGAGAATACCTTCAATATTCGGGGCGGTTGCGGATTTAGCTTTGGCAATGGTTGCTCCGAAGGCGTGACCGAGACCAGTCTGTTTGGTAGCGAAAAAAAGCGCACCATTCCTATCAAAGCGGAGGCCTGACATGAATTTATTTAATCCCTCCCCTGTCGAGGCACGCCTCACCCTCCGGGTTCTTGCCCATCTCCTGCGCTATCCAGACGCGGCATCCCGCGCCTATGCCCCGGAATTGATTGATGCTATTAAACGCGAAGCCGCCCTCAGTCCAACGCGAACGCAGGAGCTGATCGCGTTGATACAAAAGCTGAATACCCAAGCGGCAATGGAGGTTGAATCCGCCTATGTCGATATCTTTGATCGAGGTCGTCGTACATCCCTATTGTTATTTGAGCATGTGCATGGCGATTCTCGTGATCGTGGGCCAGCCATGGTTGATTTGATTCAAACCTATGAGAAAGCTGGACTCTTTTTAGATCCAGCTGAGCTGCCTGATTATCTCCCCGTTGTACTAGAGTTCGCATCCACACAGCCTGCCCCACAAGTGCGCGAATTTCTAGGTGAAATTGTCCATATTATCCGTGCAATTTTCACAGCACTCGTTGAACGCGAAAGCGACTATGCGAGTGTATTAGCTGCCACGATTGAACTCACAGGTGAAAAAGCTGAGGCGGTTTCGATCCGAGCGGAACAAGGTTTGGATGAAAGTTGGGCGGAGCCTGAGGTGTTCGGCGGATGCTCAACCGAGGGTCAGGCAAAACCCGGTCAACCGCAACCCATCAGGATTGTTAAACGATCAGCGACCGAAGTTAATTTGAATCATTCAGGAGCGTAAGCATGAGCACGCTACATAACTTTCTCTTTAATGTTTATCCCTACATCTGTCTGACCGTGTTCCTGATGGGCAGTCTGGCACGCTTTGACAGAGATCAATACACCTGGAAAAGTGACTCGTCACAAATGTTGCGAGCACGACAGCTCAGGTGGGGAAGCAACCTCTTTCACATCGGCATTCTGTTTCTATTCTTCGGACATACAGTTGGGCTTCTAACCCCTCACTTTATCTACGAACCGTTCATCACTCCTGCGCAAAAACAACTCGTGGCCGTCTACGCCGGTGGAGTCGCAGGTGTTGTGTGTTTCATTGGTCTGACTTTGCTGCTGCATCGCCGAATTTTTGATCCTCGGATCAGACTCACTAGCCATCGCACTGACTTGTTTATCCTCGTCATTCTATGGATACAACTCGTACTAGGATTGATCACCTTACCCTTTTCACTGGGGCACTCGGATGGTTCTGTGATGTTGTCGCTGTCAGACTGGGCTCAACGCATCCTGACCTTCCGCCCTGATGCCAGTGGCATCGTCAATCTGGACTGGCCATACAAGGTGCACCTTGTCTTAGGCATGACGATCTTTCTGCTATTCCCATTTTCACGCCTTGTTCACGTTTGGAGTGGCTTTGCGACGGTCTCCTATATTTTCCGTCCACCTCAGCTGGTTCGCAGTCGCCGCCTGGGTCTCAAGCCTAACGCTGCTTCGAAACCACACGGTAGCGCACGCTAATTCCCTTCATTTTGAACGAGAGATTAACCATGAACACTTTTACTACGCAAGAATTGCCCAAGATTAATGGTGTCGCACTCCTTGCCGAGGGTGAAAGTATCTCACCAGATGATCTGCGTGAGCGCGCCTACACCGAACTTTTGCGACAAGAAGCGAGCAGACTTGGACTGCTCGCACCTCAGGCAAGCACGATCGCGCAGGCGCCCACCGAAGAGGAACGCGCAATCATTGAAAGTATGCTGGATACACAAGTACTGACGCCTTCACCCTCCTCAGAAGAGCGCAAACGGTATTTTGATGCGAACAAAAAGAAATATGTTGTCGATCAAGCCTTAAATATTAGACATATTCTGTTCGCAGTCACGCCTGGAGTGCCTGTTCAGGCACTCGCTCGTCATGCCGAAGAAGCACTGCTTGGGCTGATGGGCATGTCCAAGTCCGGAGATTTCGAAAAAAAGGCTCAAGAGCTGTCTAACTGTCCTTCGGGTAAAAACGGCGGTCATCTCGGCTGGATCGAGCCCCACGAGTGTGCTCCAGAACTAGCTCAGACACTTTTTTTCGATGGTGAGGCGCAATTTGGAGATGGACTTCATCCTCGACTGATTCATACCCGTCATGGCTTGCATATTGTCGAAGTTTTAGACAGACGACCTGGCAGGCAACTCAGCTTTGCTGAGGTCGAGGAACGCATCGATATGCAGCTTTCAATGCAGTCCCGAGCGACCGCGCTTCGGCAGTACATGCTGCTGCTCGTCGGTGCCGCAGATATCGAAGGCATTGAGCTTGAAGGTGCAGAAACACCACTCGTCCAAAACTAAGCTTCATAGGCGCAATCTTGATGAACATCACTTCATTTGCTGAGCTACTTGTCGCAGCACAAACTCAACTGACGCAGCAACAACTCTTGTTAGTTTTTGCCAAAGCTGAATTACCCGACGACTCCACCGATACACAAAAAGCTGACTTTGATGCTGGCCAGAGCGGCACCCTCACCCCCGTTGCATGCGTAGATAAGAACGCTAGCGACCTTACCTCATTTGAGGCGCTCTGCTTAGAAGCCGCCGAATTCGTTCCCGAATGGGATATTCTGTTCGCAGGCGTTTTGGGGGCTAGACACGGTCAGAAATTAAAGGACGAGGATATCGATAAAAAAATGCAGGAAGTCGTAGAGTGGATCAAAGTTGGTCAAATCGATAAGCTTGCTACTTTTGACCGATATGGAAGTGCAGTCAATCTCCTCTGACTTGTGCACTTCATCGCAACCAGCACTGGGATCGCTTGTTAAAGTGCAATGCCTCCAAACCGACCAAGACTATTTGCTGCTTGCGTCACAGCCTGCGTGAGCATTTTCTTAAAGCGCGGGATCGACTTTTCAAAACGCTCCGCCGGTGCAGAAATGAGAATCGCGTACTCGACAGGTTGATCTCCCATCAAGATTGGAGCAGCCATGCCTGCTGCACCTGCCACTGCACTCCCAATGCTGATTGAAACACCCGCTTTACGGATCGCAATCAGCTCAGCGCGCAGTTTTGCTCGACTGATGACGGTATGACTGGTGAGTGATTTCAACCGTGTACGTTCCAAATACTGGTCTCTCCACGCCGGCTCCTGAAAGGCGAGTAAAGCCTGACCTGCGGCAGAAACGTAAAGCGGTCGGGTTGTGCCCACCGGCGCGACGTAACGGACTGGGTTACGGCTTTCTATCCCCTCCAGATAGGTGACAACACCCGCTTCGCGGTTGATCATCGTTAGATAGATGCTCTCCGTGCTGAGTTTCGCGAGTTCTTCTAAAAAGGGTCGGATAATCCGACTAAATGAACGCGTCGATAATATTTCAGAGGAAAACTGAAATATCTGTGGACCCAGTGCGTACTTGCGGTCGTGGTGCAGCAAGTAGCCATGCGCCACGAGAGGACGCAACAACAACAGGAGACTGCTCTTGGGGGCACCTAGCGCGACAGACAGTTCGGTAAGACCTGCACCCTCTTGCGATTGAGCAATCGTCTCAAAAATTTTAAATATTCGCAACAAGGATCTTGGCTCTGTACCAAGAGACTGATTTATATTTTCTTTCACTACAAAAATTCCATGATATTATTTTTTCATACAAATATGAATCAAGTTCATATATATAAACAAATTCTACTATAAATTTAAGAGACCATCGCCGTGACGTCACATCCTCTTCACTCAGATCGCGACATCGTTCAGAGTGTTCCTAATCCGTTCAAGAACTGCTGGGGTCAAGCAAGATGGCGCTAAGAATCCCCGAGTCCCCTGTTGTGCTGATTACTGGCGCGGGAAATGGCATTGGCAAAGCAATGGCGCTCGGCCTACTGTCAAAAGGCATGCGCATTGCCGCCGTTGATCGTGACGAACAAAGTTTACTAGCCCTCAAACGCTTGACAAATCAAACTAAACAGACTGGTCGCCTAGAGGTGTTCACTGAAGACCTCAGCCAATTTGATGCAGCGTCTCTAATCGAGCGGGTTGAGCAAACTCTAGGCGGAATTAATATTTTGATTAATAATGCCGGCCTCGGTCAAGGCCAAATTCGAAGTGACTATCACCGTCATCCGCCAAAGTTTTACGAGGTCACAGAAGAACAATGGATGAAAGCGATCGCCGTCAATGCCAACGCAGTCTTTTTGCTTAGCCAAATCGTGGCTAAGCGCATGCTGCGCGATGGCTGGGGTCGAATTATCAATGTCACGACCAGTTTAGGCACCATGCTCAGAGGCGGTTACTGCCCCTACGGCCCAACAAAAGCAGCAGCCGAAGGACTCAGCGCCGTGATGGCAAGCGACCTGCAAAGCAGTGGCGTCACCGTCAACATACTCGTACCGGGAGGCATTGTGAATACACCCATGATTCCTAGTGATGCACCTTTCTTGAGAGAAGAGCTCATCCAACCCGACGCGATGTTGTCGCCACTGTATTGGCTTTGCTCTAGCGAAGCCAATGACGTGACTGGTTTGCGTTTTTTAGCCAACAAATGGGACCAGACACTACCGAGTGCAGAGGCGGCCAAGCTTGCGGGTGCCCCGATTGGTTGGAAAGATATTGCAGTTTTACCCGTAACACCCGAGTTCAAATCCTAACTGAGCGCAGACTCAGCAGGAATAAATTTTTGTAGGTGCGTCAACAAAACAACCATGCACCATCAGGTGCAATGAGGAGACAACACATGAAGCTGAATATTCCATACCAAATAGTATTGCGATCTTTGTTTTTGTCTGTGCTCGCTGTCGGGGCAGCACAAGCGCAGTCCAAGGACAATTATCCAAATCGGGCAATCAAAATCGTTGTGCCCTTTCCACCCGGCGGTGCAACAGATATTATCGCGCGCGTCATTGGTCAAAGGGTTTCCGAACAAGTTGGTCAGCCCGTAGTCATTGAAAATAAAGCCGGTGCCAACGGAAATATTGCTGCAGATACGGTCGCTAAAGCCGCGCCAGATGGCTACACCATTCTCTACAATACGTCTTCAATTGCGCTCAGTCCTGCCCTATACAAAAATCTGTCCTATAACGTCTTGACTGATTTTTCTCCAGTCATTCTGACCTCCGTCGTGCCCCTCATGCTGACGGTCAACATGGCGCTTCCGGTTAAAAATATTCAGGAGTTTGTCGCGCTCTTGAAGTCCCGTCCAAACGCATATGCGTATGGTTCTGCAGGCTCAGGAAACATCACTCACCTCGGTTCGTTCCTATTTCTGCAGGAGCTAGGATTAAGCGCCACACACATTCCTTACAAAGGGAGTGCACCCTCAGTGATCGCAACGGTTGGTGGAGAGGTCGCTTTCAATATGGAGCCCATGACGGTTGGTTTGTCCTTTGTCAAAGACAACAGACTCCGCGCCTTGGCTGTCTCCACAAAAGCAAGATCTACTGTCCTGCCGAACGTACCGACTTTTGGGGAAACAGTATTGCCCGGCTTTCACATGGGTGCTTGGCAAGGGGTAATGGCACCAGCCAAAACACCTCCTCATATCGTTAATTTTCTGAATGCCCAGATCAACAAAGCGCTGCAATCTGAGGATGTCAAAGCAAAACTGATTGCGCAAGGCGCAGAGTTACTCGGATCGACCCCTGAAGAATATGCCGCGTACTTAAGGTCTGAAATCGAGCGCTGGAAAAAAACGATTCAAAGTAGCGGCGTTCAACCAGGATAATTTTTATAACATTCACGACAGGAGATAGAAATGACGACAGAACGTTTTAAAAATGGCATGGCAAAAAGAAGACAGATTTTAGGGGATGACTATGTCAATAAAGCTCAGAAAAGAAAAACTGAGTTAGCGACGGAGTTGACTAAGCCGTTTCAGGAGTTTGTGACTGAAACGGTCTGGGGCCATATTTGGTCACGCCCAGATCTCGATCACCGTACGCGCAACCTAGTCAACGTTGCACTGATGGTCGCGATGAATCGTCCAAATGAATTACGTCTATACATTAAGGCGCGCCATAACACCGGTGCGACGATTGAAGAGATCGCTGAGGTGATTTTACAAACCTCGGCATATTGTGGCGTTCCCGCCGCACTTGAGGCTTTCAAGGAGTTCGATCAAGCTTTAGCCGAAGAAGCTCAAGGCGATACTAAACCCTAGTGCATCCGTCGTTTAAGACGCGAGTGTGACGTACAAACTGAAACACTCGCCCCTCAAAAGCCGGTCAGACTGGCAAGCAATCCTCCATGTTTTGTAATATGTTGTAGTCTAATTACATAAGTTTTTGTGTTCAACGCATACGTGTTGATCACTATTAACTTAAATGGAGGACATCAAATGAAACTCAATCCTCGACATTTGGGTCTCGTGTTTGTACTGGCTCTAGCTGTGAGTCAACCAGCAATCGCCGATCCACCGCCCGGCAAGGGCAACTCGAACAAGTCTAGTCAAGGCAATAGCGGTAACAGCGGTAATAGCGGTAATAGCGGCAATAGTGGCAATAACGGGCAAGGTAAAGGGCAAGGCAAAAGCCAAGCCCAAGGGCAAGGCAATTCGCAGAATGATGCATCCGACCTGACCGTTGGTTTGATTGCAGCAGGTATCAGTGCATTGACCGTGCGAAATTTAGCCATTAACTATGGCTCAGTCGGATATTCGCCATTACCACCAGGGATTGCTAAAAACCTCGCGCGCGGAAAGCCGTTGCCACCAGGGATTGCAAAAAAACTAGGACCAGGACCGTTGTTTAATCAACTGCCCTACCACCCGGGTTACGAGTGGCAGGTTGCTGGCAGCGATCTGATCCTTGTGGCCGCAGGAACGCTCATTGTGGCGGACATACTGAAAAATATATTTCAGTAAAAACTTGAACTTTGTATTTGAAAACTGACTGTCAAGAAGAAAGCTTAGGCCGTAGACAAGCTAAACAAACAGCCTAACCTTTCTTCGATGCAAATTGTTCTCTGAGTTTGAGGCACGGGTCTTCACGGACGATCGGAGTTAGCACTCTCAAACGATCATACCGGACGATGTCGGCGCCATCTGGCTCGACATAGCCCCACACAACTGTCCGAGATTGCAATGATTCGGAAAGCCAGCGCGGCACCCCAACATCGCGCCTGATATGTCCATTGCCGGCAACCAACACCACGCCTGTAGATGCGTGATCTGAAATAAGCTTGGCGAGCCATACATCTCGGGCGATTTGAGCACGTGACATGGGTTCAATCATGTTTGCAGGCAACAAGTCGCAGTGACCCAGACGTATGGCCTCATACTGACTCGTTTCGATATCGTCAGGAATCTTACGATCCAGACCAAATTGTTTTAAAGTCCCCGCATCAATGACGGAGGCATAGCCTTGTCGGATGATTTTCCAAGACTCTTCGCGCGAAAGATTACCGGCATATAAGGGCAGCTTGTATTCAAGCGCCAAGTTCAGTAACGGCACATAAGCCTCCCAATCCCATCCTGAATCCGCAGCAAGCTCGATCACACATTCAGCCGTGCGGCACTCCTTTTGTGCGCGCGTGAGTGCCTCCTGACGCGCACGATTAAACTGCTCGAGCACCAGAACAGGACGCCATCCTTGTTTAAGCGCAGACCGAAGGTCAGCAACGCGCGCCTCCATCCCCTGCCGATTGTCGTGAATCTCCCCCATCAGCCAGATCGCATCAGGGGCTGACGGTGAACGCTGGGCGAACGCAACGCTCAACAGCATCCATAAAAAAAATCCTGCGACTATTTTGGTAGATGAAAGCATAAGAATCTGAGCCTCGCTCTGAATTTTAAATAACGATCGTGTGACTGAAGATCCTGTGTCTGAATCTACACATCCGCCAAAATCAAAAGCTCATCAGGCCTGAAAGGATGTGGCTGAATCTGCATATCGACACCATACACTTTTCTGAGAGACTCTTTTGTCAGAATATCGGCTGTTTTCCCAAATAATGGCGCATGGTCAGGCGATAGTAGCAAGAGGGTATCGCACCAGCGAGACGCCAAATTTAGATCATGCAGGATAACGAAAATACTCACCACCTGGCTTTTAGCTAATTGCTGAATAGTTTTAAAGAGCCGTCCCTGATGCCGTAAGTCAAGACTCGCAGTCGGCTCGTCTAAAAAAAGATAGGCGTGCCCTTGAGTATGTGCAATAGCGTGTGTTTGCAAAAGCACCCGAGCAAACTGAACACGCTGCTGCTCACCGCCAGATAAGGCGTTATAGGGCTTGTGAACAAGGCCATCTAAATCAACACACTCAACAACCCTCTCGAACCAGAGCTTGATTTGAGCAGGGGATAACTCAGGAAAAGGATATGCACCTATTTGAATGATTTGATCGACAGGTAAATTAAAGGTGAGCTGACTTTGCTGTGGCAACACTGCACGGGTGCGGGCAAGACTCCTCGCGTCCTTTGGATTGAGTCCCCTCACACCATATCGAATCTCACCGGCACTCAAGGGCAACTCGCCTGTGCACGCAGCGAGAAGTGAGGTTTTCCCTGCACCATTAGGACCCAACACGCCCAATATGCTTCCTGGCGTCATGCTCAAGCTAAGAGGTGGAATCACACAACGTCGGTCGCGAAACACCGTAACATCTTGCAGACTCAAGTTGCGACTGCTATCACTCATGTGCGCGGCTCCCCTTAAGCAAAAGCCAGATAAAAAAGGGCCCACCTAACAAGCATGTGACTAAGCCAATCGGTAACTCTGAAGGCGCAATCACAATACGTCCAAGCCAATCCGCGAGGGTCAGTGCAATCGCCCCTGCGATGCCGGATGCAGGCAAAACCCAGCGATGGTCTGCACCTAGCCAAAGCCTCACCAAATGTGGAATCACAAGACCGACAAAGCCAATACCTCCCGTGACCGCCACGATTGGCCCGACCGCGAGAGCCACGAGGGTGATGAATCGCCAGCGCAATCGCACCGGATGAAAACCAAGATGATAGGCCTCGCGCTCACCGAGCAGTAAAGCGTTGAGGACTCGCCATTGCGTCAACAAAAATGCAATCAGTGCAAACGACCAGGGTGTCAGCCAAGCGAGCATTGCCCAGTCCGCAGATGCGAGACTCCCCATATTCCAAAATGTCAGATCTCTCAGTTGCGCGTCATTGGCATGAATGATGATCACACCCATTGCGCCAAAGCCGATAGAATTAATGGCAATACCCGCCAATAACAATCCAGATTGATGGGAAGAACGTTTGCCAAGAAAGTAGGCTAAGAACGTTGCGGCTAATCCTCCTAAAAATGCAAAACCTCCAATCAGTAGTAGGCCTCCACCCGTCAGGACAATCGCCAACACGGCCCCTAAACTCGCCCCCGCAGACAACCCCACTAAACCAGGTTCGGCTAACGGATTGCGAAATAGCGCTTGCATCACAGCCCCGGCCATGCCCAACACGGCCCCAGTGATGACCCCGAGCAGAACGCGTGGCGCCCGAATATTGAGCAACACATTGCGTGACACTTCATCGAGTTGGCTTCCCAGTACCCAGCCGACCATATCCATCGGTCTAATTTGAAAGGCGCCACTCATCAGCGCCCACACGATGGCCACCAGCAAGACGGAAGACAGCAGTAACAGACCGGATGGGGTTGCCAAGCCTGGAGACTTTATAAAAATATGATTATTGGATGGGTGCACGACTAAGCTCCCAGCGAATATCGTGTACGGCTTGCGGTAAACGCAAGCCAAAACCCTGTGCAAGCAGATCATCGAGCACGAGGATCCGATTATTTGCGACAGCTGGCGTGTATTTCAGTATTGGAGAGTCCTTAAGGGCCTGCAAACTTCCTAGCGACTCAACTGTGCCACGGGTCACGATGATGACCTCTGGGGCAAGCGCACTGATTGCTTCCGCTGACAAAGGACGATAGCTTTCTTGGGCAGACAACGCATTGATCAACCCCGCTTCATGCAATACAACGCCAGCAGCCGTATCGCGCCCCGCCCCCAGTAGTTTGCCTCCGCGCATCACCACTGTGATCGCCTTAAACGGAATGACCTCAACCGATTTGGCTCTTTTGAGTGCTTGATCAAAATCTCGCAGCACAACCTCGCCTTGCGAGACCTGATCCAGAGCGCGCGCAATATCCCTCACGCGTTGTTGCAAGGAGTCAAGAGTGGGCAAGTCAGAGACACGGACGACGTTGATCTGCAGAGTGCGCAGTTGCTCAATGACCTGGGGGGGACCTGCATGCTCAGAGGCAATCACCATTGTGGGTTTGAGCGAAGCGACGCCTTCGACCGGCAACCGTCTGTAGTAGCCAACACTAGGCAGTTGCTGAGCAGCCAAGGGATACAGGCTAGACTGATCTGCACCCACGAGTTGTTGCTCCGCACCCAAGGCATATACAATTTCAGTCACACTCCCGCCAAGAGAAACCACCCTAGGCGATTGAGCGATAGCGCCCGAAAAACCAAGCATCAGTTTGATCAGCAGGACAATCGCAAAAATGCCTGATTTTTTCATCATGTCTTCCTTAACCTAGCAAAGGTTCTGCAGCCAAAGAAACGAGCAGTGTGCGCCATGCCGTCAACTCAGGCTTGCCAGGCTTTCTCGCTCCAAAAAACTGCACGACCAACTCGTCGTTGTCATCGAATACCTCCAAGGAGGTGACCCAGCCATCGACCGTCGGCTTATTGACAACCCAAGCTTGCTTGACCGCTGCAGTATTGAGATGCAAGTTGAACGAGGGATCCAACACATTGAGCCAAGGACCCCGCCGTACAATTTTTTTAACAGTACCGGTATGGATTTGAATCATGCCGCGATTACTCACGAAGCACATAATCTCCGTTTCTGTCAACGCGGCACGATGTAACATCGCCTCGACTGAGATCACAGGCACGCTTTGTGCCAAGTCAGTGCCTGCTTGCTGAAGTGCACCGATACGACTGACCTGAAACCTCTTGAGCATTCCAAAAAAATCATGGGTATCCGCCATGGCAAGCCACGCCTGTCGAAATTGCTTAATATCACTCACCGTATCAGGCATTTTTTGCTTAGGCATTAAAATATTCTCAGACCATGCAGGGACGTCAGCAAAATCCTGTACGAGCGCTAAATAACGAGCCGTATCGGTCTCCTTTGTGCAATAAATTTTATGGACTGCGCGTCCTTCTTCGTCGAAAAACTGTAAGCTCAAGCGATCGCCCTCTTGGACAGCAAAGATATCTTTCCAGCTACCAAAGAAGGCGCGCAAATCAATGTCAGGGCCCAAGACTAAACCAACAGGCCCCTCTGACTGAACATTGCGATACTCCCCGTGTCGTTCGTGAACGCAACTATCGTTGCGCGTAAGTGCCATCAGTCGACCCAGTTTTTCGATCTCTTTAAAAATCGTTTGTGGTGTACCTTTTAGCCTCACGCTGCGGATGGGATGGCAGCTCGCCGACACCCACTGCGCCTCTGAAATGCCGAGGAGTGCTGCAATCTCTCTGGCACGCTGTGTCTTTTGTTCAGCGCTTAATCGTGCGTAACCCTCTCGTACTAAGCTGATTTGGTGTTGGTACGCGGGGCTACCCTGCTCCACGATTGGCATATCGATCATTTCAAACATAAAGTCCTCACCATTAATATTGATAGGTCAGAGAGAGTGCGACATTACGTCCGGGCTGCGTGTAGGCACCCGCCGCCAACCTGCCAGCCTGCACTGCGTCTGTTGCTGTTGGAACGTCAAGCGCGCTCCAGTACGTTTTATTAAAAACATTAAAGATGCCAGCCTGTACGCTGACGCCTTTAAGGTTGGCGGGTCGCCAATAGGCGGTGAGATCCACGATGCCATATCCAGGCGCCTGGAAATCACTAAAAGGCTTGGCGAGCGTAGGCGTTGGGTTAGAGACTTTGGTGCGGGCAGCGGCCCCCGATACTTGTGCGGTTGCGCCCCAATTTTCTTGGGAGTAGCCTAGTCCTAAGATGCCTTGCAAGGGCGCGACTGAGTTGAGCGAGCGTCCTGTGCTTTGATCAGTACCCACCGTCCACGCCAACGATCCAAATACCCTCCAACCCTGATGGATCCGCCATTCGCCTCGCGCCTCAAGTCCATAGATCCTCACATCTTCGAGGTTTTGGTAGGTCTGAATAAAGTAGGGATACTGACGAGTGCCGGGTAAATTGACCGCTTCAATAAAGTTGTTATAGCGATTGTCAAAATAGGTGAGGCTCGCGCTCACAGCATCGTCATCATATTTGGTACCCAACTCCCAACCACGTCCATGTTCAGGTTTGAGTGTCGGATTACCGGAGACAAGGTATGTGCCAATCGAACCGTAGCGGCTGTAAAGCTGTGTCGCTGTCGGCGCATTGAATGACAGCGCATATTGAGCAAAAAGACTCAGATTTTTAGTGGGTGCCCATGTTGCAAGTAACTTAGGTGACCATGCATCACTACTGTTGGCGTTAAACGTTGTTGCCGTAGGGTTACCTTGGTAGCCACTCGCGGATGACGGTTTGTAGTTGTAATAGTCATAACGGACACCAGGCGTCAGAGAGAACGTATTGTCCGCGAAGCCCACTGTATTTTGTAGCCACACCCCATAGTTGTTACCTCTTGTCTGTGGCACATCCGTCTGATTGACATGAAAGAACGCGCATGCCGACCTTGGGCTGTAAAACCTCGGGCAATTATCCTTGCCCCCTGCGTATTGTTTTAGATCGGTTGCGTACCATTCACCACCAAACTCCCATAGCTGAGAAACATCCCCTTTGAGTCGCTTTTTCGCTTGGAAGTCAACACCGTAACTGGTCTCTTGCATCGAGTTGTCGCGCTGATACGCACCGATGGGCGTCGTTTTACGCTTTGCATTGAGATCGCTCGATAACCTCACCTCTTGCCAGTAGATCTGCGTAGCAAAACTGTCTATCAAGGAGAGATCGTTGGAGGCCGCCCACCCGTAATTGAGCGCAAGACTCTGACGCAATGTTTCGTCAGCAACCTTGCTTTGCCTGGGTAAGTATGTCTTTGGATTTGCTGAAAAATCGGTGATTTTGTCCTGACGATTAAAGTATGCGCCGACTAAGCCGAGCTTGTGTCCGCCATCAAATTTCTTTTGAAGTTTGAGTTGATAGTTTTGCTGTGTGTAGTTGTCAGGATTGGGCTCGGTACGCATCGGACCATAGCCACCCTGGGTACCCTGATTGATCGTTTCCTTGCCAAGCTGCACACCCGCCTGGAGCAACCACTGCAAACCATTATCAAGTTGCCCAGCCACCGCGCTATTGAGGAGCCAACTTTGATCAACGCTGTAGTAACCCGTCTTGGCCATGAATCCGATATTTTTCCCATTGGCCAGCAAATCACCGGGATTAAGCGTTCGCACATCCACCACACCACCAAAGGCACCTGATCCGACCGTGCTCGAATCTGCTCCCCTCACAATATCGATCGACGAAAGTGAATTGAAATCGATTGCACTCACGCCACCACGAATACCGCCATTCTCCTCGCGTATATCGGTGAGATATGACTGACGGATGCCATCAACCCTGGTGACCACTCGGCTCTGATCGAGCCCACGGATGTTCACACTCTTGTTGGTGTTATTGAAATTGATCCCAGGCTCGGCACGACTGCCAAACTGTGACCAATTTTGGATTTGCAGTGCATCGAGCTTTTGGCGATCCGTCTCGGTGGCCCAAGGCATCTGCTGCGACTCATCCTCGCCCATGATTGTGATGGCCTGAAATGTTTGGGCCACCTGCGGTTCGGACGACGTGTCGGTGCTGTTAGTTTGGGAAAGGGCTTCTCCCCCGCATAGGGCTGTTCCCGTCAAGAATAGGAGAGCAAGTTGAGTGTTGTTCATAGTAATTTTCATGTTGGATATACCGAATACCTGAGCCAATAACTAAATACAAATTAGATTGATTCGTATTTATTAAGAAACATACAGGGTGGTATGAGTAAAACCATGAAGATAAACACTCAAAAGAAAATGAATAAATAGATAAAATAAAATCATCGCAAACAAGAATGATTCTTATTTGCGATGATTATGGGGGAATAAAGATTTGCTGTCAATTAAGACAGAAGCAGAAGCTAAACCATCAATGTTGTGAAGAAGCTGAAATTCCTTTCACAATCGTCGAAACATTGTGTTCAAACATTTTCAGATAAGTGTCCGCTTGTGTGCCAGGCATCGACAATGCATCAGCGTAAAGCGTTCCGCCCACCACGGCGCCACTGTCGCGTGCCACGCGCTCAAGCACGCGGGGATCAGAAATATTTTCCGCAAAAATTGCTGTCACCTTATTCTTTTTAATCTCGTTCACAATACGCGCCACATCTGCCGCCGACGCTTCACTACCAGTTGACAGACCTTGTAAGGGATAGAATTTCACACCATAGGCTGCAGCAAAATATCCGAAGGCATCGTGTGAAGTAATCACGCGACGGCGCTCGGGTGCTACAGTGCCAATACGCGACCGTGTACTTTGATCCAAGGCATCAATCTGCCTTAAATAATCAGCTGCGCGCGCCTCAAAGGTTGCGGCTTGTGCCGGCATCGCCTGCGTCAATGCGACTTTAATATTTTCAACATAGCGTTTGGCGTTACTGAGATTTTGCCAAGCGTGAGGATCGGCAGAACTGTGCGAATGACCGTGTCCATCGTCCTTTTTTTGCGCAGCCATCGGGATAGATTTGATGCCTCGGCTCGCGACGGTAACGGGGCCACGGTAACCAGAGGACTTGACCAATCTGTTTATCCAGCCCTCAAAGCCTAGTCCATTCACGACGACGAGTTTTGCGGCAGCCAATCTGCGTGCATCAGCTGGCGTTGGATCGAAGAGATGCGCGTCCGAGTTAGGACCGACCAGGCTTGTGACATACACATGCGGCCCCCCCACCTGGCGTACCATATCCGCCAGAATTGAAAAACTGACCACGACTGGAAGAGGTTCGCTCGCCAATGCTGGCATGCCAAAACTAAGCAACACCGAAACTATAAAAATTTTCGCTTTGATTAAAAATAATCGGCTCATCACGACTCCTTATGCTGTGGGGTAGGAAAAAGAATTAATCGGAAACTATCGCGAGACCCCAGACATAGAGATGCTAGATAGAAAATACCTGCCACCAAGACGATAGAGGGGCCTGAAGGAAAGTTAGCGTGGTACGACACCAAGAGACCTAAGACACCACTCAAGCCACCGAAAGCGGCAGCGAGCAAAGAGCGTGCGATCACGCCATAGCACCAAAATCGTGCTGCAGTGGCGGGCAACATCAACAGCCCAACCGCCATCAGAGTGCCAAGCGCCTGAAACGCAGAGACAAGCGTCAACACCACAATCATCATAAAAACCTGATGCACTAACGCGCCACGCCCGCCGACGGACCTCAGAAAACCTGGATCGAAACACTCAAGCATCAGTGGTCGCCAGATGAAACTGAGTACGAATAAAGAAATCGTTGAGGCAGCCGCAATCATGACAAGCGACTCAGTATCTATCGCTAGTACGCTACCAAACAGAAAGTGCAACAAGTCAACCTTGCTGCCAACAGTCGAAATCAGTAGCACGCCTAATGCGAGCGCGATCAAATAAAAAGACGCAAAGCTTGCATCCTCTTTTTGACTGGTCCAGCGGGTGACGAAACTCGCGATCAGAGCCATCAATGCCGCCGCCACAAAACTACCAAGGGTCATCGCGGGCAACGACAGTCCGAAAAAAATAAAGCCAACTGCAGCACCTGGCAGCACGGCATGCGCAATCGCATCACCCGCAAGACTCATGCGACGCAAGACGAGTATCGTTCCAATCGGACCGCAGGCCAGACCAATCGCCACGCAAGCAATCAATGCGCGACGCATAAATCCATATTCGACAAAAGGGGCAAAAGCCAAGTTGTAGATCGCAAGCAACCATTCCGAAAACATTAGCGCCCCCCTGCTTCGGGCGGACGTACGCACCAAGGCGCTCGATCATCCCAGTATTCAGCAGTCTGCCTTGCACGTTGCAAGTTTTCAGAGCTCAGCACTTCCTGACTCGGCCCCCAGGCAATCACCTCTCGCGCCATCAATAAAGTCTGCGGAAAGTGCCGACGGACCATCTCTAAGTCGTGCAGTACAGCAATCACCGTACGCGACTGTTGATGCCAGTTCAGCACAACACCCAACAAGTCCTCAGCGGTCCGCGTATCGAGCGCGTTAAAGGGCTCGTCAAGCAAAATAATCTGCGCATCCTGCATCAATAACCGAGCAAACAGAACCCGCTGTAATTGGCCCACGGACAGTTCACCAATGTAACGGCGTTCAAAACCAATCAACCCGACCGCAGACAACACCTCGGATGCCCGTCTTCGAATTTCAGCAGAGACAAGCCGAAAGCTGCCGAGCTCGCGCCAAGCACCAAGAGCCACAACATCCAGCACTCGAACCGGAAACTCGCGATCAATCGCTGACTGCTGTGGCAAGTAAGCCAACTTAGGTTGCGCACCGAGTGATGCCGTTGCTGATCCTGCAAAATGAATTGAGCCCTCAGTACCAGATTTCTGACCTGACAACGCCGATAAAAACGTGCTTTTTCCGGCCCCATTTGGCCCGACAATGGCAGTCAATGAGCCAGTTTGGAATGCGCCGCTGAGATGGTGAACCGCAGGATGGCCCTGATACGCAAGTGTCAAATTGCGGACCTCGATTGCCGTTTGCTGCTCAGCCATTTGTCCGCAACGCCCAAAATACTGCCAACCAAAGAACAACCAGAATCAAGAATGAATACATCAGACGCTGCCAAACGCTCATCCGCACAGGACTTTTTAAATCATCACTGCCAACGACTACGGCATGTGAGGTCGCCTGGGTATGGCCATGAGCATGGTCGTGGGTATGGCCATGTGAATGGTCGTGGGTATGGCCATGCGTGTGTTTGGGATCGGATTGCATTTACATCTCAGGGACAAGAGTTCGGCAAAGGGGTAATCTCTACGAATCAAGTTCGCAATACTAATGATAATACACTATCATTATCACTTAACCCTAACGGCATCTATTAATGGAACGTTCTACGCGTCAGCGCTCAGCCATTCAAGAAGCGATTCAGTCTGCAGACCGACCACTGCTTGCTCAGGAAGTACTTGAGCTTGCTGGCCGCGTCGTGCCGAGGCTCGGCATCGCAACCGTCTATCGCAACCTAAAAGCGATGGTCGAAGACGGGGTTCTCAGACAGGTCGTGCTCCCCGGCGAAAATCCTAGGTTTGAAGGATCAGGACATGGTCACCACCACCACTTTCGGTGCAATCAGTGCAACAAAGTCTTTGACATTCATTCGTGCCCGACAGATTTAGCAATGTTGGCGCCCAAAGGCTTCAGAATCGAAGACCATGATTTAACCCTCTACGGGCGCTGTAAAGATTGCTGAATTGCAGCACTGAGTAACAGCAGTCCTAGCCCAAGTACCGCAAAAGAAGCTAGCGACTGCAACACCGCGACGAAAATCTTTCCCCATATTTTCTGGGTGCCGCCCGCGACGCTGACAGAGACATGACTGATCCATAAAGAAGCAGACGCAAGTGCTGCAACTGTGATCCCAGTCCCAAGACCCATCGCAAGCGCTGCCGCAATGCCGGCAATAAAAAACCCTTGCGCTAATGAAAATACCAACACAAAGACTGCGCCCGTACAGGGTCTAAGCCCGACAGCCAAAATCGCTGAGATCGCCTTGGACCAATTCATAGGACCGGCGATTAGGTTGGGGTCAGGCATGTGAACATGCCCGCAACTTTCATCGTGCACATGCGTGTGGTGATGCGCGTGATCATGCGCGTGTTCATGCGCCTGGTGATGCACGTGTGTCGCCTGATGCGACATCACCCGACTCCTGCGTTCTAACCACCAACCTACAACCGGTTTGAGCACGTGTCGAGATACTAACCAGAGACCTAGCGCCACCATCATGGCGTATGAACCCAGCTCGAGCCACCACGTCGCACGATTCATTGCAACACCTGAGACCTGCAAGACGCCTGCGGCAATCGCCACCAGACCAATCGCGACGAAGGCTTGTAAAAATGCAGACAGCATCGCAAGCAACGCGCCGTTACGAATGGTTTCGCGATTGGCTAAAACATAAGCAGTCAGAACAGCCTTACCATGACCAGGCCCCAGCGCATGAAATACCCCATAACCAAATGACAACCCGAGCAGCCACCAGGCCGCCCACCCATCTTGCTTCCAAGCGCGAACAGCACCTGTGAGCTGACGGTAAAAGTGTCCCTGCCATGCGGCCATTTGACCACTGAACTCAGCGAACCACCCAGAGGTCGGTACGCTTAAGCGTTGCTCGGGTGTGGCAAAGGGATGCGCAGACTGGGCGTAGGCCATGTCGATCAACACAAAGCTCAGCAACGCGAACAACGTAATAAAGGTGCAATGACGCATGAAATGAGCAGAGCGTTTCATGAGCACTTGACTGTGAATTGGTGAGAGAGCTGCTTGACCGCTTCACGCAAATTCTCGGGCAACTCCTTTTGCTCTGGCGGAATCGACCATAGCAGGCGCTCTGTCTTTGGATCGAGAGGCCGTGGCGGCATGTAGTTAAACTGACAACCAGAGGGCACATCAATACCTTTGAACGACTTCAGACCTTTGTAATTAAAGGCCACAAAATAGCTTGGATCCTGAATGTCGACCTCTAAGCCCTTGGCACCGATTTTGACAGGCTGTTCGAGAGGTAATACAAAAGACAACACGAGCTGACTTAATTTTGGATCCCAAGTCGTTTGTGCCTGCTGTGGTGCGCCGTATGCAAGCACCTTGCCGCCAAGCATCATCTTGGTAAAAAAATGTGACTCCGGCTCGCCAAGCGCTTTTATCCATTCGCCCGTTATTTTCTGCAACTCTTGAGCGGGAACCTGCCCTGCTTTGTCACGCGGCATCCCTTGTAAAGCATACGTAGAAAACAACTCATCAAACAACCACGACTGACGCACGCTGGCAGCATTCCCTTGGCGATCGAATACCAACTCGACCGTGCCATCGATCCAAATATGGGGATGAGCCCGAGCCACAGGCAGCAATATGCACTGAGCGCTCATCACCAACAATAAACTACACAACATTCTAAATTTTTTATAGGTCATCTAATTAATACTCATTTGTGATGGGGCATGGCGAGGCAGCGCTAGTGTCCCATGCTAACGACTGATTTTTTTCAGGTCAAACTCGTTAGAATTAAAATATATTACTGAATTTGATTCATGAGTACACTGTCGGTCATGCGAAACCTGAATGCCCTCCTTGTCTTTGTCAAAGTTGCAGAAACCCGCAGCTTCACTCTTGCAGCACAACGGCTCGGCCTCACCGCCTCAGCCATCAGCAAATCTATTGCCAGACTCGAACAAGAACTCGGCGTCAAGCTCCTGCAGCGCTCGACTCGCTTAGTCAGCTTGACGGGTGAGGGGGCCAGTTTTTTTGAGCGCTGCCGTCAAATACTGACTGAAATCGAAGATGCCGAGACTGCGGTGACCGCAACGACCGCCACACCCAAAGGGCGCTTGCGCCTGCAAATGCCTGTTGGCTTTGGTCGACGAGTCGTCATTCCAAAAATGTTGAGTTTTACCCGACTTTACCCAGAACTGATTGTTGACATTGAACTGAGCGACCGTCATGTCGATCTGACTTACGAAGCCGTCGATGCCGCCATCCAAGTCGGCTACATCACGGATGATAGAGTTGTCGCGCACAAACTGTGCAATCTGAGCTTCGCGGCTTACGCCTCACCCGAGTACCTGCAGACCCATGGTACGCCGAAATCGCCAGACGACCTCGATCAGCATCAGTGCTTAGCCTATCTGTTGCCGATCTCCGGCGAACATCGCGAGTGGCAATTTACGAAAAACGGTCAGAATTTTTCGAGAACGGTCTCGGGAGTACTGAATATCAACAACGCAGAATCCTTACTTGAAGCGGCAATCGCCGGTGCGGGCATCGTGATGGTGAGCGACTTCATCGCCGGTGACGCATTGCGTTCCGGCAAGCTAAAACGGATTCTTTCTGATTATGTTGTAGCAGGGCCTGAGGTCTCCATCGTGTATCTTCCTCGTAGCACTCTGGCGGCAAAAGTCCGCGTCCTCATCGAGTTTCTTAAAGTAGTGGTTGAGGATATTGATCCTCAGGCACTCAGTAATATTCATCACTCATCGTAATGTGACCTCTCCATCCTAACAACAATCTACCTTTTCAAGAGACAAAGCAAACATGGCGACTCAACAGCCCGCACTCAATGTTCTATCCACCATGGCTCTGCGTAATGCACTGAAAACGTTGATCCCTACTTTTACTAAGGCCTCTGGCATCGAGATTGCCATTGATTACGGCGCGACCGCTCACCTCAGCGAGCGTATCCGTGCAGGTACGCGTGCTGACCTGCTGCTAGCCGTTGCCGGATCTATTGATGCGTTGATTTCAGAAGGAATCCTCAACACTGGGAGCCGCGTCGATTTGGTGAGCTCAGATGTCGCCATGGCCATTCAACAGTCAGCCGTAGCACCTGACATTTCTACCCAGGAAGCCTTTATTGCGACGCTTCGCGCTGCGCGTTCGATTGCCTTTTCCAAACAAGGTGCCAGCGGCTTGTATTTTGCCAGCCTGATCAAACGCCTCGGACTGGATGAGGAAGTGCGCGCCAAGGCAGTTGTGTTGGCGGAAGGATTAACCGGCGAACTCGTGCTAAAGGGCGAAGTTGAGTTCGCTGTGCAGCAAATGAGCGAACTGATGCAAGTCCCAGGCATCAATATATTTGGAAAACTACCTCCTGCCGTTCAACAATCTACTGTCTTTTCTGTTGGTGTTTTCAATCAAAATACTCAGGATGCTGCCACACAAGCTTTTATTGACTTTCTACGTACCCCTGAAGCCAAGCAAGCCTTTCAACTGCAAGGACTCGACGCACTATGAAGACTGAGCTGCACTTTCTGACTATCGCGCAGGCCGCCCAACAAATCAAAGCCCGGAAACTCTCACCCGTCGAATACGTTGATCATTTGCGCACGCGCATTGAGGCCTTAGATGACCAGATCAGCGCGTTCATCACCCCGACTTTTGGTCTTGCGCGTCAGCAGGCAAAACTCGCTGAAAGCGAAATAATGGCAGGTCGGTATCTCGGACCGATGCACGGCATCCCTTTTGGTGCAAAAGATATTTACGAAACGGCGGGCATCCTGACAACGGGGGGGTCAAGAATCGGACAAAAACATATTCCCGCCGCAGACTGCGCTGTCGTTTCACGCATGTACGAAGCCGGAGCTGTGTTGCTTGGCAAACTCAATACGCATGAGTTTGCGCATGGCGGCCCCTCACTCGACCTGCCTTGGCCACCCGTTCGCAACCCATGGAAACTCGATCGTTTTACGGGCGGATCCTCAAGCGGCTCGGGTGCTGCCGTGGCGGCCGGCTTTGTCGGTGCCGCACTAGGCACAGATACCGGTGGCTCAATTCGAGGTCCCGCCTCTTTTTGTGGAATTGCGGGATTTATGCCCAGCTCTGGCTTGGTCAGTCGAGTAGGCGTGATGCCAAACTCTTTTACGCTCGATCACTGTGGCCCCATGGCGTGGACGGTCGAGGACTGTGCCCTGATGCTTCAGGCAATCGCGGCGCATGACCCAGCAGATGGCAACAGTTTTTTGCAACCCATACCGAATTATGCTGAAAACCTTAGCGCAAACTTGAAAGGGTTGAAGGTCGGTGTGCTGCGTTATGTGTGGGAAGAAGATTTAGTCGTCAATGCAGAACATCGCAAGGCGCTTGATGAAGCCGTAGAAATCTTCAAAAAATTAGGCGCCACTGTCGAAGATTGCCGTCTGCGGCCGATGCAAGACTATATGGATGTCAAAGTCGTTCTCGCTGAAACAGAAATATTTGGTGTGCAACAGCAAGGTTTGCGGGAGCGCCCCCATGACTACGGTCGAGATTTTCTGACTCGTATTTTGCCTGCCGTGATGTTCCAGTCCCTGGATTACTTGGCCGCGACGCGCGAACATCGACGCATGCTCGAAGAAATGAAACCAATTTATGAAAAATTCGACGTGCTCCTGATGCCAGGCTTTGGCCCCGCGCAACCGATCACGGCGCATCGACCCATGAGCTTCTGGCACAAGCCTAATGCACAGGTGCTTGCCAATATTACTGGCGGCCCTGCTGTCTCTGTCAGTTGCGGATTCAGTTCTGAAGGTTTACCCATGGGTCTGCAAATTGTTGGTGCACCGCAGGCAGATGCGCTTGTATTAAGAGCGGGACATGCTTACGAACAAGCGGTTGCTTTGCGGGATCAACGCCCAACACTCACCCCAGGTCAGGCAGCACCTGTACTGAGCGCGCCCGACCTCACGCCTAACACCTCGCACTGCGATGCTGCGACGCGCGACTTTGCAGCCCGTATGGCTCAGAACGCCGGCCTGTCTCTCGATGAAGCGTTGATGGAAGTCCTGTGCGAAGCAGCACCTCTTGCCCTGGTGATGGCACACCGGCTTAGGAAAAATCGAAATTGGTTTGATGAACCCGCCAATGTATTTCGTCCAAGCAACGCTTGAACTACTAAATAACATCGCAACTACCGTACACATTACTCAACCCGCCCCTACATATCATTCAGGATTTCGTTATGAAAACGTATCGCATAGCTGCCATTCCCGGCGATGGCATTGGCAAAGAGGTCATCCCAGAAGGTCAGAAGGTTTTACAAGCCATTGCAGCGAAAGACGCTGGACTCAAATTCGAATTTGAAAGTTTCGACTGGGGCGGTGATTATTATCGAAAGCACGGCGTGATGATGCCTGAAAATGGCTTGGATGCACTGCGCGATAAAGATGCGATCTTGTTTGGCTCAGCCGGTGATCCACATATTCCTGACCACATCACTCTTTGGGGGCTTCGTCTAAAAATTTGCCAAGGATTCGATCAGTATGCAAACGTGCGCCCCACGCGCATCCTGCCCGGTATTGATGCACCGCTTAAGCGCTGCACACCTGAGCAACTCGACTGGGTGATCGTGCGCGAAAATTCAGAAGGTGAATATTCTGGCGTGGGCGGTCGTGCCCATCAGGGTCACCCCATCGAGGTTGCGACAGACGTCAGCATGATGACGCGCGCCGGTGTCGAGCGCATCATGCGCTATGCCTTCAAACTGGCGCAGTCACGACCACGCAAGTTACTCACTGTCGTGACCAAGTCCAATGCCCAGCGACACGCGATGGTCATGTGGGACGAAATCGCATTGCAAATCAGTAAAGAGTTTCCTGACGTGAAATGGGACAAGGAATTGGTCGACGCCGCGACTGCCCGCATGGTCAATCGCCCTGCCACCCTCGACACAATTGTTGCGACGA
>Ga0105050_10002800_pt1 | contig 24634 bp, 18 predicted proteins | sample FRY01_FD_78088 | JGI IMG/M metagenome (GOLD analysis project Ga0105050, IMG submission 78088) | Freshwater microbial communities from Lake Fryxell liftoff mats and glacier meltwater in Antarctica - FRY-01 | ecosystem: Environmental > Aquatic > Freshwater > Ice > Glacier meltwater ...
AATTTTTTACCTTCTTTCAAATTCGCTTCGCTAGAGTAACGAATTAAGCCTAAGGGTTTGTTAATTTTCTCCATAACACTATCACATGCATCTATACAAGCCGTACAATGCACACATTCCAACTGGGTGCCATTGCGAATATCGATTCCAGTGGGGCAAACATCAATACACAATCCACAATCCACGCAATCGCCAAGTTTTTCTTCCATCACGGAATCTTTTTGAATTTTGCCTCTAGGCTCCCCTCTGTTAAAATCGTAAGCAACAACTATAGATTGCGAATCTAATAAAACCCCTTGCAATCTTCCATAAGGGCAAATCATAACACAAACCAATTCACGCATTCTGGCAAACACGAGATAAAAGACCGTGGTGAAAATAAGGATTGAAATTAGACCTCCCACATGCTTTCCCAACGGGTCTGTAACAATATGCAATAAAGCATCAGAACCGATTATATAGGCTAAGAACGTGTTTGAAATTACAAAAGAAATAATCCAAATAATAACATTTTTTGTTCCTTTTTTTATCAGTTTTTCTTGGTTCCAAGATTGCTCCTTCAATTTTTTTTGTTGCGCAGGAGAACCCTCAATCCATGTTTCTATGCGGCGAAAAACCATTTCCATAAATATAGTTTGCGGGCAAGCCCAACCACAAAATACACGCCCAAAAATTGCCGTAAAGGCTATGATAAATACTATAAATGTTATTAATCCTATAGCGAGAAGATATAAATCCTGAGGCCAAAAAGGAACCCCAAAAATGATAAATTTTCTTTCTAAAACATTGAAAAGAAACAAAGGATGCCCGTTGTATTTAACCCAGGGTGCAGATAGCAAAAAAAACAGGAGCACCCAGCTAAATTGGGCGCGCCATTTGTAAAATTTGCCTTGGATTATTTTAGGAAAAAGCCAAACTCTTTTTCCTTTTCTATCCACATTTACGAGGTGTTCTCTAAAATCGGAAGTGTCCCTTTTTGCCATGTGGTAAAGTTACGCTAATAATAAAAACAATGGTAGTGATAATTATTTCAAAATTTCTCTTTCATTTCCAATTTATCCCCTTGCGGCTCTTTTTCACCTGCTGGCTTGCTACCCTGCAAACTTAGCACATAGGAGGCTACTGCGCGCATATTTGGAGGAGATATTTGGTCTTTCCAAGCCACCATGCCTTTCTCTAAAACACCGTTCTTAATGGTTGCAAATACTTCTTTTATGGAATTTCCATGTATCCAATACGCATCGGTAAGATTTGGTCCATTTTTTCCCTCTCCTTTTTCGCCATGGCAGGCGGCGCAGCGTTGTACAAATATTTGTCCAGCATCAGCCAATTTGCCTTTGTCTTTTTGCAACGTCACGTTGGTTTCATCCACATTTCCCTCATGTTTGGCAAGGTAAATTTTAGCACCTGCCTTTCGCGCAGCATCATCCGCCAGGTATTCTTGAGTAGGGTTAAGTCCATTTTTTAGAACAGCGTAATGCACCAGGTAAATCCCTGCAAATACAATTGACCCATAAAATAAAAACATGAACCACGGTGGGGGCGGATTGTCGAGCTCACTGATACCATCAAAATCTTCTTTTAGATCTACTTCTGCATCCAAAAAAGATGGCCTGATTTGAAACAGTCTATCCTGCCAAGTTATTGCTTTAGGAACACCTACCAATGGTTTTTCATGAATGCCTAAAATCACTTTTTTTCCTTTATCTAAAAATAGGACGCCATTCAATATCATAATAACACCAATGGCGATGGCAACACCCAGTGCTTTTATGGACCACAAATACCAATCGCCTTGGGGTGCTTTTGGCAACACCATTAGGTTAAATACCAATAAAACCATAATTAAAGCCAACAGCAATAAAGCACTTATCGCACTCCTCAAGAATCCCAATCTTTCGGAAGAAAAATCCTGTTTCCAATAATTTTCTTTTTCAGTATCCGCAACTCCAACATAGGATTTGAAGACTTGAACCCGATTTAATAGGTCCAAACCAGAAAACAATGCAAAGGCCGCAATTCCAATAAAAAACATATACAATGTCTGAATCCAGGGTTGCTGATTTGCCCACTCTGCAAGTTTAGGAAAGAAGGCAAAAATGGCAATGGGTATTACCACCAGTAACATCAATCCTGTTAATATTCTTAAAAGACTTTTCATAGATCTATACTTTTGTTAGTTTCGTTTTCTGTAAAAGGAATATTTCGCAAATAATTAGTTTGCTTTTTTGTGAGGAATAGCAAGTGAACTAGCACACCTAAAAAAAACAAACCAAAGATTATCAGCGATAAAATCATCCAAAAATCAACACCATTTATTTTACCAATTAAATCGTTCATTTTACTTCATTTTTTACGACAGTTGTGGTTTCAAGAAAACTTCCCAAATGGTGTAAATAGGCAATTAATGCTACAATTTCTGTGCGGTTGGTAACAACAACTCCCCTTACTTTTAATTTGGCCACTATTTCATTGGCCTGTTTATCCAAATCAGCCAGCGCCTCATTTTCATACCCTTTAGGATACGGAACGCCTACGATTCGGAGTGCTTTTATTTTACTTTTTAAATCACCCAACTCCATAGATCGTGAATTGTCGCAAAGCCAACTATACTGTGGCATAATGGATTGTGGATTCGCATTTCGCGGGTTGTTCATATGCCTCCAGTGCCATTCTTCATCCTTGTACGTATTTGGATTGGATTTTACACCACCTCTACTTAGGTCTGGCCCTGTTCTTTTTGAACCCCAAAGAAAAGGATGGTCATATACGCCTTCACCGGCCTTGCTATATTCGCCATACCGTTCCACCTCACTTGGGAAAGGCCTTACCATTTGGCTATGGCAAGAAACGCAGCCTTCTCTAATGTAAATATCTCTTCCTACAAGTTCTAGCGGAGTGTATGGTTTTACAGTTGCTATACTCGGGATATTGGATTTAACAATGAATGTAGGAATCATTTGCACCAGGCCTCCAATAGAAACGGCTACCAAAGAAAACAACAACATGGTTAAGGGACGAACCTCAATCCATTTGTGCCAATATTTTGTGCCTTCTTTATGGTGTTCAATTCCATATGCTTCAGCCTCTTCGTTGGCAATCAGTTTGCCCGATTTCACGGTTTTAATTAAATTCCAAGCCATGATTATTGCACCTGTTAAATACAACAAACCACCGACACCACGAATTGCATGAAGGAATATTATACGTTCAGTAGTTTGCAAAAAAGTGTATGTTAAAGTACCATCTCCACTGAACTCTTTCCACATCATTCCCTGGGTCCATCCGCTAAAATACATAGGCACGGCATAGAAAATTATACCCAAAGTGCCAATCCAAAAATGGGTATTTGCCGCTTTTTTAGAATGCAAAGTGGTATTAAAAATTCTAGGGATGATATAATAAAGCATGGCAAAGGTTAGAAATCCATTCCAACCCAATGCACCTACATGCACGTGTGCTACAATCCAATCCGTAAAATGAGCTATGGCGTTAACACTTTTTAGCGATAGCAAAGGACCTTCGAAAGTTGCCATGCCGTAGGCGGTTATGCCCACCACCATACATTTCAACATCACATCATCTCTAACCCTGTCCCAGGCTCCGCGCAAGGTTAGTAGGCCATTTAACATACCGCCCCAACTGGGAGCAATGAGCATGATGCTGAATGCAACCCCCAATTGTTGAGCCCAATCTGGCAAAGAACTGTAAAGCAGATGGTGTGGACCAGCCCATATATAAAGAAATATTAAAGACCAGAAATGCAATATAGATAATTTATAAGAATAGATAGGACGCTGTGCCATTTTAGGCATATAGTAATACATTAAACCTAAAAACGGAGTTGTAAGAAAAAAGGCAACCGCATTGTGGCCATACCACCATTGAACCAGTGCGTCTTGCACACCCGCATACCAGCTATAGGACTTAAATAAGGTAACTGGCATTTCAAAGGAGTTTACAATGTGCAACATAGCCACAGTGACCCAAGTGGCTATGTAAAACCAAATGCCCACATAAATATGTTTTTCACGCCGTTTAATAATGGTACCGAACATATTAATCCCAAAAATGACCCATGTAATTGTAATCGCAATATCTATTGGCCACTCGAGTTCGGCATATTCCTTGCTTGTTGTAAATCCCAAGGGTAAGGTTAGCGCAGCACTAACAATGATGAGTTGCCACATCCAAAAATGCAATTTCGACAAACCATCACTAAAAATTCTAGCTTTTAACAAACGTTGTAAGCTGTGGTATATACCCATAAAAATGGCATTGCCAACAAATGCGAATATTACGGCGTTTGTGTGCAGAGGTCTTATTCTGCCAAAAGTACTCCATGGGGTAAAATTAAGCTTGGGTTCTACAAGTTGAAATGCAATGATAACCCCAACGAGCATTCCAACAATGCCCCATAGAATAGTTGCATAGGCAAAGTTTTTGACGATGCTGTTGTTGTATGAAAATGATTCTTTATTCATAGAAAATATATGTTTTTTTATTTATTTTTTATTTTTATTGTATCGTCAAATAGCATTCTATGCGCAGGCGTTTCTAAGTCATCTGCTTGTCCACTGCGAACCCACCATATAAATAAAGTTAAAAATATTGCTGCCAATGAAACAGAGCAAATAATTAAAAGAATCGCAATTTTCATGGGTTGAATTTCTCCTTTCTATATACAACATATTTAGCCCTTGACCATGCGTAAAACATCAGTATTATAGAACTTGTTGGCATAAGTATTGCGGCCAAAAGGGGTGACATATTGCCCGAAACTGCAAAAGAAATTGCAACAAAGTTATACAGTAAACTTACCACAAAAGTTTCTTTAATGATACGATACGATTTGCATTTTTGGCAATTGAAATAAAATGGGGTAAATAATTAAAATCCTTTCTTAACAATATTGCATCTGCCTGGGGTGTAAAATTGTTGGTGGATTCGGTAACAACCATGCCAACGTCGCCTGCCTTTAGCGCGGCAGCATCATTCAGTCCATCTCCCACCATAATTACAGAATGCTTTTTTTGCAATTGACAAATGACCTTCACTTTGTCCGCTGGAGATTGGTTGAAATATACATTGCTAAAATTGTAGTTGCAATTTTTTAGCAATGTATGTTTTTCTGCATCAGAATCTCCGCTGGCAATGATCAATTCCAAGCCTTTGCTTTTTAATTTCGTTAAAGTAGTTCCCAAATCCTTATGATATTCGCTAAAGATTTCAATGGGGGCTAAAATTTCATGGTCCATAGAAAACCAAACTTGCTTTTTCTCAGAATCTTTTGGCAAAGAATCTTCTGATTTAACCCAATCTCTGTTTCCCAACTTTAATGTAAAATTGTTCACTTCTGCAAAACTTCCTTTGCCAGCATATTCTTTAAATAAACTTGCTTTTAATTCAGAGAATTCCAGTAAAGATTGGGCTATCGCTAGGCTATAAGGGTGAATACTTTGTGACGCAATTGAATACAGCAATTGCTTCTGCAGTAGGGTATAAGTTTTGGGAACTCGCGCAGAAATACCGTTTTCTTCTGTAAGGGTGCCAGTTTTGTCAAATACGATAACTGTAGATTCTCCAATAACACCAACAACTTCAGGTTTACGTAAATACAAACCATGTTTTGCCATATAATTGGCTACAATATTATAGGCAAATGGAGGTGCCAATGCCAAAGCACAAGGGCAAGCAACCATGAGAACGGCAGTTACAGCAAACCATGTTCTTTCTTGATTTATGGGGAACCAATAAATAAAAGTAAGAATAGCAATAGCAATGGTTCCTATAATAAAATACTTGCTTATTTTAGACTCGAATGAAAGCACTTTAGCCCCATTCATTTCATTGTCTCCTGTAGATTTCCAAATTTCAGCCAATCTGCCATTGTCAAAAGCGCGGATGACCTCCATTTCGAACAATGCACTGGTATTTTTACCTCCCCCTAAAAGAATTTCACCTGCAACCTTTAATACTGGCACACTTTCACCCGTTGCAAAAGAGTAGTCTATAAAGGCTTCGGTCCCCATTAAGATTCCGTCCGCCGGTATAATTTCACCATGGCCTATAGACAACCTATCCCCTGGCACCAAATCAATAACTTTTTTAGGAACAAGCTTCTCTTTCACCAGTGTTCGCGCAACCAATGGAAAAAAATTGCGTGCTTTTTCACCAAATCGCAAAGCATCAAAAGTTCTGTTTTGCAGCCAAGAACCCAAGATTAAAAAGAAAATCAATCCCGCCAAACTGTCAAAATACCCTGTTCCAGAGTTGCTGGTTACTTCAAAAATGCTGCGCACCCACAAAGCCCCTATTCCCAAAGCCAAAGGAACTTTAACAGACAATGTTTTAAACTTTATCCATGTAGCAATGGATTTAAAATAATCGGACCCACAATATAAAACCAAGGGTATGCTTAAGATTACATTGAGCCCGTTAAATACATTTCCCAATTCAGTTTCGTGCGTTGCGTCTAATCCCAAATATTGGGGGAAACTAAACATCATGATATTTCCAGCACAAAAGCCAGCAACCCCCAGTTTGGTTAAAATATTACGAATGTGTTTTTTATCCAAATTGTTATCATCTTCAGGCATTAGGGATGGCTCGTATCCGATGCTGCGCAAGAGTATTACAATTTTACCAAATTCTGTCTGGCTGGGATTGAAACTGATTTTTAATTGTTTTTTTACAAAATCTGCTCGGCTATCCAGAATTCCTTTGTCTAATTCTGAGAGCCTTTCTAAAAGCCAGATGCAACTGGAACAATGCATGGCCGGAATATGAAAAAGTAAAATCCTCTTGTCAGCACTGTCGAACAAGGTGAAATTTTGAACCATTAAATTTAATTCTGCCAAGTTCCATACTGTATCCTTCCCCACATTTCGGCTGTTTCCCGAATGTGGATTTAAATGGTAATACCCACACAATCCATTTTCATTTAGAATTGTGTATACCACCCTGCAGCCATCGCAACAAAATGCATTGCTTTCAAATAAAATAGGATCCCCCGAAATCTCTGTTCCACAGTGAATACATATAAGATTTGTTGCGTTCTCGATTGCTGCCATGGGTCAATTACAGTTTAACAGACCGCTAAGGTATTGTGTATTTTACAAACTACCGTTTGTTAGCCTACGCTATAAAACGTTTCAATTTTCTCTAACCTAAATATAATACGTTGTTATATAATTGTTTACGTTTCTATTTGTAAAGGCTCTAAATATCGATTATGGCCAATTTAGAACGAATCAAAATTAGAACAAATGGCTTGAATTGCCAAATCGTACCCAAACATACCAAAGCCAGAAATACTGCCTCTGCAATGGGCGAGTAACAAGTCCGTTCTTCTCTCTGGCTCTCTGGCATAAATGTTTGAGATATGCACCGAAATTACAGGAACGGCAACTGAACCAACAGCATCAGCAATGGCGATGCTCGTATGCGAATAGGCACCAGCATTCAAAACAACACCTAGGCATAGTTTATCCTCATCCAAAGCTTGCAATTTATTTATTAGTTCACCTTCAATATTGCTTTGGTAATATGTGAGTGTTATTGCCGGGTATAGTGCATCTAATTTTAACAAATATTGTTCAAACGACAAATTGCCATACATTTCTGGCTCGCGTTTTCCTAGCATGTTCAAGTTTGGCCCATTTATTATTGCAATATGTTGCATATTCTTTCACAAACATAAATTAAACCCTTGGCATTGCTTTCTATATTAAAAAAAAATATTGAATTTCATATAAGTGTGGATCAAATTTCTTACGTTTGCATATTGTGAAAATTGTTTACAATCGAAAGCATGCGTAAAAAAAGATTCTACCCCATTGTGTTCGTTACCTTAAATTTACTAGGTACCAGCTTCTCTTACTCCCAAAGTGGAGCCTCATTTTTTGCCGATTTTACTTTACCTGGAAGAGCCAACCAGGGTGCTGTCTTTTCCATGACCCAAGACGCCGAAGGAAATATGGAAATTGCTACATCCAATGGCGTTGTGGTATATGACGGTGCCAATACTTTGCTTGTAGGAACTGGTGCAGACGTGGATGAACTAGACTTTGTGCCAGAATTGGGAAAAACATATGCTGCCTGTGAAGGAAGAATTGGATTTATATCAAGAAATGCTTTTGGCAAGTATATTTTTACCCGCATTCCGTTAACTGGGATGGATTTTCAATCCTTTCAACTGGTAACTCATGTTGGCAAGGATGTTTATTTTCAAAGCGATGACTATGTGCTTAAGGTTTCCAATGACAAATTGGTTCAAAAATGGAATCGGCCCAACGAAGGAAACTACACAGGCTTATTTGTTTTGTCTAACACTGTATTTGTAAATGTAGCAACTGCGGGTTTGTATACTCTAGAATCCAATGGTAAATTAAAAAAACACGCAGTTGACGATAGTCGTATTGCAGAATCATTTTTATATTTCAGTGTTACACGGGGGAAAGGTGAAGTGATTCTGGGAACTGAAGAAAGTGAATTGTTGCTTTTTACAGGTTCAGAATTGAAAGTATTGGCTGTGGACAAGGGCAATTATCTTAAAGAAAAGGTTCTTCTAGGAGGCAAACGTTTGGACGACAATTATATGGCTGTTTCCACATATAGCGGTGGGCTTATGGTTTTAAACATGTACAACGGTATAGTGTCTGAATCCTACAATACCTCTACTGGTTTTCCTGATGATAATATTTCATGTATAGCAGTAGATAACAGTCATGGATTGTGGACAAGTCATGAAGAAGGGCTTACACGCATAGACCGCAACATACCCGTTAAATTTTTTGGCGCTTATCCTGGTCTAAGTGGCACCGTTAAATCTGTGGCAGAATCCAATGGTGTTTTGTATGCCGGCTGCACTGATGGTTTATATTGGCTAAAATCTGCGGCAAATGCAGAAGAATATGAGCAAGCACTTAAGCAGGCAGAAAAAATAAATAAATCTAATTTAGAGGCAAAAAAACATGCTGGTTCGGGAACAGGATCTAAAAAAGAAGATGGAGAAAAAGAAGTAGAAGTTAAAAAAGAAACAGAAATCATACAAAATCAAGACCCTGACAACCAATCTAACAAAGAGGAAAAAACAGATAAAGTGGAATCTGGGTTAAACAATGCCAAGCGTAAATTAAAAAAATTATTTGAACGAAAAAAGGGCAGCACAGGATCTGGTGGAGAAAAATCTACCCAAGAGGCTAACCCGCGCGATGGAAAAGCTCTTGGTAAATACACGTCCTCCTCTGTTTTCAAATTTGCTTCTTTAGGTGCCGAAAAAGGTACACAATTTGTTTATGTAAAAATTCCCGGTGTGAATGGTAGGGTGAAAAAATTAATAGCTTCCCTGAAAGGATTGCTCTGCGCCACTAATACTGGATTATATCTTTATGGGACAGATGGAATAAAGAAGATATATGAGGGTGAAATACGCGATATTACATATGCCTTCAATAAAATTGTTTTCATTGGTTTGTCAGACATAAATATTCTTGCCGATGATGGTACAGTTTACTCCTTGAATTTAAAACAATCCCATAAAGTATTAGGTTCAGTATATTTGGAAAATCCCACAACCATGTGGCTGGGAGAAACAAACAAAGCCTTGCGGGTAGAGTTTACCCCAACTGGAGCCGTTACGAAGGAGTCAACAGTAGAAGTGCCAGCCGCTTTTAGAGACATGGTTTCGGTTTGCAAATCTGGGGACATCGTTTATCTCGTATCTTCGAGTGGCTTGTTTGAATACCAACCAAGTTCGTCCACGGCAATTCAAAGTACAAAAGTACAAAGCGATGAAAACGAAATTTTTCATTATTTGATAAATCAGGCCACTAATACTTTGTTTGTGCAGACAACGGAAGGCTGGTGTGAGGTAAAACCAGGAAATGCGTTTAGCCCAATGGGTCTCTTAGACGTTATTACAGGTGTTAAATATATAACGCGGTCTAACACAGGTTCTTTGTGGGCTGTAAGTGCTGATGGAGGCATATATTTTCTAAATAAATTCTCTACTGCTTCTGCTGCTGCGGGTTTCAACGTATTCGTCCGCGGTGTGAACGGCACTAATGGAAACGCTTTTAACCTTTCCGATTTGTCTATTACGCACAGAGAATCTGAGGTGGACATAAAATGGGGTAGTAATTTTTTCATACAATCAGGAGGAACTTGGTATTCCTATAAAATAGATGGGTGGAAATCTGAGTGGTCCCCTTGGACACGCCAAACAAGTAAAACTTTTGCGCTGCCATCCGGCAATCATAAGTTTAGAATAAAAGCAAGAGACATTTACGGACATGAAAGTCCAGAAAAGGTTTTGGATTTTTACATTAGACCCCCATTTTGGGAAACTTGGTGGTTTTATACACTGCTTGCGTTGGCTTTGGGTGGCGTAATTTGGATTGTTTTTAGGTGGCGCAATAAAGCGCTTATTGAAAAACAAAAACTTCTGGAAAGTATGGTTAAGGAAAGAACCGCAGAATTGGCCGACGAGAAAGAAAAAACCGAAGAGTTATTGCTAAATATTTTACCTGTTGCGGTTGCACAGGAGCTGAAAGATGTAGGTCACAGCAGTGTTAGAAAACATTCTGATTCGGCGGTAATGTTTACAGACTTTTGCGATTTTACGAAACTTTCTAAAAATATGACCGCAGAAGAGTTGGTTTTAAAGTTGGACAGATACTTTAGAAAATTTGACGAGATTGTAGACAAATATGGGATTGAAAAGATTAAAACCATCGGCGATTCATATATGTGCGCAGCAGGTGTTCCTCAACCCAAAACCCAAAGTTCATTGTCCATAGTTATGGCGGCATTAGAAATTGTAGAAATTGTAGAAAAGGATGAGACAAACTGGAAAATACGCGTAGGAATACAAGTAGGTGGCTTGGTAAGCGGTGTTGTGGGTAAACGCAAATTTGCATACGATATTTGGGGCGATACTGTAAATGTTGCCTCGCGCATGGAAAGTAGCTCTGAGCCTATGCATATTAATATTACCGAGCAGGTGTACGACAAAATTAAGGATTACTTCGATTGTGAAAAAAGAGGGGAAGTAGAGGCCAAGAGCTTGGGAAAAACGAGCATGTATTTTGTTCGAGGCCTAAAACACCAATACCGCCAAAACGGGAGTCCTTTAGAACCAAGCAAAGCATTTTTAGCACTTTTAAACTAATATTGCAAAACCAACACTATATGGTAGACTTAACAGGAGCAAAAAATTTCGTTCTAGGTGAGTTGGAAAACCAACTACCTGAAAACTTAACTTATCATGGCCTATGGCACACAAAAAGCGTTTATGGCGCTGCCAGATCATTTTCCGAATTTTACAATTTGAAAGGAGATGATTTAATTATTTTAGAAACCGCAGCGCTATATCATGACAGTGGATTTTTGCGCGTATACAGAAATCACGAAGAGGCTGGATGTGAAATTGCCAAAGAAGTGCTCCCAAAATACAATTACACGGCTGATATGATTGACCAAATCAATGAACTCATCATGGCTACAAAACTACCTCAAACACCCAAAAGGTTTCTAGCAGAGTTGATTTGCGATGCAGATTTAGATTATATTGGTGGAGAAGATTATGAAAGAATTGCACATTTGCTTTTTGAAGAATTCAGCGAATATCACATTGTTACTTCTGAATTGCAGTGGTTTGAAATGCAAGCAGGTTTTTTGCAAAATCACACCTTTTTTAGCGACTACTCAAGGACGCACAGAAATCCTGGGAAATTGAAAAATCTCGAAATTGTAAGAAAAAAATTAGAAATATTAAGAAAAAATGAGCAATAGCATCATACTCGTTCCATTCGATTTTACAGAAGAGGCGGAATGCGCCCTTAACCACGCAGTTGGTATGGCCCGAATGCACAATTCGTCAATTATTCTAAACCACATTGTAGACAAAAAGTCTTTGTCCAATCTAAGACACGACCATAAATCCATTTTAGATTTAGACAAGGAATTTGCCGATTTTGGCAAAAAAATGTCTGAAAAATACAATACCAAAATTGATACATTATTAAAAGAAGGTGATATTTTTCATGCCATTCCAGAAAGTGCAGAATCTACCAATGCGGCATTGATTGTTTTTGGCACCCATGGAGTTAAAGGGATGCAACACATCATAGGTGCTTTTGCTTTAAAGCTTGTAACTTCTGCATCGGTTCCTGTGGTAATTGTTCAACGCAGACCTATAAGAGATACTGGGTATAAAAAAATTATCTATCCGGTAGATGAAAACCCGTATTCGAAACAAAAAGCATATTCCGTTGCTGCATTTGCAAAAGAAAATGATGCGGAAGTGCTTGTATTCCCAAAGAAAAACTCAGACGCACATTTTCAAAATTATACTGATGGGAATTTGCGCTATTCTAACAAAGTATTTGAAGAAGAAGGTGTTAAATTTAGAGCTTTTACCAACGACAGCTCGCATAGTTTTTCTAAACAAGTTATAGATTTTGCTGCAAAAAATGACGCAGACATAATTGCCATTACCACCCAAGATAGCGATGACCGAGATGTGGGTGATATATTTGTAGGGAGTGAAGATGTAAGAATCATTAACAATGAAGCTGAAATCCCTACCCTTTGCATCAATGCTGTGGTATCCTTAAAGGTGGGTGGTTTGTCCGGGGTAACTGGTACATAATTTTTGAAAAAAGCTGTTGTAACTGGGGCCAGTGGTTTTTTAGGCTCTTATCTGTGTGCTGATTTGTTACAAAATGGCTATTCTGTTGTGGCCTTTTCTCACATTCAAGAACCTCTACTTTTTCAAAAACTATCGGTTAAATTAAATTTGCCCATTAAAAATATTGAATGGCGGAAAGTGGATTTATCAGATCCAGACGAAATTGGTTTAGCTATTTCAGGCAAGGATGTAGTTTTTCATTGCGCGGCCAAAATAAGTTTTGAAAATGCGGACATTGCTGAAATGATTGAATCTAATGTGGAGTGCACAAGAAACGTTGTAAACGCCTGTTTAAAAGCAAAAGTTGCCAGTTTGATTTTTGCCAGTTCCGTTGCTGCTTTAGGCCGAAAATCACAAAATAACCAAATCGATGAAAACTGTGACTGGGTAGAAGGTGCATTTAACAGCCCATATGCTATAAGCAAGCACCTAGGTGAACTAGAAATATGGCGAGGTATGGAAGAGGGTTTAAATGTGTCTATAATTAACCCTGGGATTATTTTAGGCGCAGGGGATGGTACAACAGGCTCGAATCAGATATTTTCGCACTTGCGCAGTGGAAATAAATTCTATCCAAGTGGAATCAACGGATTTGTAGGGGTGAAAGATTGTGCAACTATGATGAGACTGCTCTATGAAAATGAAATCTTTGGCCAAAGAATGATTGCCGTTTCTGAAAACATAAGTTATTTCTCCATTCTCAGTATGGCCGCAAAAGAAATGCGTGTAGACCCTCCCAAGTGGGAATTAAAAGGCTTGCTGTTTCAATTCGTTTATGGAGTTGCGGTTTTTTGTGAAAAAGTTCATATTCCTTTTCCTTTGCCTTCTGCGGGCATAAAAAGTACCAGTTCTGAAAACTTTTATATTTCCATACATGCGGGTTTAAAAAACTTATTTTCCTATACCCCTATTGAAAAAGTGATTGCAGATGCTGTTTCAGAATTGAATTCAATGGGATAACTTTTTCCTGAAAGACAAGGTTTCTATTAATTTTGCAGCATGAAAGTTGGCGTTGTTGTATTTCCAGGTTCAAATTGTGACCATGATTTAATAGATACACTTGAAACCATTGGCCAATTAAAGGTTGAAAAATTGTGGCATCTCGATACCGATTTAAAGGGTTGTACGCATGTTTTTTTACCCGGTGGTTTTAGCTATGGCGATTATTTGCGCAGTGGAGCAATTGCACACTTATCCCCAATTATGAAATCCGTAGGCTTGCATGCTTCACAAGGCGGTTTTGTAATGGGTATTTGCAATGGATTTCAAATTCTATGCGAAAGTGGATTGTTGCCTGGTGCGCTTGCCCGCAATACAGATTTAAAGTTTACTTGCAAAAATGTTCACCTTGTTGTGGTTAATACAGATACCCAATTGACGCATAAAATAGCACCAAAATCTGTGTTAACTATACCTATAGCGCATGGCGAAGGTAGGTTTGTGTGCGACGATAAAACATTATATGACATAGAAAGTAATGGCCAAGTAATGTTCCGTTATTCAGATTCATTGGGCAATGTTGATGCAGATTCGAATCCCAATGGTTCGATAAACAACATCGCTGGTATTTGCAACGCCAGTAAAAATGTTTTTGGTATGATGCCGCATCCAGAAAGATGCGCACTGCCCCATTTGTTCAACGAAGATGGGAAACAATTATTTGAAAGTATTCTATATTCGCTATCTGCTAAAATGCTGGTTTAGTCTTCCTTCGTCATTTTATTGTCATTCTCAAATATCTCCTTGCAACGTATTAGGTGCTACCATCGTCTAAGTTGTATACAATAATTGGAACGCAATTTGTGTTTAATGAAATGGAGGTGAATATGAAATCCCAAGTTAACAAACCCGTAAAAGGCAAAACAAAAACTGCTTTGCCACCAAAACAACGCCAAGACAACAGTAGTGCCCAGCGCGCTGCAGGTGTATAAGGTTTGCGGATAAAAACGCAAACCCCTGCTTTTATATTGTTTAGCGATTTGTTATATTCAACAATCATCCTCTCTGCGATGGGTTGGTTGGTGCCATCCCCGACCAATGAGAACCCCCGTTACTTTCTCACCTGTCTTTTGTTGCCACCATCAACCAAGGGGAGCTCTGCCGGTTGTGTGCTGCCTCCGGCCATAATTTGCAATAGGTTGGTTGGTGCCATCATCAACCAATGAGAGTCCCGTTGCTTTCTCCCCTGTCTTTTGTTGCCACCATGCAGCCTTTGTTTTAGGTCGGTTGGTGCCATCATGCAGCATTTGCGATAGGTTGGTTGGTGCCATCACCAACCAATGGGAGCTCTACCGGTTGTGTGCTGCCTCCCGCCAGAATTTGCTTTAGCGTTGGTTGGTGCCATCATCAACCAATGAGATTCCCCGTTGCATTCTTCGCTGTCGTGTTTTGTCACCGACCAACTTGTAGATTTATTTAATTTGTGCGCTTTTTTTCTCTACCCAGTTTTGATTGTTCACAACACCCACTCTAGTGAGCATGCCGTAAAACCATTTGAATTATGCTTGTTTATTCGCCTGATTTCAGGCGTTCCGCATTTTCAGCAACTTGCAGTGCATGTATTAGCGGCTCCAAATCCCCGTTAATTACCTCTGGCAAATTGTATAATGTAAGCCCTATTCTATGATCTGTTACCCTGCTTTGGGGAAAATTATACGTTCTAATTTTTGCGCTTCGATCGCCCGTACTAACCAGCGTTTTTCTTTTTGCAGCAATGGCGGCCATGTGTTTGTTGTATTCCAGTTCATACAATTTGGTTCTAAGTATCTTCATCGCCTTTTCTCTATTACCCAATTGGTTTCTTTCTGTTTGGCAAATCACCACCATACCACTGGGAATATGGGTAAGCATAACCTTTGTCTCAACCTTGTTTACATTTTGTCCGCCAGCCCCGCCGCTTCGGGAAGTTTCCATTTTTACATCCGCATCTCTTACTTCTACATCTACCTCCTCCGCTTCGGGCATTACCACTACGGTTGCAGCAGAGGTATGCACCCTACCCTGACTTTCTGTAGCAGGAACCCTTTGCACGCGGTGCACGCCACTTTCGTATTTTAAAACACCGTAAGAACCAGGTGTTTCTATTTCCATAATAATTTTAGAATAACCACCCTTGCTGCCCTCAACCACATCAACTGTGTTCATTTTCCAGCCTCTGGTTTCGCAGTACCTTGTATACATTCTGTACAAATCGCCAGCAAAAATGCAAGCCTCGTCTCCACCGGTACCTGATCTAATTTCCACCACCGCTGGTTTATCGTCTTCGGGGTCTTTGGGCAACAATTGAATGCGCACTATTTCTTCCAATTCCGGAAGTTCTTGGGTTAGTTTATCCAATTCTGCTTTCACAAAATCCCGGGTTTCTTTGTCCCTCTCTTCTTTCAACATTTCCTTAGCCTCTTTTATACCAGAGGTTATAGATTTATATTTGAAATAACTTTCGTTGATTTCCTGCAGGTCGCGATAATCTTTGTTCAATTTGGTAAAACGTAGTCTGTCGTTATGCACCTCTGGGCTGCTGAGGAGCAATTCTAGCTCCGTAAATCTGGCATGTATCGCTTCAAGTTTGTCAAGCATCCACTGATAGGTTTATCTTTCGTGCAAAATTAAACTGCTATCACCACTTTCTAACATAAACCGCGAATTTACCCTAACAATTTTGCCGTTATTCCCTGTTGTAAACAAGGTATCTATGGCACTCTGGTTTAGCACCCTATCTGAATGTTTAATTACGTATTTGTTGTTTTTTATAAAATTAGCAGTGCCGTCTTGACCTACAATTTGGCCCGTTATTGTTTGCAATGTGCTTTGGTATAAGTTTTGGTTGAAAACAAACAACTTCCCTGTCTTGTCATTCAATACAATTTGCTGGCCATTGTCATAAATTTTTGTCAATATTCCTGGGTCGCTTTTAAATTCTTCTAATATTACAGATTCCGCAACAACAATGCCTTGTCTGGATATTTTTTTTAGTGTCATCGTGTTGTTGTCAAAAATCCATATGTTGCCTTCATTCGATCGCCCAAAGGCACCCGGGTCTAAATTGTTGGTTGTATACAATGCAATATCTTGTTGTACATTCAGTTGGTTGTCGAAAACCACCACGTGACCCGTTGTGTAAAAAAACAAAAACACTTCCAATTGGTTTGCTGCATCTATTATTATGCTAGATCCATAGTTAGATACGCTGAACTTTTTAAGCGTATCTGTTTTTAATTTTGATAAACATAAATTTAGCTTTTCATCTATAAAATACACATTTCCTGCATTGTCCATTTCTGCCGCATAAATATGGCTCGCCCTTATGGTTTTTGGAATGGGTTTTTCTGCATAGGAAAAACCAAACAATACAATAATCCAAAGGGTGTGTTTCATGTTTATGGAATGTTACAAAAATGGAACCAGTTATTCTGACGGATTCTGAAATGTTTCTAAGCGCACTGTATCTCCATCAAAAACGGTATAATTTCTACCAGTAACCCATTCGCCATTGTTGATGTATCTGCAATTTTCTCCTATCTGTATGTCTAATACCAAATGCCTGTGTCCAAAAATCATATAATCGTATTTATTTGCATTCTTTATACAGAACTGAACAAGAAATTCTTTGTCTTTCCCTTGGAATTTTTCCTTGTGGTCTTTTTTAGACACTCTGCTACTTTTGCTTAAAAAGGTTGCGAAAGCAATGCCCGCATTGGGGTGCAATCTTGCAAACAACCATTGTGCCCATGCACTCCTAAAAATTTTTCTGACCACTTTATAAGTAAAATCCCCTGGCCCCAATCCATCTCCATGGTGTAAAAAAAACCTTTTACCGTTTCTCGTAATCTCCAGTTCATCCGAAATTATTTTTACTCCACAATATTCTTCCAAATAGCCAAACATCCACATATCATGGTTGCCTTTAAAAATAGTAATAGGAATTCCTCTCTCGGTTATAGAAGCCATGGTGCTCAGAAGTTTAAAATATCCCTTAGGCACAGCCATTTTATACTCAAACCAAAAGTCAAAAACGTCGCCCATTAAAAAGATTTCATTCCCTTGCTGGCCCGCAAAATTCAGCCATGCGCATACATCCTTTTCTCTTTGGTCGCTGGATGCCCTATCGGGTGCACCCAAATGAAAATCGCCTGCAAAATATATCACCTTTAATAGCCTGTAAATTGAGACATGAGCCTAACATCGTTATGGAAAAAATCGCGTATATCTGAAATGCCATATTTTAACATTGTAATTCTATCAATCCCCATTCCAAATGCAAATCCCGTGTATTTTTCTGGGTCTATATTGCAGTTTTTTAAAACGTTAGGATGCACCATGCCGCAACCTAATACTTCTAGCCAACCTGTACCTTTGGTGAGTCTTTTATTTTCCTCGGTATCTGTTCCCGCCCAAATATCCATTTCTGCGCTGGGTTCTGTAAAGGGAAAATAGCTGGAACGGAATCTAACTTTGGTATCTTTTCCAAAAAATTGTTGCACAAAATAATAAAGGGTCTGCTTTAAATCAGCAAAAGTTACACCTTCATCAATATACAATCCCTCTATTTGGTGAAAAAAACAATTGCTTCTGGAGCTTACTGCTTCATTTCTATAAACTCTTCCAGGCATAATCAAGCGAAGCGGTGGCGAATTTTTTTCCATTTCCCTAATCTGAACACTGCTGGTATGCGTTCTCAATACTTTATCTCCTATAAAAAATGTATCCTGCATATCTCTAGCAGGATGGTCGAATGCAAAGTTTAGCGCGCTGAAATTGTGCCAATCATCCTCAATCTCTGGACCATTGGCTATGTCAAATCCAAGGCTGTAGAAAATATCGCACAATCTATTTTCTACTATTTTTAAAGGATGTGCAGCTCCAGCGGTAAATCCTTGGGTTGGTAACGTTTTATCAAATACTGTTTCGCTTGTTGCTTTGTTTTCAAATTTATCTTTTAAATCTCTCCAGATGCTTTCTGCTGCCGTTTTTAATTCATTCAATGGTTTTCCCAATTCCCGCTTCTCTTCACCATTTAAATTCTTAAATTTATCCAGCAGCTCCTGCAGTTGCCCTTTTTTCGACAAATATTTTAACCTAAACACCTCTAGGGTTTCGTTATTCTCAATGATCGCTTCTGCTATCTCTAATTTTATTTTTTCTATTTCTTGCTTCATTGGATTGCAAAGATATTGCTTCTTTTTCCTTCTTTCTATTTTTCATTGTCCTCATCCTAAATACTAATATAATATAATATTATTTATTTGTATTAATATATAATATAGCTGTGTGGATATGTGGAATAGTTATTTTTAATTATTTGTTTTTGAATTTATATATTTATTATGAACAATTTATTAAATGTTGTATGTACTGTGGTATTGGGTTTTATTGGTATTTAACATTTTAATATTTTATGTTAATATTGTTTTTTGTGCTTAATTATTTTATTTTATAGCCTAATAAAGTTCGGATAAATTGGTATATTATTCACTGCTATTAACACCCTGTTTTTGGTAATGGTTTTTTTAACATTCTCTTGGTATTTATGCATAGCTTTTTGTTGTTTTCTAACATTACTTTAGAATAACTATATTAGTTAAGCCTGTTTTTACTGGGATATTTTGTAGCATAACCATTTGCTCTGCGGGTTGTTCCATCTCTATGTCTGGTGGCGTAATATGTCTGTCGTTGTCAGTATCTTTAAAATAGTTTAGGCTGTATGTTCCTTGTGGAATATATAATTCAAGGGTATCTTTTGGCTTTATGGCTAGTTTATAGGAGGTGCCATTATTATATATGGTTATATATGTATAATATTTTGTTGCATTAATAAGGGTTAAATTCCCAGAGGATTTGTTGCTTTCTGAGCTGACGTTTATTTTTTTATCGTAAATATTATTGGAGAGGGTTATTGTGTTAGCGGGTATTGTTAATTCGTATGTCTCGTTTGTTGTACTTGTAATTATTGTTAAATTGTTATTGCTGTAATAAGTTCCTATTTTTATAATGGCCGTAGAATCTCCTGTTTTATTACAGCGAATATTATCAGTATTTATTGCTGTTATTCTGTCGTTAAAGCTTATTTGCATGCTTCTGCTGGAATCACCTATATCATAGGTTTTTGTAAACTGTGCCGAGGTTTGAAATTTTTCTGGTTTGGTAGTTTGTTTTAAATAATATTTATTGGATAATAGTTCTAGTGTAGAATCTAGTAGCTCGACAGGTACAAAAATTGTGTCTTTATATATATATGCTGCAGGTTGTAGGTTTACTAAATATTGCAAATCGGGATTCTTTATGCCATATATTTTACTAGAACTGTTATTTGTTGAATACCCTATTTTTGTTTTGGCCGTTGCAATAAGTTGGAATTCTACAGTGTCCTTAGTTGGATAGCAGTTGGTCTTAAAAGCTATGTCATCTCCGTCATCTGCTTTGTCGTTATTATTTATATCATTGTATGCGACAATGTTCTTTTCTAAAGAATCTAACCCATTGATAGTGAATGTTTTTAAAACGATATTGTTTATGTAAAGCGGATTATTTTTTAACGAAGTTTTGTTGTAGCAGTAGGCTTTAAAATTTTTAATTTTAGTGCCTGTGTATTCCTGTATTTTACCAAAAATTGAGAGGCTGTCTAAGTTTTCACCTGTGCTAAATAGTATGGGAGAATATACGCCTTCGTTGTTTTCGTTTATATCTGAGATGCTGTTGTTTAAGTTTATGGAATAGGTAGTGTTTGGTAGAAGATTTTCTGATGGAAAGGTTATCGTTATTGATTTGTTTGTGTTGCTTATTTTTAATTTACCGACGGAAGGGGAAATTATTATTTTTTGATTTGGATTGTTTAATTGAATATTTTCGTTAAAATAAATGGTAATAATTTTAGGTTTATTTTGGGTAGAATTGTTTGCAGGAATGCTACGAATAATGCGTGGCGGATCGACGTCTTTCTCCCCTCCGGTGGGGGCTACAGGTTGTGCGCAGCCCGTAATTAATAGGGTAAAAAATATAAGAATATAGTATTTCATTTTATCTTCCGAAATATACAAGTAATACAGAAATGTCAGATGGATTTACGCCGCTAATTCTTGATGCTTGACCAATATTTTTTGGTTTTATGAGGGAAAGTTTTTCTCTTGCTTCTTTGCTTAGAGATTGTAGTTTGTGGTAATCGAATGTAGATTTAAGTTTTATGTCTTCTAGTTTGTTGAGTTTTTTTGCGTTTTCAATTTCTTTTTCAATATACGAAGCATACTTTAAGCTTGTCTCTGCCGTTTGTATGGATTCTTCAGATTTGTCGCTAAGCAACTGGTGTATTGGATCCAACACCGTATCTAAGTCTTTAAGCTGGATCTCTGGCCTGAGTACCAACTTGTTTATTTTTTGCTTTTCTGCAATAGGAGACGATTGTATACTTTCCAGATATGGGTTAATATCCAGTGGCGATACCGAATAATTGTCAATAAAATGGATTATTTTTTCCGCTTGCCTTTGTTTCTCCATTGCGTCCGTTAGGCGAGAGGAGGATGCGAGTCCAATGTTAAAACCTATGGGTGTGAGTCTGTAGTCTGCGTTGTCTTGTCGCAAGGATATTCTATATTCTGCCCTGGAAGTAAACATTCTGTATGGTTCGTCTGTGCCTTTATTTACAAGATCGTCTATAAGGACACCTATATAGGCTTCGTTTCGCTTTAGTATTACCTCTTCTTTATCAAATGTTTTCTGGTGCGCATTTATACCGGCCATAAGGCCTTGGCATGCTGCTTCTTCATAGCCGGTGGTTCCGTTAATTTGGCCTGCAAAATAAAGGTTCTCAATATTTTTTGTTTCGAGGGTTAACTTTAATTGTGTGGGTGGAAAGTAGTCATATTCAATGGCATAGCCTGGTCTAAATATTTTGGCATTTTCAAAACCGGGGATGGTTTTAATGGCTTGTAGTTGAATATCTTCAGCGAGGGAAGTAGAGAATCCGTTTACATATACTTCTACGGTATTCCAACCTTCAGGTTCTACAAAAATTTGGTGTCTCTCTCTTTCAGCAAACCTATTAATTTTATCTTCAATACTAGGACAGTACCTTGGGCCGAGGCCTTTGATGGAACCGTTATACATAGGACTATCCTGAAAACCAGTTCGTAGTATATCGTGTGTTGTTGAATTGGTGTATGTAATATGGCATCCTCGTTGTGTCGTTAGGGCTTGTGTTTCTTGTGAGAATGAGAATTTACCTGGATTTGCATCTCCGGGTTGTTCTTCCATTGCTTGATAATTTAGGGATCTGCCATCAACACGGGGAGGCGTTCCGGTTTTCATCCTTCCTGAAACGAATCCCAATGATTCGAGTTGTGCGGTGATACCATAGGCCGCTTTTTCTCCCATTCTGCCGCCACCAAAATTCTTTTTACCGATATGTATTAAACCGTTTAGAAATGTTCCGTTTGTAAGTATTACGCTTTTTGCAAAAATGGATATGCCCAATGATGTTATAACACCTATGACTTTGTTGTTGTCGGTAATTATTTCGTTGACTGTGTCCTGAAAGAAATCTATATTTATATTTCTTTCTAGCGCCAATCTCCACTCCTCAGAAAACCTCCATCGGTCGCTTTGTGCTCTTGGGCTCCACATGGCAACTCCTTTACTTCTATTCAGCATTCTAAATTGGATCATGGTTTTGTCTGTAATGATTCCTGTTAATCCTCCGAGTGCGTCTATCTCTCTCACAATTTGGCCCTTGGCCACGCCTCCAATTGCGGGATTACAGCTCATGCGTGCTATGGTTTCCATATTCATAGTTATTAAAAGCACCTTACTCCCCATTCGTGCTGCGGCATTTGCTGCTTCGCAGCCTGCGTGGCCCGCACCAACCACTATAATGTCGTATTTATTAAAAAGCATAAAAGATTATTGTTTCACGTGAAACTTATTGTTTGTTAGTTTCGAGATACAAATTTAAGCAATGGTCTTCCATTGCCCTCATTTGTTTTTTCTCATTTGTGGATTTGTCTGCGTATCCGAGAAGGTGGAGGACGCCATGGTACATAACCCGGAGTATTTCGGTTTGAAATTCGGTTTGAAATAGATTGGCATTGGTAGAAACGGTGTCGATAGAAATGTAAATCTCAGCTTCAACGGATTGGTCCGTGTCTGTTAAATCAAAAGTTATTATGTCCGTATAATAGTCGTGATTTAAATGTTTCTTATTTATTTCAAGAATTTCTGGGTCGCTAACAAAAATGTAGCTTATACTATCTATTACTTTCTGGTGGTTTTTGGCAAGAGATAGGAGAGTTGTTTTAAATTTCGACCTGGAAATTTGTTTGATTGAGCCCGTGTTTCCGAAGTATTGAATTAGCGCCATTATCGCAATACCATTACCACGCCTTTGTAGGTTTCTCTGGATTCTGGACGTAAAATGGATACCAAGTAGGGGTAAAACCCTGGACCAACATATTCTTCTTTTCCATCTTTTCCATCCCATCCTGTGAGGGCGTCCCCATCAAATATCTTGGCTCCCCAGCGGTTGTATATTTGCATTCTTGCTTCGCCTAGCTGTATGTTGGGGTTGATGATTAGAAAGGTTGGGTTTATGCCACCGGGTGTGAAACCTCCTGGAATGAGTGTTGTGTCGAATGCCCTAAGACAAATTTCGTTAGACCATGTGGTATCCACGGATTTGTTATTGATCCCTTTTAATATTGAAGCCACGCGGTAGCATTCTGGTTTGGCTGTATCTGCAAGGATATAGGAACTGTCGGGTTCTGTGTTTTTTATGTTCCACGTGGAACCTTGCCGAGCTCTTTGATTCAAATTGGTATTGTATGTTGAGTTTTTCCAAGCCCAATAATCATTCCAAGTCAATGCGTATAATGATTTTGTTAAAAGAATATTCGTATGTATAGCAGATGAATCGTAAGGAACATTGCAACTGTTGTATAACAATATGCGGTAATCGTATTTGAGATAATTCGTGGTTTTTCCTTTGTCGATGTAAAGTAGTTTTCCAGCTGACACATTTGCTACATACAATTGCGACCAAGCGGAAGTGCCATAGGGTTTGGTTTGTAAAACGGCTTTATTTATATTTGCATTTGGTTCCCATGTTCCAGTAACTTCAATGGTGTTATTGTCTATAACAGATACATGGCCAATCATGTTATAAAGAGGCTTGGAAAAATTGGCTAGGGTTATTTTAACCACGTTGGAACTGGAAGTAATACTGCCTATTGATTTATGTGCACGTATATAAAAGTTGTAATTTTCACCCAGATTTGGAATCGCATAAATATAATTGAGGGTGCTGCCATTTACTGTTCCATCAAGTTTCCACGTATTCGATTTTGAATCCCAAACGTATACGTCGTAAGATGAAATGGGCCAACCAACATACGCTGTCCATTTTATATGCAATTGTTTGGTGCACAGATAGTTGGCGTTTAGTGGTGTATTGAATGATAAGCAAACAGGACTGTGGAAGTTGCTAATAACACCGCCATTTTTGCAACTGTCATATGCTGCTATTTCAATCTTATGGTTCGGGTTAATTGAATTAAAAGTTGAAGTTAAGAAAAGGTATGTAAGTACACTCTGTTCATCTATCAGTAGGTTATTCCCAGTAGTAGGGTCAATTTTAAATATAGAGTAACCCATTACATCCGGTTCTGGCGATTTTGACCAACCAACCCTTATTTGTTGTGTTATAAAATCTACGGATACACTGTCGGGCTCAATGTATGTGGGAGGCTGGTCGTCAATAAATACCGTATTGGAAAACAATGTGTCGGTGCCATTGCACGCGTATAAGGTTGCCAAGTAAAGTTCCCATTTCTTTTTATTTGGAAGTGGAGCCACTATTTGTGTTGCCGCGTTCGTGCCTAATGTTGCTAACTTGGTAAATGGATTTGCTGCGTTGTCTCTGCCGTACAATTCATGGGAAACAAAAGAACCGCATCCATC
>Ga0105050_10002802_pt1 | contig 24615 bp, 21 predicted proteins | sample FRY01_FD_78088 | JGI IMG/M metagenome (GOLD analysis project Ga0105050, IMG submission 78088) | Freshwater microbial communities from Lake Fryxell liftoff mats and glacier meltwater in Antarctica - FRY-01 | ecosystem: Environmental > Aquatic > Freshwater > Ice > Glacier meltwater ...
GAATCAATTTTTTTCTTGAAATCTTATTTCACCACCTTTTGAACCGATTTGCGCGTTCCTAATTGCACTTCCACAAAATAAATCCCAGCTTGTAAATCAGACAAACCACTAAGTTCCACTTGCTCATGCAGTTGGGGAGAAGCTACATCATAGTGTGAAACAATTCTACCAGCCGCATCACGCAAAGTAATTTGAGCTTTTTCAAGTGACTTATTTTCAAAATTTAAATACAATGTTGAAACAAAAGGATTTGGATAAACTTCAAAAGAGACTGTAGAAATTTCTTCTACACCAGCAAAACTGCACCCGTTTAAACTACCAGGCATATTGATGTCTAACCAATTCACTCGGCGAGTTAACCAGTCTTTTAGTCGCTGAACTTCCTCTGCATACGTTTGTGAAGGCGCTTGAACTTCACCAGTACCTGTTGCGGCACCCATGTGTCCCCATGTTTGATAATGCCAATCTTGACTCTCATTCACAACTGCGGCAATCGAATCAATCTTATTGTGCATGAAGGATTCGCTCAGAATGTTGCGGCGCAAATCATCGTAACGACAACGAACTTCATTCGCAAACAAGGTATCCTGCAACAAACGAATATACCAACCCGGAGCATTGACATCTTGATCTACCTCTGTATACATAAAACCAGAACCGTCTTCAGATCCTCCCCAAATATCCTTCAAGGCCCAATCGAAATCCCAAACAGGACCAGCCTTCAATTTTCTATAAGTTCCATCTGCATGGTCTTTGTCTTTATATAAAAAGCGACTTTTTTTGTACCCATCAATGTTTCGACCTAATTCATTCATGATTAAATAATCAATAAAAGTTGGGACACTTATGTAGCGACGATAACCAAAATTTGGATCATCAAAATTAGCAGCATACAAGGCGGTTTCAAACGCATTCATAAAGTTTTGTATGTAAGTTTGCTGCTCTAAAACAATTGCTGTTGGTTTTGGATAGTAGTAAACATAATGGATATCTAAGCCTGGAAAACCAATCGGTGAAAAATTCGATTGCCAAGAATCCGAATTGTCCCAATAGTCAACTTTGATGATGTATCCTCCAGTCACATCTTGACCTAAAATCTCTGTTGATTCAAGTTTGGAAATGTCAACGCGATTCGAATCACGTTTGATTTTCTCCGAAAACAAATAGATTCCTTGATATTCTCCATTTAGCATAACATCAACATGGCGCGAGCGAACCCCATAATTCCCCATGCTAGCAAACGTCTCGTTGGGCAAGGCATTTCTAGCGAATGATTTATCGTTGTAATTTGCCAATAATAACCAATCGTTTTCTGCAGGCATTCCTAAAATGGAAGAATCGATTGAAACACCAAGATTATCAACTAATTCAATTGAATAAGGTTTTTGAGGTAAGGAAAGTGAATAGTTTCCGCGGTATTCAATACCAATTTTACCATTGTATTCATTGAATGGATCGATGAGATGATTGCGAATTCCAGGGCCATTGTAAACAATTCCCATATCAGCAGTGATTTTAATATCATTGCCAATTGTGTTCCCATTGGTATTGATCACAACTATCGGTAAGTCAGATTCACTGAATTGAAAATAATTCGCTGGAGATGATCCAAAAGTTATGGACCAATCGATCACATTGCCTTCATCTTGCCCCCAATCATCGCGAACGCGTAATTTCCAAATTCCATTCGGATTTTGACCATTATTAACTCCACCCATTTGGCTCATTGGAGTAAATGTTCCAGTATAAGGAGCAGACCCTGATGCAATGGTTTGCGATGCCAAGGTGTTAAAACAAGTATTCACCATATTGTCATTGCCACCACCAATTCCTTGTGCTAAATTCCGAACGGTTCCATCGGGAGCGACCAATTCAATGGTTAAATCCGCTAAATACGTGTGATTCAAATTCAAACAAACTGTTTCAAGTCCAAAAGTGGTCGTATTGATTTGAGTTTGTGGAACAGTAACCGTAATTGGCACGTCAACTGTTTGATAATCCAAGATTGCACCACTACCACCATTAAAAGTCTGTCCAAAAAGTCCATTCATTACTAATATTGAAGAAAGCGTAAGAAGCGTTTTCATTTTTTTCGTGTTATTTTTGTGTATCGAAGTTATTATTTTTTCCGACATAAGCCATGAAAAAGATACTCATTAAAAATATCAAAGCCCTTCTTCAAGTTGGAGAAGAAATTCCAGCTGTTTTGCGGGGTAAACAAATGAGTTCAATTCCACAAATTGAAAACGCTTTTTTAGCCTTGGAAGATGGAGAAGTGGTGGCTTACGGTTCAATGGATGATTGGGAAGGAATTTCCGATTGGAGAGACTTGGAAATCATTGATGCAGATGGGAAATACGTGCTTCCAGCCTTTTGTGATTCGCATACGCATTTGGTCTTTGCTAAGAGCCGAGAAGAGGAATTTGTGGATCGTATTTCAGGGCTGACATATGAAGAAATTGCATCGAAAGGTGGTGGAATATTAAATTCTGCTCGACGTTTAGGTGAAATGTCGGAAGAAGAATTGTTTGAGCAGGCGACGAAGCGCGTCAATTTATTGAAATCATACGGAACGGGAGCGATTGAAATTAAATCAGGTTATGGTTTGTCGCTCAAAGCGGAACTGAAAATGTTACGTGTCATAAAACGATTGAAAGAAACCAGTGGAATAGCGATAAAAGCAACCTTTTTGGGAGCACATGCTTTTCCAATAGAATACAAAGAAAATCACAGAGGGTACATTGATATCATCATTAACGAGATGTTGCCAGCTATTGAGAAAGAGAACTTAGCAGATTACATAGATATTTTCTGTGAACGCAATTATTTCTCGATTGAAGAAATGGAGGAAATTTTAACAGCAGGAAAAAAATACGGACTACAAGCGAAAGTGCATGTCAATCAATTTACAGTAATGGGAGGAATCAAAAAAGCAATTGAATTAGGTGCTTTATCAGTTGATCACCTAGAGGAAATTAGTGAAGAAGATATTCTTGCCTTGAAATCTTCCACAACCATTCCAACACTGCTTCCAAGCTGTTCACATTTTATTGGAATTCCTTTTGGTGACGCACGAAGATTAATTGATAATGGTTTGCCAGTTTCATTAGCCAGTGATTTTAATCCAGGAACAACACCTAGTGGGAACTTAGGTTTTGTTTGGTCATTGGCCTGTGTAAAAATGAAATTAACGCCAGAAGAAGCCTTGAATGCCCTCACAGTAAATGCGGCTTATGCAATGGGATTGAGTGAAACACATGGTAAAATTGCCTTGGGTAGAAAATCACCCATCTTAATCACCAAAGAGATTCCAAGTATCGCATACATTCCTTATGCCTTCGGCGATCAGCACATTGAGCAGATGATCTACTAAATTTTCAAGTTTAGGTTAACGAGTTTGTCGAGGTACGAATCCCTCAAATCTTTCGAATAATCAAAACTTAAAATCTATTAACAAAACATTGACATAGATTTATAGCTAAATACAGTAACTTTACGAATCAAACAATGAAAAAACTCTTTTACATATTCCTCTTGATTTCTCCAAGTTTAACCTGGGCGCAAAATATTGTGCCTGGAAACGAATTGCTTTGGGAAATTTCTGGTAATGGACTGAAAGAAAAATCTTACCTTTTCGGAAGCTTGCATTCAAATGACAAGCGCTTGTTTCGCCTTTCGGACTCGACCTATTTTGCCTTAGATCAATCAAAAGCAATTGTGTTAGAAGCGGATATCTTTTCACTATTCCCTGAATGGGACACACGCCAAGAGCAAGTAAGTTTGTTGTTCGATAATGAGGGAAATCCGTATACAGGCTCAGCTCGTGCAACCAAAACAATTTATGGAGACGAGGATGGAATGCCGCAGTTTTTAGATGCTTATTTCCAAGAATATTGCTACAATGCTAAAAAGTCGTTTTATCCTTTAGAATCAGTTGAAGATCAAATCAACATTTTTGCAGATGCCATCGTACCCGATGTAGGTGGAGTAAATTTTGCCGCAGCTCAAATTTTGCAAGACAAAATGATGGATATCTACTTGAAAGGGGATATCCGTGCCTTGGATAAAATTATGCGCGTGAATCTCTCTCCTTTCCCAGGAAGCTACGAGCAATTAATTGTTGAGCGCAATATTCAAATGGTGAAAGGGCTCGATTCGTTGATGGGTAAACAAGGACTCTTTTGTGCAGTTGGTGCAGGACATCTCTCAGGTGAAAAAGGCATTATTCAGCTTCTTCGCAAACAAGGATACAAGTTGAGAAAAGTAACTGCTAGCTTTAACGAAGTGCCAATCGAAGAAAAAAATCGCGTGCGTGAAGCTCGAACATTTACCTACTTAAACGAAGAGGTTGGATTGTTAGCAAGCTTTCCCGGCAAACCCGTAGAAAAGAAAATTGGAGAAGGGAATACATTTTTGTTGTACCGTGAAATGGGTCAAGGAAACACTTACTCAATTGAAATCATTCCAATCGATGGAAGTTTAAGTTTAAAAGACCAAGCAGATATTCATATCGCAAGTCCAAATGCAACGCATTACAAGTTCAAACTCTTGGATGATGAAACGGAAATCTTTGAAGGAATTTCCGACACCTACACGGAAGGTATGCATTGGGTGCGCGTAATGCAAAACGATCGCTACGTCGTTATCATCAAAGCCTATGGAGGAAATAAATTCATGAACTCTAATAGACCAGGGTATTTCTTCAGTCAAGTTTGGTTTGAGTAATTTTTTCGCAAAAATTAAAACATTAAAGCGGTAAATTCGTATTTTTGAAAGAAAATCGCATGATTCCCCGTATTCAATATCCACAGTTTAAGACGAATTTGGTTGCTAATAAAGTGCTCTTATTAAGCGGACCACGACACGTTGGAAAGCAAACAATGGTATTGAAAGCGATTGAAGAATTGCAAGTAGAATACATCGAATTTAATGCTTCAGAAAAGAAGATTGTCAAGCTTTTTGAAGAACCAACTTTAGCTTCTCTCACAACACTTTTTACAAATGCACCTTTTGTAATTATCTATGAAGCGCAGTATATTTTGAAATTGCAAGACATAATAGAACGGGTGTTGTCTGGTGAAATTAATTCCACTTTGGTGCTATGTTGTTCTTATCAGCCAGTGATGGATGAGGTGCTTCGAGAAGTCTTGCAATTGCAAGGACTGGAATTGAATTTATTGCCTCCTTCTTTTTATGAATTGGCACAACACTTCTCTCTTCCCGAAGAAGAAAAGAACTTGGAACAACGCTTGATTTATGGAAATTATCCAGAAGTACTAACTAATCTACCTGAAGCAGAAACCACCCTAGTAAACTTGCTTCAAGAGGTCATTTTTACCAATTTAGGAGTGACAGACCGCATCAATAAAAGCGATAAATTATTTAAAGCGCTCCAAACAATTGCTTTCAATATTGGTGAACCACTATCTTACAATGAAATTGGAGAGAAGTGCGGAATAGATAATGAGACAGTCGAGCGCTACGTCGATTTGTTGGAACGTTCAGATATTTTGTTGCGTATTCCAACTTACTTTAATGAACACCGCTACGAACTCAAGAAAAGTCATGTCTTCTATTTTGTAGACAATGGTATTCGAAATGCTTTGATTCGGAATTTCAATCCAATCGATCTGAGAAACGATGTCGATCAACTATGGCGAAATTGGTTAATTTCAGAACGCATTAAGTGGAACAAATTGAATAATAAAGCAGTAGCCTATAAATTCTGGCGAACGCATACAAAACAAACAATGGACTTCATTGAATTTGCAGAAGATAAAATTCACGCCTACAAAACCTCTTGGGAGAAGAAGAAAAAAATGAAGTTCCCAGCCATGTTTATAGAGCTGTACCCTACGATTAGCACACATACCTTGAATCGTTCAACGTATTGGAGTTTTCTTACTAAAAAATAATCGGATGTATTTCACTGATAAAATTGCGGCATACATTCAGGAGCAGCAGCTAGATCCGAAACACTTGACGATTGTTTTGCCTTCTGAGCGTGCCATTAAGTACATTTCTGCTTCGCTTTTTCGTGCCAATGGAAAACCAATGTTGGCACCTGAAATGGTGACAGTAGATCGTTGGATTAAATCGCACAGTGAGCGCACAGTGATCGACCGCACGCGCTTGTTGGTTCGACTATTTGCGGTTCAATTGGAACAGCCAGCCGACCCAAAAGACACATCTTTTGATGAGTTTATGAACTGGGGAAGCATTCTCCTGAACGACTACGATGAAATAGATCGTTACTTGCTGTCTTCTGAAGAAGTTTTCAAAAACCTAGCGGATATCAAGGAAATCGAAAGCTGGTCATTTAATTCGGAGGAATTGACACCTGCTCAGCAGCGCTTCATGGAATTTTGGGATCGTCTTCCGGGCTATTATCGTCGCTTAAATGAAATTTTGAAAGAGGAAGGTGTTTGTTACATGGGTTTAGCCTATCGTTCACTCGCTGAGAATATTGATAAACTTTTCAAAAAGGATTCGAAAAGAGTCTATTTATTTGCCGGTTTCAACGCATTATCAAAAGCGGAATTGAGCATCATGAAACAATTGCACGTGATGGGGCGAGGACACATTTTGATTGATGCAGATCGTTTTTACATGGATAGTCCTGTGCACGAAGCGGGAATGTTCATGAAGAATATGCTGAAAGAATTGGTCATCAAAGAACTTCCTTTTGTCAATGATAATTTGTTGACACAAGGAAAAGATATAAATGTCATTGAATGTGTACAGCACACAGGTCAAGTGAAAGCTGCAGCAAGTATTTTAGCCGAAATGTCAAATGAAGACATTGACCAAACCTTAGTTTTATTAGCCGATGAAGGATTAATTGTTCCATTGTTGCGCAATATTCCAGGGAAAGTAGGTAAAGCGAATATTACACTTGGTTTACCCTTGCGCACAACTGCGATTCGAACGTGGATGGACATCTTGTTCAATATTCAAGAAAACAAAGTGCGTTTTAAAACAGAATCTGTTTATTTCCAAGACTTGCAAAAATTATGGAATCATCCTTTTGTTACGGCAATTATTACAAAGGAGGAATTGAATAGTTTGACAGAAATGGAGCTCGATGCAGTGCGTAAAAACAAGATTTTTAGAAACAAACAAAGCGTTCCTGTTAGTCCAAAAATCGATGCTTTGTTAGACATGGCGACCGAGAATTGGCAAAACGATTGGACCAAAGCACTTGCATTAATTCGTTCACTTTCGCGTTTTATTCATGCACATTTGCAAGTAACAGATGAGTTTAACAAAGCATTGATTGAAGGATTTGATCAATCCATTATTGATTTTGAAAATATCTTGAAAGAAGGAATTCCAGCAATGAGTATACGAAGTTTCAAGAACTTATTGCAGCAACATTGGATGAATAAAAGTATTGCCTATCATGGTAATCCAATCAAAGGACTGCAAATTATGGGGCTCTTAGAAACGCGCTTACTCGATTTTAAAAATATCATTATTCTTGGCTTGAATGAAGGAAAAATGCCTCCAACAAATCCCATTCAAACGATGATTCCTTTGGATTTGCGAGCGTATTTGAAATTACCTACTCCACGCGACAAACAAGGGCTTTTTGCGCACCATTTCTATCGTTTACTGCATCAAAGTGAAAAGATGTGGATTACCTACAGTTCCGCGAAAGAAAATATTGGGAGCAATGAGGCCAGTCGCTATTTGTTACAATTAGAACTAGAATTGAGAAGAAGAAATCCACTGATTAATTGGTCGAAACTCTTGTATTCAATTCCAGAAGAAAAACTCAACTTGAATGATCATCGTATCGTTGAAAAAATTCCAGCGATACTTGATCGAATGGATCAGCTATTTCAAGAATCCGTTTCTGCCTCAGCTTTGAATAAATACTTGTCTTGTCCGCTTGATTTTTATTACCGCTACATACTTGGATTTGGAGAAGTAAAAGAAATAGAAGAAGATGTTGAAAGTTCATCACTTGGAACATTCATTCATGCCGTATTGGAACTTTTATACGAGCCTTTTGCGCGTCATGATAAAAAAGGAATATTAAAAGTAAATCAACCTTCCGCTATAACTTCCTACGATATCGACAGCATGTTGAAGGATTTCCCGATGTACATGGAAAATGCTTTCTTAACCCATTTCAATAATGATAAAACAGCCTTTGCTTCTGGAAAGAATTTATTGAGCTTTCAAATGGCACTTGAGTTAACTGGACGTTTCCTAAAAAGTGAAAAGGAATTTCTCTTGAAACAAACTGAAGCCGTTTTTATTGAATATTTAGAAGTTGAGCTAATAGAAACCATTGAACTAGAAATTGCCGGTTCAAAAAAATCTTTCCGATTGAAAGGGTTAATAGACCGAATAGATTCCATTGGAGGAAACATTCGAATTGTCGATTATAAATCCGGCAAGGTAAAAGAAGAGGATGTGCTGGTTAAAATAGGGAAAGAGGGGGATGATTTTTATCAGAAATTTACCGCAACTAAGCACGCTTTACAATTAACGATATATAGTTATTTGTATCAAGCGAAACACAATGTTTTACCTTCAGAAGTTGGTATTTATTCTTTGATCAATATCAGTAAGGGATTTTTGAGTCTCCAAACCAATAAAGGCACTACATTGAAAGAAATGACAGAAGCTTTTCCGGAAGTATTGCAAGAACTTTTCAGTGAAATGTATAATGTTGAAATTCCATTTGAACATACCATCCAACAGTTTAATTACTGCAACTATTGTAAGTAAATGAACTATTGTAAGTAAATGATAGATAATTTGGGTGTTTTGCTTTGTTTTTTTCAGAATCGCAGTTCCGAAATTTATCAATTGAACAGTAATTAAAACAAAAAAACCTGAAAAGAACCCAGAATTCGACCCTGTAGAGTCGGTAAGAGGTTGGATTCTTTTCAGGTACCTGCAAGGGAAAATAAAACCAGTGTTGAACAATCGTTTTTGTTTCAACAACTAATAGACGTCAATAGAAATAGAAAGGTTGGGTATAGAGCAAAAAAAAACACCCACAAAACTGTGAGTGCCTTTAAATATTTAGGATTGAATCTTAATATAATTCTAATTTCAATGCTGAACGGTAATCTTTAATCTCCTCACGGTTGATTTTATGATCTGCATTTTTCAACAAGTTCAACAAGTACAAAAGATTTTCTTTTTCCTCGATTTCGATAGGATATTCATTTCCTTCTTCATCTTCTTCATGCTGAGCTTGAACATCAAAACCATCACGATCCGACAAAAATTCATACGTCAAACGCAAAACTTTAGTCACCAATGGATCTTGTTCTTTCAACGCATGTTCGCGAAGTTCTTTTAAGTCCTCAATCAATTTATCGGCCTTAAATCCTTTCTTCTCCACCTTTTCGATGACCGCGTCTAACTTCTTATTTGCTGCTGCAAGTTTCATAATGTTCAATAAAATCAGTTCAGAACTTTGTTCTTTGTTGCGAGCAAAGGTAAACAACTTCCTAAATATTTTGATGATTTGTATGAAAACATCTTGTTTTTTTCGTTTTTTCAAGAGAGAATATGATTTTCATGCGCTAAATCGTGACTGAAATTGTATTTTTGTAAAAAGACTGAACGTTGGTTGAACTCATTTTAAAAGGTATCGTTACAGGATTTGTGCTAAGCATAATGATTGGTCCTGTATTCTTTATTCTTTTGGAAACAAGTATAAGAAAAGGAGCCCGTGCTGCTCTTGTATTAGATTTTGGCGTCTTTTTGAGTGATGCTGTCTACATTTTAATTGCCTTTGTTTTTTATTCAGAAGTTTCTTCTTTGACGAAAGGAGATAATCAACATATCTTAAAAATTGTTGGAGGAATTCTCTTTATTATTTATGGTCTGGTCACATTTTTTAAAAAACCAAAAGACATTAAAGTCGATGCCATAGGAAACCCAGTTCAAAAACCAGGAGATTATGTAATGCTTGCTTTAAAAGGATTCCTGCTTAACATGGCAAATCCATTGGTGATCTTTTATTGGTTTAGTGTCATGACTTTAGGAACAAAAGACGCTGCTTCAAATGATCCACAAGAAGCTTCCATCTTATTTTTCTTGGGTGTAATTCTAATTACATTTTTCTCTTTTGATTTATTGAAAATTTTTGGAGCAAAAAAATTGAGACCACTTGTGACGGATAAATTACTTATTGCTTTGAATCATCTTATTGGAATTGTCTTCGTTGTTTTTGCCATTGTTTTAATCATTCAAGGCGCAATGGGAGTGTAACTAACAAAACCCAAAGGGTTATGAATTAAATTTTTTTCCATGCGCTTTCTACTTATCTTTTTCCTATTAGTCCTTTTACCTGTTTTTTCATTTGCTCAAGAAGTAAAAAAGGAAAATCTGTCAAAAAAAATAACTCTTTATTGGGATTTCAATCGAACGCAAATTCAAGCAAGTGGGAGTTATTTCGTGGATGAACTTGGCGCAACAACAGATAAACACGGAAAATGGCTGTACTATGATCGTTTAGGGGTCTTGGAAGAAGAACGCAATTACTACAAAGAGCAGTTGCAAGGAAAAGTGATGCTGTACTACCCAAATGAAAAAACAAAACAAGAAGGTTATTTCTTTATGGGTCGACAAGACAGCGTGTACCGTGAATGGCACGAAAACGGTAAATTATCAATCGAAGGGCATTATAAAATGAATGAACCAGTTGGCTCATGGAAATACTATTATTTTGACGGCAAAGATAAATCCATTGAAGAAACGAAACTTGGAGTCAATTACATTGTGTCCTTTTGGCTACCCGATTCATTGCATACGCAAACAGTTACCAATGGAAATGGAGAATTAACAACCTATTACAATACGGGAAGAGTCAAAGAATGGTACAATTACAAGGACGGTTTAAAAGATGGTCCTTTTGAAGAAATAAGCATTTTTGGTTATGCAACCTTAACTGGTTTTTTTGATAATGGAGAGAAAGATTCCACTTGGACCTACATGTACTATACTGGTCAAACCGAAAAAATTTCGAATTATAAAAACGGCGTCTTGAATGGCGAATACAACTATTTCTACGATTCAGGTCAATTGAATGTAAAAGGAATTTATGAGAACGGAAAGAAAAAAGGAACGTGGACTTGGTATACAAACAAAGGCCAACGAGATCAAGAAGGCTCATTTAAAGATGACGTGCAACATGGTGCATGGACTTACTGGTTCCCAACAGGGGAGCTATCTTATACAGCTCATTACACAGATGGAAAGCGATCTGGTCAATGGACTTACCTCTATAAAAATGGAAGTAAATTCAAAGAAGGAACTTTCGCAAACGATGAGAAAAATGGTAAATGGCAAACATGGTATGAGGATGGAACTCTATTAATGAGTGGCGAATACCTAAATGGAAAAGAAGAAGGTGAATGGTTGAACTATTGGGAAAATGGAACCTTAAAAAACAGTGCGACCTTTAAAAACGGACAGATGCAAGGTGCATGGTTGTCTTATTATCCAACTGGTAAGTTGAAACTAACCGGGAAATACAAATCGAATTTGAAAGTAGGTGAGTGGACCGATTATTTCGAAAATGGCAAACCTAAGGACGTTGTGACCTACAAAATTTTCAAAGAAAAATCGAAAGTTGATTACGGAATCATGAAGAAACGAGTGCGTTTAGACAGTCGTCAACATGGCCATGCGATTTCCTATTCAGACAAAGATTTCAAGAAAACCGAAGAAGGTAATTACAAAGACGGGAACAAGGACGGTGAGTGGATTGCATACTATCCAGGAGCGCGTATTCCGGCAGTTGTATCGAATTACAAAAACGGTGAGTTACATGGATCAATGAAACAATATGATCGCCGTGGAAAGCTTTTACAAGAAATGGAATACCAGAATGGCTTGAAGCATGGTAAATTTGTGCTTTACGACGAAAAAGGAAAGGCAATTGTAACCAAAACTTTCGAATTCGGAATGGAAGTTATCAAAGAAAAAACATCCACTGGCGGAGGGTTTAGTCCGAGGTAAGCGTTTGTCGCGAAGAAATTTACAGATTATTGCCTCATTTCATTTCGACAAGCTCAATGTAAACTCAGCTCGGCAACCTATTTATTGGAAAAGTTTAAAATGAACGCTTTAAACTTTTCCTCCTCCTTACATCAAGGCCTGTAAATTCGTAGTAAACAGCTTGATGGCGATTGCCAAAAGAATAATTCCAAATACCTTTTTTAGTATGGCGATTCCACCTTCTCCAAGTAAGTTTTCAATTCTTCTGGTCAATTTCAAGACAATGAATACGATTACGATGTTAATGAAAATTGCTAAAAGAATGTTGATTTGAGCAAATTCTGCTTTCAAGGAAACGAGTGTCGTCATTGTTCCTGCTCCTGCAATAATAGGAAAGGCAAGCGGCACTATACTCGCTGTTTTACCAGTCACTTCATCTCTAAATAAACGAACCCCTAAAATCATCTCTAGGGCCATTGCAAATAGAATCAGGGCACCCGCTACAGCAAATGCTTCAATCGTCACACCGAATAATTTCAAAATACTTTCGCCAAGAATTAAGAAACCAATCATAATTCCGAATGAGACCAAACTTGTGCGCAATGCATGAATGGAACCGGATGTTTCCTTTAATTTGATGATAATGGGAACCGAACCCACAATATCAATTACAGCAAATAGAACTGTTGAGGCTTTAAACAAATCACCCCAACTAAAACCATTAAAAAATTCATCCATGTCTGCGTATAATTTATGTGTAAATCAATCAAATCAAATTTTCGAATCCTTCAAATTTTCGAATCTTTTATAACCTTCTCCACTACAAAAGGCAAAAACGTATGCTCTAAGTGCTGAACACTCGCTCGCACATCTTCTACTGAATCGGTTTCATGAACTGGACAAATATATTGGGCAATAACTTTACCCTTATCAAATTCCTCGTTAACATAATGAATAGTTATTCCCGTTTCACATTCATTGGCAGCTAAAACGGCTTGATGTACTCTGTCGCCATACATATTCTTCCCACCGTATTTTGGCAAAAGAGCGGGATGAATATTGATAATTCTTTCTGGAAATGCCTTTATGAGTTCTGATGGAATTAGGCGTAAATATCCGGCAAGCACGATAAAATCGATGGAATATTTCTTGCATAAATCCACTAATAATTCGCCATTCGCCACTTCTTCGTTGGTAAAAACAAGCGTCTGTATTCTTTTTGAAGCAGCATTTTTTACTATTGCCGCATCTAGTTTGTTTGACATAACAAAAGCAATTTCGACACTTGAATTTGTTGCGAAATGACGGATGAGGTTCATTGCATTACTACCACTGCCAGATGCGAATAAAGCGATACGAATTTTTGCCATCGTGCAAAGTTAGAAAGTATCCTGTATATTTAGGTGTTGATTTTAAAAATTGTGTTTATGAATACAAGCGATTTTCAAGCCTATATCGGGGAAAAATATACAGAACAAGAAATGAATGAACGATCACAAGATTTTCTTCATTGGGCAGATACACGAAGATCTGTAAGGGATTTTTCATCGAAGCCGGTCCCAAAAATTGTGATGGAAAATATTATTATGACGGCCTCAACAGCCCCTTCAGGAGCACATAAACAACCCTGGACCTTTTGTTTAATATCGAGCAAAGAATTGAAAAATGAGCTCCGTAAATTGGCAGAAGTGGAAGAATATAAATCATATAACGGAAGAATGAGTGAAGAATGGCTGAAGGATTTGGCACCACTTGGAACGAATTGGGAAAAAGAATTCATAGACGTAGCTCCTTGGATTGTCGTTTTGATGAAACGGATTTATGAAATAGACGAGAATGGAGAGAAGCAAAACAACTATTATGTGGCAGAATCTGTCGGAATTGCTGCGGGATTTTTCCTAATGGCAGTCCATAATGCTGGATTAGTTGCTTTAACACACACTCCAAGTCCAATGAATTTCATAACGAAAGCTTTAGGTCGCCCAGAAAATGAGCGCCCGTTTCTCCTTATACCTGTTGGCTTTCCTGCCGAAAACGCACAAATTCCAAGCTTGAAACGAAAAGATAGTTCAGAAGTAATTAAATTATATGAGTAAATAATTTTGTTTTTTAGCGCATTGTTTTTTTCTTTGCAGGCTGAATTAACCTTTAAAATAAAAGAAATGTCTGACATCAAATCAAAAGTAATTTCTATCATCGTAGATAAATTAGGTGTAGAAGAAAGTGAAGTTTCTCACGAAGCGTCTTTCACAAACGATCTTGGAGCTGACTCATTGGATACAGTTGAGTTGATTATGGAATTCGAAAAAGAATTCAACATCGCTATTCCAGACGATCAAGCAGAAAAAATTCAAACAGTTGGTGATGCAATCTCTTATATCGAAGAGAACGCTAACTAATTAGTGATCATTATTGTCGAATAAAGAAAATTCTGTATGGAATTAAAAAGAGTTGTTGTAACAGGTCTAGGAGCCCTTACACCCATTGGAAATACTGTAGCTGAATACTGGGATAGTTTAATCAGTGGAAAAAGTGGTGCTGCCCCAATTCAGCAATTCGATGCTTCTTTGTTCAAAACACAATTTGCTTGCGAAATTAAGAACTTCAATGCTGAAGAGCATATGGATCGTAAGGAAGCAAGAAAAATTGACCAATTTACTCAGTATGCCATAGTTTCTACGACGGAAGCTATGGCAGACTCTGGTTTAATGGAGTCGAACCCAAATTTAGATCGCATCGGAGTAATCTGGGGATCGGGAATTGGTGGTTTAAAGACATTCCAAGATGAGTGTGAAAATTTTTTTGGAGGAGATGGAACACCCCGTTTCAATCCGTTTTTTATTCCTAAAATGATTGCAGATATTGCTGCTGGACACATTTCTATTAAATATGGTTTGAGAGGACCGAATTTTGTGACTGTTTCTGCATGCGCTTCATCAACAAATGCAATTATTGATGCATTCAATTATATCCGTCTTGGAAAAGCTGATGCTTTTGTAACAGGTGGTTCTGAAGCGGCGGTTAACATCGTAGGCGTTGGTGGATTTAATGCATTGAAAGCACTTTCAACAAGAAATGATTCTCCAGAAACGGCCTCTCGTCCTTTTGATTTGGATCGAGATGGTTTTGTGTTAGGTGAAGGATCAGGGGCAATCATTCTTGAAGAATACGAACATGCAATTAAGCGTGGGGCCAAAATTTATGCTGAAGTTATCGGAGGCGGAATGTCAGGTGATGCATATCATATTACGGCACCACATCCAGATGGTCTTGGAGCACGAAACACAATGATTGCTGCCCTTGATGATGCTGAAATTGATGCTTCTGCTGTTGATTATGTGAATGTTCACGGAACATCAACCCCTTTGGGTGATATTGCTGAAGTGAAAGCGATTCAACATGTGTTCGGCGATCATGCTTATAACATGAATATTAGCTCAACAAAATCTATGACTGGTCACTTATTGGGTGCTGCAGGTGCTATTGAAGCGATTGCTTGTATTCTTGCAGTGAAAAATGATATTGTTCCTCCAACGATTAATCATTTCACTGATGATCCCGAGTTGGACAACAAGTTGAATTTTACATTCAACAAAGCACAACATAGAGTAGTGAATGTGGCTATTTCAAATACTTTTGGATTTGGCGGACACAACACTTCAGTGATTGTCAAAAAATTCAAAGGATAATTGTTAAAATTTTCATTCTTTTCGAAAAAGAAAACTGAAAGTGAACTCGAACTAATTCGGTTCATTTTACTGAAGTTTGGTTATCGACCTAAACAATTGGATTATTTCGAAAAAGCGGTAACACATAAATCTGTGCTAAAAAATACCGATGAAAATTCCAATGAACGTCTTGAATTCTTAGGTGATACCATAATTGACGCCGTTATTGCTGAATATCTATTTCATCGCTTTCCTGATGAAGACGAAGGTTATTTGACAAAAGTGAAATCAAAAGTTGTCAGCCGAAAAACCTTAGCTGAAATAGCTGAAAAAATGGAAATTCGAAAGATCCTGCATTACAATACGGGTAGATCAATTAATGTCTCAACGATCGAAGGAAATGCCTTTGAAGCAATCATGGGTGCGATATATTTAGATGGAGGATATGAAGCTGTCAAGAATTGTATTCATCAGAATGTTTTCAGAAAATACATTGATCTTAATCGTATCTTGGAGGAAGAAATTGATTTCAAGTCAAAATTGTTTATTTGGTGTCAAAAGAATAAGTTGAAACTGGATTACAGCGTCATGAGTGAAACAAATAACAATGGGAATTGGGAATACATGATTTTAGTGACAATCAATGAACGTGACTACGGCAAGGGTTCAGGTGCTTCAAAGAAACTTGCTGAGCAAGCTGCTTCTAGAGAAACACTTGAATTAATGGGTGAAATCTAGATTCGAATTCTAGCTTTTAGTTACCGTTCAAATAGTTCAATAGAATATCCCAAACTTCCAAGGTAACTTCATTCATTTCAGTACAATAGAAACGGGAATATCCTCCATCTAAGATTAAACGTCCACCAAAAAATTCAGAACTTAGTATAATTGGTTCATCCTCTACCCAAGCTTCTACATTTAATCTTATGTCCATAGGAAAAAGAACAATGCTTTTTCCAGCAGGAATTGTCGCTTTTTCATTGAAAATTGATTCTGAGAGGACGTTAGTTGTGGCTACTCCTTCATTTGTTTCACCCCAAAACTCTTTCGATAAAAGACGGTGAGTCAATTGCTGAGCTTCCGCTTGTAAAGGCCAATTTTCACAACCAACGTAAACGCCTTTACCAGCTGAGAGGAATGCTTGAATTCGATCGAGATCTGTTTCTGTTAAACGCGAATTTGCAGTAGAAAAGATGAATAATACATCATAATTTTCTAGTGAATCGATTGTTGTTTTGAAAGTAAATTGGGTAGAATCTAAACAAATTGAATGCGTATTTCCTACTATTAAATAGTTGACCTGCGCAATCCCTTTTGAAAGTGTAAATAAGATAAAAAGGAAAATGAAAAATGTACGCATGTGAACCAATACATATTCTTTCCATTCTAGTTCAATGAATTTTAGAAATTTATTTCGTAACTTCAATAAAAGCATATTCGATTATTATATGAATCACACTGAATTAGGACAACTTGGTGAAACCATGGCCGAACGACACCTTAAACAAAAAGGCTATTCCATTCTTGGAAGAAATTATCGTTTCAAAAAATTGGAAATAGATATTATTGCAGAATTGAACTATAAACTCGTAATTGTCGAAGTTAAAACGCGACAAACAGCTGAAATTGGTGAACCGTGGAGAGCGGTAACAAAGCAAAAGCAACGACAAATAATTAAAGTAGCCAATCAATACATTATTGAAAACAATATTGATTGGGAAACTCGTTTTGATGTTGTATCAATCGTCCACAATTCCTATCGAACGGCTATTGAACATATTGAAGACGCCTTTTATCCAATGCTTTAAAATCAGCGCTTTGTGGTTGTTTACTTTTTTCGCCTATCTTTGTCTTTTAAATTCTGCTCGTGATGAACACAAAAAATGGAGGAAGACGATCTTCTGGATCCACTTCTTCAAAAGGTAAGATGCCTTTTGCTAAAAAATCTACTGTGCCTGCAAAAAAAGCAGCACCTGGGGCAAAGAAAGCTTCTCCAGTTAGTAGTGCAAAAAAAACAGCTGCAACAAGCGCTGACCCCAGTGCTGTAAAACCCAAAAAAGAGGTAACAGCGCGTGATAAACGAAAATACATCGATTTTAAAGACAAACAAAAGAAGGGTGATCCTCTTCCAAATTTCAATGAAAATGAACAACGTTTGAACAAGTATTTGTCCAATGCTGGTGTTTGTTCTCGTCGTGAAGCTGATTTGTTAATTGCTACTGGTGTTGTTAGTGTAAACGGTACAATTATTACAGAGATGGGCTACAAACTAAAACCAGGCGATGTTGTTAAATACGATGGAGGAACAATTAACACTGAAAAGAAGCGCTATGTGCTCTTAAATAAACCAAAAGGATATATCACAACAATGGATGACCCTATGGGTCGTAAAACGGTTATGACACTTGTTAAAAAGGCTTGCCGTGAGCGTATTTACCCAGTTGGACGTATGGAAAGAGATACTGTTGGGTTATTGATGTTTACCAATGATGGTGATTTGTTTAAGAAATTGACGCATACAACCTTTAAAGCATCGAGAATTTATCAAGTTGAATTGAACAAACCTGTAAAAAAGGAAGACTTAGGGAAGTTAATTGCTGGAGTTGACTTGGAAGATGGTAAAACTGTTTTTGAAGAAGCTGAGTTTGTACGCGATGGTTCAACTAGAGAAATTGGTGTTAAATTGCATTCGGGAAAGAACCAAGTTGTAAAGAGAATGTTCGAAGCATTGGGATATACAGTGGTTAAACTAGATCGAGTTCAATATGCAGGGCTTGACAAAAAAGATTTACCGCGTGGAATGTTCCGACATTTAACAGAAAAGGAAGTTGCATTTTTAAAAATGTCTTAATGAAAAAGTGGTTTTTTTTATTTTTATTGGTTGCACTGATAGTCTCGTGCGGAGAGAAGAATGGATTTGAATCGAAAAATCCATATGCAGCATATTTTTATCCATGGGATACACTTTCAAAGTTTTATTTATACCGAGACGTAGCGAATGGCTTGGACGAACAATTCCACCGTATTTATTCCATCAAGGATTCCGAAGGAGATCATATAGTTGTAGAAATTTATTCTTCGGACGGTAGAATTATTGAGGCAACAAATTACAATATTGATTCATTGGACGTAATGGATCACATGGTTGTAAATCGCAATTTGGAAAAAACAAAGGCTGAAGTATTCAAACACAAGGCATTTCCAATGAATGTAACTGAAGAAACTTGGTTGGCAAGTCGTTTTTCTGGCTTCTTAGATTCGACCTTGATTCTCCGGGAAGTGAAACGCAAAGTCAATAAAGAAATTGCAGATTTTGAAGTAATAGATTCAAAAGCAGATGCAATTGTTATGTTGGACCATATTCGAATGACTAATTTCAATCCATTTACGAAGAAAGAATTCGTTCAAGAAGGCGATGCATTTACCTATTTTGCTAAAGGATATGGTTTAGTAGAATGGCATTCTAAAAACAAAAAAGTTCATTACAAATTAGAAAAAATCTTGACGCAAGAAGAGTGGTTAAAGATTATAACGCGCTAAATTGTTGCCCATGCGTATGTTCATCCTATTGTTGCTTTTGATCCCGATAATGGCAAATGCACAATCCCATAAGAGAAAACCAAAAAACTCGGTAGCAAAAGGTACTTTTTATGGCTATTGGGGTTATAATCGCAGTGGTTATTCAAAAAGTAATATTCGTTTTGTAGGACCAGGATATGATTTTAATTTAAATGGAAGCAGAGCGCATGATAATCAAAGTCCATTTAGTTTTAGCACCTACTTTAACCCAAAGAAAATTACTGTTCCACAATTCAACGCTCGTGTAGGGTACTATTTCAAAAATCATTGGGCAATTGATTTTGGCTACGATCACATGAAATATGTTTTTGATGACGGAAACAATGTTTTGCTGTCAGGAACAATTAATCCAGGAATCGACACCGTGAATTTTTGGTCAGGAAATTACACCAATGAACCAATTACCACGAATCGAAATACTTTCCATTATGAAAATTCAAATGGCTTAAATTATTTACGTTTGGGTATCACACGCTCAGACAATTGGTATAAACTCGGCAATTGGTTAATGATTTCTTCAAGTGAAAGTATCGGATTAGGTGGAATTCTTTCGTATAACGATTTTAAGTTTGCTGGTAAAGAAGATTTAGTTACCGTTTCAATGTCAGGCTATGCGATATCGGCACACGCAGGACTGCGTTTTGAATTCTTCAAACACTTTTTTATTCAACCTTCTTTAAGTGCAGGTTTTATGCATCAAACGAAAGTGAGAACGCGTGCCTTAGACCCTAATTCATATGCCCGTCAAAAGTATGGATATTATATGTTTGATACTTCCTTTGGTTTCTTCTTATATATTCGTCCAACAAACGATTGTAACTCTTGTCCGAACTGGTAATTTCCTTTTCGTACTATAATATATATCTCCCCTATTTCTTTTTATCAAACTTAAAATCAATTTTATAATAAAAAATTGGAAGAAAACCTAGTTGCTGTCTTTCGGCAATAGGTTCAGCACTTGGATCCGCTAAATTAGGAGCATACGCTAAACTCAGTAAATTCTCTACACCAAGTACATTCACTAAATCTAATCCAATTTCGTGGGTTAATTTTTCAGTGTTTAATTTCCAACTTATTTTAGCATCTACTCGGAAATAGTTTCTAAACTGACGTTCATTAAATAAGGAATCTTTATAAATAAGGTCATTGTATAATGCAGACTCTTCCAAATCGACAAGACCATATCGTTGACCACCTGCATAAGCAACTTTAAATCCTAAAGAAAGGGTTTGTTTAGGATTAATCTTGAATTCTTTACCTGCCAATATATTAGTAATGTATCTAGCATTGTAGGATGTGTTTCTCAGGATTCCATCACTACCGGTATACTTGGAGTCATAAAGTGTTCCTGAAAACATAAAAAAGAATGAATTGTCAAAGTATTTCTGTATCGTCAACTCTATGCCATAATTAAACCCTGTTCCTGTATTTTCAAGGGAATCAGGGAAGAAACGTTGAAACCCACTTCCTTGATTAATCAAAGAAAACGAAGATGGTGCAATCGTTACTGGTACATCATATAAATACTGATAATATACTTCTGAACGGATTGTGAAACTTTTTTTCAATGCCTTCTCATACCCAAAAGCGGTGTGGAGACTTCTGGTGAAACCCATATTTTTATTATGGTAGATTTTATTGCCATTTGCGTCTAACTTATGATACGTGTATGTATACATGGGCTGCGTTCCACTATGCATACCAGCACCAGCAAAGATGGCCTGGTTATTTTTCATACGGTATTTCCAACCCACTCGCGGTTCAACGTAGCTGAAACTATTACTTAAAGAAAAGTACTGGCTATGCAAACCGGCGGTGAAATCCATATTCTCAGAGATGCGGTATTTCCATTGCACAAAAGGTTGAATCAATACAGCACTCCCTTGGAAATCCCAACGAACAACAAAATTAGAATCTGATACAATTCTTTTTGCCGAATCAAGGTGATTAAATGAATATGCATCTGCATTAAGGCCAAATTTAATAAGGTGTCGTTTATTGAATTTGTGATTGATACTTATAAAACCGGATGTTTTTACTGCTGAAAAGTTATAACTCAGGATGTGTGCCGAAGAATCGACGCTAATTCTAGTTTGAGTACTGTCTAAAGATCTGTATAAAAACGTATGTTCAGAACGTTGCTCTTCATAGGATGTCGCTAATGTTGCTGTAAGAAATGTTTTTTCGTTCAAAGATTTTTTATAATTCAGACCACCCACACCCATCGTTGTTCTAAATAACTGATCGCGATCTCCTTGACCATAAAATTCTTGCGAATATTCTGTTTGTTCAGAAATAAGGATATCAATTTTACTTTTACCGCCCATTCCAAAAAAGGATAAATTTCCTCCCTTTTTAAGGATCCAATTAAATTTAAATCCGATATCACCATACACAGGAACAGCATCCGTACCTAATTGAATACCAATTTTTTGAAACATGCTTAATGTGGAGTACCTTCCCATCACTAAGTAACTGGAACGTTTGTTCTTAGATAATGGACCTTCAGCTAAAAGTTCTGTTCCTAAAAAACCAAATTGCCCTGTAAATTCGTGCCGATTTGAATTGCCATTTCGCAATTTTAAATCAAAAATACCCGAGGTGCTATTTCCATATTCAGCAGGGAAAGCACTCATGAAAAAGTCTGAATTCCCTAACATTTTATTGTTCAAAATGGTAACCGGCCCACCTGTACTTCCTGAAATCGCAAAGTGTGAAGGATTTGGGATATCTACTCCTTCCACTTTCCAAACAACTCCTAATGGCGAATTTCCACGAATAACAATGTCATTTCTTGAGTCATCCGCTCCTTGCACACCGGCAAAATTAGATGCCATTCTCGCAGGATCCATTCTAGAACCAGGATAACGATTCGTTTCTTCTACACTAAATTGTTGAGCAGAAATAACGGCCAGTTCATTGATTACTTCTCCTTTTTTTCGAGCAGAAACAGTGACTTCAGCTTGTTCTTGGTAACTTTCAGATAAAGGTACATTCATAACAACTTCTTTTCCTGAATTGACTTCTATTGTTAAGGTTTTCGTGTCATACGTCATCAGTTGTATTTCCATTTGATGCTTTCCTATTGGAACATTTTGGATGATAAACTGTCCATCTGGATCACTAATAGCTCTGAATTTTTTTAGGGTGTCTTCTGTGAAGACGGTAATTTTTGCACCGGTCAATGGATAATTGGTTTCATTATCGAATATTTTACCTCTTACAGTTTGAGTAGGTTGTGCGAAGCTCAAAGTTGAAAAAAGGAGGCATATAAGTAGTAAAGTATTTTTCATGTGATTAGTATTTTAGAACAAATTTAAAGTGCTTTTTGTAGTAGTTATAATCGAATTGCGCAAACGAATTGCTTTGAGTTGCGCTTTTCGCAAATAAAAGTTTATTAGCTTTAATTTTTCGGTTATAACATGAAAATTAAAGCTTAAATGAAAACAGAATTAACTCCATTGAAACGTTGATTTTATTAATTAAATTCTTTCATTTGTTTTTGATATTCTTCAGCAGTTAGGGGTTTCTTATAAACCTCTCTAAATATAAATTGATTTAATGAGTTAAAGTGAAGATTCCGCACATTTGAATAAATAATTTGGATGTCACCACTGTACCAAAGCGGTATTATTGGTGGATCTTGCATTAGAACTTTCTCTGCCTTGGCATAATAAATCATCGCTTCAGAAAGTTTACTACTATTTTTTGCTTGCTCAAATAACTGATCAAACAGTGGGTTTTGATAACGAGATTGATTGATACGGGAAAGTTCGTTTTTATCGGTTGGTACAGCTTTTCCATAAAAGTTAGACAAAAACGTCTCAGGGTTTGCGTAATCACCAACCCATGCACTTCTGAAAATATCACCTTTGGCCATGGATGCATCATTGTCTTTTTGCTCAAAGGTAGATCCATCAATATTGACATTTATATTCAAAATTTGAAATATTTGCTGAGCAATTTCATCGGCAACAGCTGAATGAATATCGCCAATATTGTAACGTAGGTTGACTGAACCAAAACCTTTTCCATCGGGATACCCAGCTTCAGCTAATAATTTTTTGGCTTTTTCTGGATCGTAAATATAGGATGCTTCCTTTACTCCAGTAAAATCATAACCTCTAAAACTTGAAGCAATAGGTGGAACAATTCCATAAAATCCTAATTCGTAATATTGGTTCCGTAATACATCTCTACCAAGTTTTTCTCGGTCTATCGCATAATTAAAAGCTTGTCGCACTTTCACGTTATTAAAACGAGTATCCTGCATATTAAAAAAGTAATAATTAGTCGACAATAAGGCATTGTTATGCATCACAAACAAAGGTGGACTAGAATTGAAATCTTTGATTCTGCCTTCAAGCATTTTTGTTATTCTACTCGGCGGAAGTCCTGTTATCAAATCAGTTTCTTTATTTTCGAACATTTCAAGCTGCTCCAATTTGCGGCTTTGAAAGATGAAAACAACACTGTCCAAATAGGGAAGGGCATTTCCTTCAGCGTCTTTTAAATAGTATTGTGTGTTTTTAAGCAGAATGGCCTTTTTTAAATCGCCAGTTACATATCCATTAAATAGGAAAGGACCAGTCCCAACTAAATCACCTTCAGCATTTTTTTCAATTAATTTAGCTGGTGAAATTGCAGCACAAATATTCGTTAATTTATTCAAGAAATTATCGTCTTTTTGAGTTAATTCCAATGAGACAATATCTTTATTGATACTCAAACCACTGATGTTTTTAGCTTTCCCTTCGAAAAAGTCATTCGCCCCTTTCAGGTTGTCTTTGTATAAAAAAGAATAGGCAAGGGGAGCCAAACCTTGATCATTTTTAGTACATGCTTTTTCAATTGATTTTTGAATATCATTGTTTGTTAATTTTCGCTCTTCATCATTGGAGAATAATTTATTAGCATGAAAATAAATGTCTTTTCGAATGGTAAAATCATAGCGCAATCCGTCTGGACTAATTTTCCATCCAGAAGCTATTTGTGGATTTACATTTAAGGATTTAGGATCGATTGAAACCAAACCTTCCATAACTTGATTTAAAACTGTTGCCGTGTAATAGTCAGATACATCCCTTGAAATGTGAGTAGATGGCTCTATGTCAATTGACATGGTAAGTGTACCTCCAGCATGCTCAAATTGCTTGATGCTTTCACCAGAACATCCAGCAAGAAAAATTGCTAGAATACAAACTGCCCAAAAGTTCTTCATAGTTGAATAGTAATTCATTAAGCACAAGATTACTAAAAAAAATTGAAATCTGGAAAAATCATATGTAGTCTATCAATAGCGTCCTAAACGTTTAAAAAAATAAGAGGGAATATTCCGTATCTCAAATTACCTTTGAGTTGCATAACAAAAAAACTCCCTCTCATGGCAAATATA
>Ga0105050_10002805_pt1 | contig 24613 bp, 21 predicted proteins | sample FRY01_FD_78088 | JGI IMG/M metagenome (GOLD analysis project Ga0105050, IMG submission 78088) | Freshwater microbial communities from Lake Fryxell liftoff mats and glacier meltwater in Antarctica - FRY-01 | ecosystem: Environmental > Aquatic > Freshwater > Ice > Glacier meltwater ...
CCGCACGCCGCGAAGCTACCAGCCGCGCCCGCCGCCATGTACCGTTTCGCCATGAAAGATTGAATAACAGATGCCCTACGGCAGCACGCGCGCGGCCCGATACGCCGCCACCTGCCCCATCAGGTGCGACGGCGTGTCCAGGCACCGCGCGAACCCCGCCTGCCGCAGCCGCATCGTCGATGCGAACAGGTCGTGGTCCAGTCCGAACACGAAATCAGCGAAATCCCAGCGCGCCACCGCCGCAAGCGGCAACGCCAGCCCGTGCCGCGCCCGCAGCCGCGCCCACACCGCCTCCTTGTCCGCCATCCACGCCGCCAGCTTCATCGGTCGCACGACCCCGCACCGCACCCCGAACGCCCGGGCCAGGCGCGGCCACACACGCTGCCAGCGGAACACGTCCCCGTTCGTCACGTTGAACGCGCGGTTCGCCGCCGCCGGCGCCTCCATCATCCACAGCACCGCCTCGGCCAGCAGCCCCGCATCCGTCACCTCGGAAAGCGAGCGGAACGACGCCTCGCTGCCGGGAAAATCCAGCGCCACCCCCAGCTCCGCACAGATCGCCGCATAGGCCCCGAGCGTGGACGCCAGGTTGCGCGCCCGCCCCGGCGCCACATCGACGATGAACGACGGCCGGCTCGCCGACCACGCCCACCCGCCAGCGTCGGCCCGCGCCGCCAGCATGTCCTGCTGGTCGTAGTAGAAATTGGGCGGCATGTGCCGCGCATCATCCTCGTCGGCCGGGGTGGGGTAGGGGCCGATATGCATCCCGTACCACTTCGTCCCCTCCACCAGGTGCACATGCCGCAGCGCCTTCCCCTCCGCCGCCCCGATCAGCGCCGAAAGCATCGCCAGGTTGGCCGGAACATCCTCCACCCCCCCCTCGCCGAACGCCGCCCGCGCCGCATACACCGCATGCGTCACCCCCTCCGGCGCCGCCGCCCGCACCGCCGCCCGGCACGCGCCCGCATCGGCGAGGTCCACTGGCAGATACCGAACCCCCGGCGCATCCGCCCGCGCCGTCCGGCACAACCCGACCACCCGCCACCCAGCCGTGCCGGCCGCCCGCGCCACCAGCCGCGACGCCGCCGCCCCGGTCGCCCCGGCCACCAAAAGAGTGCGCATCTCAGGCAAGGGTGAAGACGAACATGTAGTCGCTGCCGCTGCCCGGATCCGTCCCGAACTGCACCGAAAGCCGCCCCGCCCGGTCCGCCTCCGTCAGCCCCGCCAGCGTCAGCGACACCGCCGCCCGCCCCGCCGCCGTCGCATGCATGGTCAGCCCCTCGAAATCCTTCGCCCCCTGGTTGCCCACCCAATCGAACGCGAAATCCGCCTTCACCCCCCACAGCGTCACCGCATCCCCCGCCCCCAGCCCCACCACCGTGCTCCAGATCGGCAGTGCCGGATCGCGCGCATCGAGGTAGAACGTATCCACCCCGCTTCCCCCGGTCAGGAAGTTGGAGCCGGTGCCGGCATCCAGAACGTTCTGCCCCGCCGTCACCGCCAACGCGTCATCGCCCGACCCGCTGCGCAGAAACACATTCGGTGCCGCCGCCAGAAGCACGACCCCATCCGTCCCCAGGAACACGAACTCCTGATCCAGGTAGCTCAGCGGCCCGGTGTAGTCCGACAGCGCCGGCGTGCTCGCCTGGCCCTTGGCATCGGTCATCGCCAACGGCACCGCGGGCGGCGGCACGAAGCTGTCCAGCAGCGTCACGCTCGCCGAGCCATCCCCCAGCGTCACCCCCACCGCCTGGTCCAGCACCACGGTGAAGCTCTCCTCCGCCTCGTCCTTGTGCGCCTCGCCGTTCACCAGGAAAGTGAACGCCGCGCTTGCCTGCCCCGCCGCGAAGGCCAGCGTGCCGCCTTGTCCCGCCGGCATGTCGCCTTCGGCCACCTTCGCGGTCCCGTCCACCAGGCTCCACCGCACCGAGGCCGCCGCCGCCGGCGCCACGTCCAGCGTCACCGTGTAGCTTACCCACACCACGCTCTCCGAAACCACCCGGTCCGCCCCGATCGAGGCTACCGGCAACGGGGCCGCGAATTGGTCGGCCTGCGCATCCAGCGCCACGTTCTGCGCCGCCATCGTCGCCGCCGCGGTGTAGGTCCCCATCCCTCCGCCCGAAAACGTCACCCCGCCCGAAAACGTCACGCTGTACAGCCCCGCCGGCACCGCCAGCTGATACCCCCCGCTCGACCAACTCGTCGTCGTGAACGTCCCGCCGCCCCCCACGGCCGTCACCGTCACGCCGCCCCGGCCCTCACCCGCGTCGTAGAAATCGTCCCCGTCCGCATCGTCGAACACCACGCCGACCAGCTGCGGCACATAGCCGGCGGACCGGCCGAGGTTCTGCGTCACCACCAGCGGCCCGACCTTGGTCGCAAAATTGGCCTCCGCGGTGATGTCGATCCCGATCTCGACATACCCGCCATTGGCCAAGCTGTCCCGGTGCCCCGCCGGCGTCTGCATCCCCCCGACGCCGACTCCCCAATCGATGACGAACCCAGCGTGCGCGTACACCGCCGAGGAGGCGAAGGCGAAAATGTTCTCCCCCGCCGCCTGGAACGGATACCCCGCCGTCGTCAGTCGGTCCCCCAGCCCCGGCTCCCCCGGCACCTGGTGCGACTGCTGGTCGGCCGCGATCATCGCCGCCGAATGCGCCGCCGCCGCATCCTCCAGCTTCGTGTGCCACGCCATCGGCGCCACCGCCGGCAGTGCGGCCATCTGCTGGCGGAACAGGTCGCGGTCCAGGGCGAAGAAATTGATCGCGCTGTTGACCGCCGCGAACTCCCCCGCCGGCATCCCCACGCCCGACAGCAGCCGCTCCGCCTCCCCCGCCGGATCGGCGCGGAACCGGTTGACCAGCGCCAGCAGCTCCTGCTCCGCGTTGCTCGGCAATCCCATCGATCCCCTCCTCAGCCCGCCAGCGCCGCCAGCGTCCGCACCAGCACCCGCGCTCCCGCCGCCAACTGCGCCGGCGAGGAGTATTCCGCCGGATTATGACTGATCCCTTTCCGCGACGGCACAAAGATCATCCCCGTCGGGCAAACCGGCACCACGAACTGCGCGTCATGGAACGCGCCCGACGGAAGCGCCCGCGGCCGCAACCCCTCCGCCGAAGCCGCCGCCGCCACCGCCCCGGTCACCAGCGGGTCGAACACCACCGGCATGGCATGGAAATTCTCGAACACCGAAACCGCGCAGCCGCGCACCGCCGCCCGGATCACCCCCTCGATCGCATCCCCCTTCGCCCGCAGCACCGCCTCCTCGGGATGGCGCAGGTCGATGGTGAACCGCACCAGGTTGGCCACGCTGTTCGACGTATTGGGCGAAACCTCGATCCGCGCCACCGTGAACCGCAGCGTGTCCGTCGCATCCTCGGTCAGCGCATTGAGCGCCGAGATCGCCCGCACCATGTCCTGCACCGCATCCCTCCGCCCGCGCAGCGGCGCCGTCCCCGCATGCGCCGTCTCGCCCACCAGCGTCACCGTGAACCATCGGCTGCCCTGGATGCCCGTCACCACGCCGATATCGGCCCCGTCGGCCTCCAGGATCGGTCCCTGCTCGATATGCGCCTCCACATAGGCATGCGGTCGCCCGCCCAGCGCCCGCCGCGCCACATCGGCCTCTGCCGACAGATGTTCATCGAGTGCGGCGCCATAGCTCACGCCATCCCCGTCCAGGATGCCCCGGAACGCCGCCGCGTCCGTATGCCCGGCCCAACTCATGCTCCCAGTGCAGCCCGGCCGGAACCGCCCGCCCTCCTCGTTGGTCCACGCCACCAACTCCACCGCCCGCCGCGTCGCCACCCCCGCATCATGCAGCGCCGACAGCGCCTCCAGCCCCGCCACCACCCCCCAGATGCCATCGAACCGCCCGCCCTCCGGCTGCGTGTCCATGTGGCTGCCGGTCAGCACCGCCGCCAACCCCGGCTCCCTCCCCTCGCGCCGAAAGAACAGGTTCGCCGCCCCATCCACCGTCACCGTGCAGCCGATCGCCTCCGCCCAGCCGATCATCAGCCGCCGCGCCTGCCGGTCAAGCGGCGTGAGGCACGGCCGGTTCACCCCGCGATCCTCCGACCCCGGCACCGCGAGCCCGCCGATCCCGGCCAGTTCCATCAACCGCGCCCACTGGCGCGCCTCGCTCACGGCAGAAGCTGCGGCATCGCTCATCTTTCACGCTCCGTCCTGTCCGCCGCCACCGTCCCGCAGCACCCCCGGCCACGTCAACGCATTCGCACACGCGGATTTGGTTTCGGCCCCGCGTTCCGCTAGCATCACTGCGATCTGACCAACGATACTCCCGGGGGAGGACCGACATGATGAGCCGTTCCCATTTCCTGCGCACCACGGCCGCCCTGGCCGCCACAGGCGCGCTGATGCTGCCGAGCGGCCGCGCCGAGGGGGCCGCAACCCGCGCTCCCGCTCCCGGGCCGATCCGGCCCGGCGCCACCGACGCCTTCCTGGTCATCGACGTGCAGAACTGCTTTATCCCCGGCGGCAGCCTCGCGGTTGGCCGCGGCGACGAGGTCGTTCCTCTCATCAACCGCCTCGCCCGCGCCTTCACCACCGTCGTCCTCACCCAGGATTGGCACACCGCAGACCACAAATCCTTTGCCTCCGCTCACCGCGACCGCAAGCCCTTCGAGACCACCCGCATGCCCTACGGCAACCAGGTGCTGTGGCCCGACCATTGCGTCCAGGGCACGCCGGGCGCCGACTTCGCCCCGGGCCTGTCGATCCCCCATGCGGGCCTCATCCTGCGCAAGGGCTGGAACCGCGAGGTGGACAGCTACTCCGCCTTCAACGAGGCCGACGGCAAGCCGACCGGTCTGGCCGCCTACCTCAAGACGCGCGGCATCCGCCGGGTTTTCCTGGCCGGGCTCGCCACCGATTTCTGTGTCGGCTGGTCGGCCGAGGACGCCCGCAAGGCCGGCTTCGCCGCTGCCGTCATCGAGGATGCCTGCCGCGCCATCGACCTCAACGGCTCGCTGGCCGCCGCCTGGGACAGGATGGCCAAAGCCGGCGTTCTGCGCCTCGCCTCCGCCGCCATCGCCATTCCCTCAGCCGCGTAACAGCCCGCGAAAGCGGTGCCGCCGGCCCCAGCCTCAGGTGTTGTGCCAGCACGCCTTTGGCGAGGGCGCGCAGGTCGTTGGTCGGCGCCAGGTCGTGCCCCTCGAAAAGCCGGCCCGCCGCCAGTCCGGGCCAGTCCCCGCGAACCCGCCCGCCGGCCACGCCGGCCCAAGCGCCTCGCGCAGCGCCACCAGCCCCGCATCCAGCTGCCACAGCGATCCGCCGAGGCGGTCGGACTGGTTGGCATGCGTATCCCAGCCGCCCGGCTCCATCGCCGCCAGCCCCTCTTCGAGGCTTGCCGCCGGGCAGCATCAGCGCCGGGTCCGGTCCCTCCAGCCGCACGGCAAGCCACGCCTGGAGGTCGGCCGGCACCGCCTCGTCCCCCCGTCGTCCCAGCCCGAACCGGATCAGCCCGAACCGGATCAGCCCGAACCGGATCAGCCCGAACCGGATCAGCCCAGGCAGGCCATCCGGCATCGTCTGGAATCGATACCACGCTCGCGACCGCCGCAGCATTCTCCCACGCCTGTGGTGTGCTGCCATGCAGCACGTTCGCCCATAACGCACTTGCAAAAAACCGCGCGCGAAGGCATGTCACCCGCTAATCCAGCCGGCGGTGGGCCGACCCGATGGGACGCGCGAAGCAACTGCTCCGCCGCGCCCCCTCGTGTCGTTTCAGCGCCCACGCCGATACCGCCTGGCCAGTATCCGCCAGACATACCCCAAGCCCGAGCTAAGTCGGCCCCGCCCGGGGCATATGGAGGCTACCGTGTCCACTGATCTCGCCCGCATCCGCAACATCGGCATCACCGCCCACATCGATGCCGGCAAGACCACCACGACCGAGCGGATCCTCTACTACACCGGCGTCTCCCACCGGATCGGCGAGGTCCACGACGGCAACACCACCACCGACTACATGGAGCAGGAGCGGGAGCGCGGCATCACCATCACCTCCGCCGCCGTCACGTGCGAGTGGAAAGAGCACCGCATCAACATCATCGACACCCCGGGCCACATCGACTTCAACATCGAGGTCAACCGCAGCCTGCGCGTGCTCGATGGCGCCGTGTTCATCATCGAGGGCGTCGCCGGGGTCCAGCCGCAGTCCGAAACCAACTGGCGCCTCGCCGACCGCTACAACGTTCCGCGCGTCATCTTCATCAACAAGCTCGACCGCACCGGCGCCGATTTCTACCGCGCCTTCGACACGCTGAAGGAGAAGCTGGACATCATCGCACTCCCGCTCCAGCTGCCAATCGGCATCGAGGACACCTTCATCGGCGTCGTCGACCTGGTCGAAATGCGGGCGATCGTCTGGGAGGGCGGCGAACTGGGTGCCAAGTTCCACGACGCCCCCATCCCCGACGACCTGATGGAAAAGGCCAAGGAAGCCCGCCAACTGCTGCTCGACACCGCCCTCTCGGTGGACGACGCCGGCATGGAGGAATACTTCGAGAACGGCGATGTCGCGGTCGCCACCCTCAAGCGCGCCATCAAAACCGGCACCATCTCCGGCGCCTTCCGCCCCGTCCTCTGCGGCACCGCCTTCAAGAACAAGGGCGTCCAGCCCCTGCTCGACGCCGTGCTCGACTTCCTGCCGAGCCCCATCGACGTCCCCGGCATCTCGATCGCCGCCGAGGAAGGCGAGGAAGACGGCGAGCACAGCAACCGCCGCCGCATCAAGGCCGACCCCAAAGCCCCCTTCGCCGGCCTGGCCTTCAAGATCATCAACGACAAATACGGCGCGCTGACCTTCGTGCGCGTCTACGCCGGCACCCTGCGCAGCGGCGACACGGTGATGAACACCACCAAAGACGAAAAGCAGCGCGTCGGCCGCATGTTCCAGATGCACGCCGACAAGCGGGCGGAGATCAAGGAGGTCTCCGCCGGCGACATCGCAGCCTTCGTCGGCCTGAAAGACACCACCACCGGCGACACCCTGGCCTCGGCCGACGATCCGGTGGTGCTGGAGCGCATGGCCTTCCCGGTGCCCGTCATCGACATCTCCGTCGAACCCGCCACCAAGGACTCGGTCGAGAAAATGACCCTCGGGCTCCAGAAGCTCGCCGGCGAAGACCCCAGCCTGCGCCTCAAGACCGACCAGGAAACCGGCCAGACCATCCTGTCCGGCATGGGCGAACTGCATCTGGAAATCATCATCGACCGCCTGCGCCGCGAGTACAACGTCCAGGCCAATGTCGGCGCACCCCAGGTCGCCTACCGCGAGACCATCAGCAAGGCCCACACCGAAACCTACACCCACAAAAAGCAGTCCGGCGGCTCCGGCCAGTACGCCGAGGTCAAGATCGTGTTCGAGCCGCTGGAGCGCAACACCGGCGTCCAGTTCGAAAACAAGGTCGTCGGCGGCACGGTGCCCAAGGAATACATCCCCGCCGTCGAAAAAGGCATCCGCATCCAGGCCGATACCGGCGTCCTCGCCGGCTTCCCGACGGTGGACTTCAAATACACCCTGATCGACGGCAAATACCACGACGTCGACTCCTCGGCCCTGGCCTTCGAAATCGCCGCCAAAGCCTGCTTCCGCGAAGGCATGAAAAAGGCCAGCCCGGTGATCCTTGAGCCGATCATGGACGTGGAGGTCACCACCCCCAACGACCACGTCGGCGACGTCGTCGGCGACCTCAACCGCCGCCGCGGCCACATCCAGAACCAGGAAAGCGCCGGCTCCACCATCATGGTCCGCGCCCACGTGCCGCTGAAGGAAATGTTCGGCTACATCTCCGACCTGCGCAGCATGACCAAAGGCCGCGCCAGCTTCACCATGCAGTTCCACCACTACGACCCGGTGCCGCGCAACGTGGCCGAGGAAATCATGAAGAAGAGCGCCTGAGCGAAGAAAGGGCAGGGCTCTGCCCTGCACCCGCTGGGGCCTGAGGCCCCAGACCCCCATCCCATAAGCGAGGACCAACCTCACTTCTCTCCCCCCGCACTTCGCGGGGGGAGCCGGAGAGGGGGCGCGCCCATTATCTTCAGTGGCCGTGCCAGCGGCCATCAGTCGATGCCGTATATCAATCTGGGGCTGCTGGCGCAGCCAGGAAACTCTGAGCGTTCCAAAACACTCAACTAATTGTAATCACTAATAATTCTTGTAAGTAAAGGTCCAGGGGCTTGGCCCCTGGCGGGTCTGGGCAGAGCCCAGCCTCCCTTATCCTAGCGCCTATGGGGCGACACCCCCTTGGTGCGCCGCCCACCAGCGCCGGGCCGGACCGGCAGGGGACGAATTCCCACCGCACCCGCGGATTCCGCTTGCAGCGGCGCGTCAGTTATGTATAATCACGTCGTGTTATATGAACCACTCACCACCCTGGGCCGCGCCCTGCATCTGTGTCTCGCCCTCCTGTGGCCGAGGCTGCGGGCAGACGCGCACATCCCGCGCCAGATCCCCCTGACTGCGCAGGCCTACACCAGGATGACCCACGCCCTGAGCCGCCTGTACTGGCTGCTCTCGCGGATCGACAGTCTCGCGCTGCGCTGGCAGCAGGGCCGCCTGCCCAGGCCCCGCTTGCGCCAACCCATACCGCCCTCCGCCGGCCCCGTCCTTCAGCCCGCACCAGCACAAGCCGCCCCCGCAACGATGCGCGACCCCTCCATGCATGGCTGGCTCAGCCGCATCCACCTGCCGTCGCGCCAGATCGGCGGACAGGTCGAGCATTTGCTGGCCCAAGGCGAGATGCGGGCCCTGGCCCAGGCCGCCCCCCAGGCCGGCCGCCTGCTGCGCCCCCTCTGCCGCATGCTCGGCATTACCCTGCCGGACTACCTCGCGCTGCCGCCCCGCCCACGCCCGGCGAAACCGCGCCCCGCGAAGCCCCGGCCCACCCGCGCGCCAGCCCCCAACCCGCCCGACCGTCCCCTCCCGGCCTATGTCCGCGCCGCCGTCCGCGCCTGGCGTCCAAAATTCGGCTGACCAGGCGCGACGCCGCCGCGCGCCTAAATAGTTACGATATAAAACCGATACGCTTACGCCCGTCGCACCCCCCAGAACACGTGCGTGGACGATTTCACGAACCCGGTCAGGTCGGACCGGTGCGCCGTCGGTTGGGTCCACTGGCCCAGCGGGATGTACGGCACCCCCTCGAACGCCGCGAGCTGCATCTCGCGGCAAATCCGCTGCTGCTCGGCCAGCGTCGGTGCCCGGAACCACTCCTCGCGCAGCCGCTCCAGCTCGGGGATATCCGGCCAGCCGAACCACGCCTTCGCCCCGTTCGCCCGCAGCTGCACGCTGGTCGGGTCCGCACCGCCCAGGCCGGCGATGCGGGTGTTGAAGGCGTTCCAACCGCCCTCGCTGGCCGGCTTGGTCACCGAGCGCCGGGTCAGAAGCGTACCCCAATCGGTGCTGGTCAGCTGCACGTTGATGCCCAGCTTCTTGAACATGCTGTCGCAAATTGCGGCCATGGCGTGCATCTGCGGCTGGTCGCTGGGCGACATCAACAGCACCGGCTCGCCGGCATAGCCACTCTCCGCCACCAGCCGGCGCGCGCGGGCGATGTCGCGCGGCCCGGTCAGCGCCGCCATGCCGGCATCCGACGCGAAGGGCGAGCCGACGGTGAAATAGCCCACCGGGATCTTGCCATAGCGCTGCTGCTCGCCCAACACCGCGGCGATGAAATCCCGCTGATCGACGGCGTGCAGCAGCGCCTGGCGCAGCTTCTTGTTGTTGAACGGCGGCTGCGTGTGGTTCATGAACAATCCGCCGATCAGCCCGAACGGGTCGGCATCGTCCAGCTTCACGCCGGTGTTGCGCGCCAGCATCGGCAGGTGGTCGAACAGCGGCTGGTCCACCCAGTCCACCTCACCGTTCATCAGCGCGCTGGCCCCGGTGCCGGGGTCGGGCTGGATCACCCATTCCACCCGCTCGAAATTCACCGACTTCCCGCCGGAGGTGTTGCTGGGCGCCTCCTGCCGCGGCACGTAGCGGTCGAACTTGGTGTAGACCGACCGCACGCCGGATACCCAGTCCGCCACCTGGAACACGAACGGCCCACTGCCGACGAACTCCTTGATCGGCTGGCTCGCCGGCACCTGCGCCATGCGCTGCGGCATGACATAGCAGCCCTGGGCGAGGGCTTAGCGCATCTGCGGGAACGGCTCCTTCAGGCGAATGCGGAAGCGCTGATCGTCGACCGCCGCGATCTCCTCGGCGATCGCCAGCAGGCGCTGGCCATAGGTGTTGCGCTGGCCCCAGCGGTTGATGCTGGGCACCACGTCGCGCGCCAGAACCTTTTCGCCGTCGTGGAACAGCAGACCGTCGCGCAGGGTGAAAACCCAGGTCAGCCCATCGGCCGACACCTCGTCGCCGGCGCACATCTGCGGCTTCGGCATCAGGTTGATGTCGGTGCCGTACGGCGTATCCCACACCATCAGCGCGTGGATGCCGACGACGATCGCCGTGGTCCAGATCGGGTCGGGCGACGAATAGGCGGCGGCGGGCACGAATCTCAGTAACTTGTCGTTCCCGCGGGCCAGCGCGGGGCGGGCCAGCGCGGCGGCGGCTGGGGCAGCGATTAGGTGGCGGCGGGTCAACATGCGGCGTGGCTCCTGCGGCAGCGAGGGAGGAAACCGTCTGGACTGGCGCCCGCTCTGCGGCGGCTGCGACGATCCTAGCCACGAAACATGTCCGGGCGGAAGCACCATCACTCGTTCGGCTTCATCACGTGCCGCAGCACGCTGCCCTCGGCCAGCCGGTCGAAGCCGGCGTTGATCTCCCCGCCGCCCTCATGGCGTTCCTCCCGGTTGGGCGGCGCGGCAGGACCGGGCTTCCGCGCGTCATTTCGCGTGCTAGAGTCGGCATCATATCGGCGCCATGTGCGCGAGGAGGAACGAGATGGACGGAGTATTCACACTGGTCTGGGTGCTGATTTTGGTGCTGGTGGTTGCCACCGTGTTCGCCGGGATGAAGACGGTGGCGCAGGGGCAGATATGGACGGTGGAACGCTTCGGCGCCTTCACGCGAGAGCTGCATCCCGGGCTGAACTTCCTGATCCCCTTCATCGACCGGGTCGGGCGCAAGCTGAACGTGCAGGAACAGGTGCTCGATATTCCCGAGCAGTCCGTCATCACCAAAGACAACGCGACCGTGGCGGTCGACGGGGTGATCTATTTCCGGGTGATGGAGCCGGCGAAGGCGGCCTACCAGGTGACCAACCTGGAGGGTGCGCTGTCGACGTTGGCCATGACCAACATCCGCGCGGTGATCGGCGAGATGGAGTTGGACGCCGCGCTCTCCTCCCGCGAGCGGATCAACGCCCAGTTGCTGCTGATCATGGACGGGGCGACCGAGCCCTGGGGGGTAAAGGTCAGCCGGGTCGAAATCCGCCGCATTGAGCCGCCGGAGAACCTGATCCGCGCGATGAACCTCCAAATGACCGCCGAGCGAGAGCGCCGCGCCACGGTGGCCCAGGCCGAGGGCCAGCGCCAGGCCGCGATCATGCGCGCCGAGGGCGAAAAGCAGGGCCTGATCCTGGCCGCCGAGGGGCGCCAGCAGGCGGCCACCCGCGACGCCGAGGCACGCGAGCGGCTGGCCCAGGCCGAGGCGGAGGCAACCCGGGTGGTCGCCCTGGCGGCGGCCGACGGTGGCGAGGCGGCGCTGCGCTACTTCATCGCGGTGCGGTATGTCGACGCCTTCGCCAAGGTGGCCGACAGCCCCGGCACCAGGCTGGTGGTGGTGCCAATGGAGGCGACCGCCATGGCCGGCGGCATTGCCCAGGCGTTGGAATTGCTGCGCGCGCCGAGCGGCCCGATGCCGCGACCCAGCGGGTCGGTGCCGATGGTTGGGGGCTGATGCGCCATGGGCTGGGAGGGCGTGCCCGTCTCCGTCGTGTGGCTGGTGGCGGGGCTGGTGCTGATGCTGCTGGAGATGGCGGTGCCGGGCGTCCTGCTGCTGTGGCTCGGGCTCGCGGCCCTCGGCACCGGGTTGGTCGCCCAAGTGGTTTCCCCGGGCTTCGCCATGCAGGTGGTGGTGTTTGCCGCCTTTGCCGCAGTGACGGTGACGATCGGGCTGCGCGTGCGCCCGGCACGGCCGACGACGCAGGTGAACACGCCAGCCTCGGGCCTGGTGGGGCGCGAGGCGGTGGCGCTGGAGTTCCACGGGCGCAGCGGGCGCGTGCGGGTCGGGGACAGCGAGTGGAGTGCGCGGCTGGCCAGCGGCACGCCGGTGCCGGAGCCACATGCGCTGTTGCGGGTCGTCGGCGTGGACGGGACGACGCTGGTGGTCGACAGCGCCTGACGCGCATTTCTTGACCCGGGCGAGATAAAGGGCGTTCCCTTGCCGCAAGCACAATTTGCAACGGCCGCCGGCCGGGCAAGGGGGAAGCAGATGCGGATCACGCGAGCGCGGATGACGCGGGGCCTGGCGGCGCTGTTGGTCGGGGCGGCGCTGCTGGCGCCGTTGCCCGAGGCGCGGGCGCAGGTGGGGCTGGACCAGTCCGGCCTGGTGGGCAAGCCCGAGGGCATCACCATCATCACCGACACGACGAAATGGCCGACCACCTTCAAGGAGGCGCCCTCGCTGGCCGCATTGGTGCAGCAGGGCAAGCTGCCGCCGGTGAAGGACCGGCTGCCCCAGGACCTGATGGTGATCCAGCCGGTCAGGGAAATCGGCAAATACGGCGGCACCTGGCGGCGCGGCTTCACCGGGCCGGGCGACGACGAGAACGGCAACCGGCTGAACGCCTCGGACCGGCCGATCCTGGTGGACCATACCGGCACCAAGCCGCTGCCCTCGCTGGCCAAGGGCTGGGAGCAGAGCGAGGACGGCCGCAGCTTCACGCTGCATCTGCGCCGCGGGCTGCGCTGGTCCGACGGCGCGCCGATGACGGCCAACGACTTCATCTTCTGGTTCGAGGACATCTACGGCAACAAGGACATCGTGCCGACGCCGATCCCGGACATGACGCCCGCCGGCAAGCCGGGCCGCATGGTGAAGGTCGACGACTACACCGTGCGCTTCGAGTTCGACGTGTCGTTCTTCCTGTTCGAGGAGCTGATGGCCGGCGATACGCTGATCGGCGGCGGCCAGGCGGTGCGGCAGTCCAACGGCCGCAGCCACGGCGCCTATGCGCCGGCGCATTACCTGAAGCCGCTGCTGCCCAAGTATGCCGGCGGCGTGGATGCGGCGAATGCGGCCGCACGAGCCGAAGGCTTCGACAACTGGCTGTCGCGCGTGCACTTCAAGAAAGACTGGACGCGCAACCCGAACGTGCCGGTGCTCGGCCCGTGGCGCACGGTGGAGCCGATCAACAAGACCGCCTGGGTGATGGAGCGCAACCCGTACTACTGGGCGGTGGACACGGCCGGCAACCAGTTGCCGTATATCGACCGCGTGGTGATGACGCTGGCCGAGAACCTGGAGGTGCTGAACCTGCGCGCCATGGCCGGCGAGTATGATTTGCAGGAGCGGCATATCGACATCGGCAAGCTGCCGGTGCTGCTGGAGAACCAGACGCGCGGCAACTACAAGGTGCGGCTCGACCTCGCGTTGAACGGGGCTGACGCCATTTACCACTTCAACCAGAGCTTCGATGGCGATGCCGAGATTGCCAAGTGGCTGCGCAATGCGGATTTCCGACGGGCGCTGTCGCTGGCGATCGACCGCAATCAGCTGAACGAGACGTTCTGGCTGGGCGTGGCCACGCCGGGCTCGGCGGCACCGGGCGAGTCGCTGCCGTATTTCCCCGGCACCGGCTGGCGCGAGAAGTGGTCGACCTACGACGTGCGACAGGCCAACGCGATGCTGGACCGCATCGGGCTGTCCAAGAAGGACAGCCAGGGCTTCCGGCTGCGCACCGACAACGGGCAGCGTCTGCGCATCCAGGTGCAGGCGGTGCAGGCCTTCCTGCCGTGGCCGAAGATCAGCGAGATGGTGGCCGACCAGTGGGCCAAGGTGGGCATCCAGGCCGACGTGCGCGACACCGAGCGCAACCTGGCGATGATACGCATCAAGAATAACGAGCACCACATCATGGTGTGGAACAACGGCGGCACCGAGCTGCTGTACCTGTTCCCGCGCCACGCGATCCCGGTGGACCCGACCGAGGCGTTCATGGGGCCGCTGCATGCCACCTGGTTCGCCACCGGCGGCGCGCAGGGGGTGAAGCCGGAGGATCCGAACATCCTCAAGATGCTGGAACTGTTCGCCTCGGCGGCAGGGCAGAAGGTGGACGAGCGGATCAAGACAGCGCAGGAGATCTGGAAGATCCTGATCGACCAGCAATACGCCATCGGCACCGTCGGCCAGTCCCCGGCGCTAATGGGGGTGCGGCTGGTGAGCAACCGGCTGGGCAACATCCCCGAGCGCAACTGCATCGCCCAGCATTGCCGCACGCCGGGCGGGGCGCATCCGGAGACGTGGTTCTACCGGAACTGACGGCCGCGGGCCGGCGGGTGACCAAGACTTCATCCGCCGGTCCCTTGACCCGTCATTGCCGAGCGGCCACGTCATAGCGGCCATGAAAATGATTTTTCCTCGCGATCCCCGCCCCGGCGGGCCCACCTTGGACATGACGCCACGGGGCGAGTTCCGAACGCCGCCGTCGACGCCGTGGGCAACAAAGCTGCTGCGCTATGCGATCGTCATTGCGGTCCTTGCGGGTGGGTTCGCGGTCGCCGCCCTGGTGTTGTGGGCGGCGCTGCTCATGATCCCGATCGCCATCGGCGCGGCGCTGGTCGCCTATGGTGCGTTCCGCTGGCAGCAGTGGCGGGCGCGCCAAGCGGCTGGCGGGCGAAGCGGCATCTACCGCCCGTAGGCGTCACGGGGATGAAAGTTTTTTGGTTCTTTTTCCCAAAAAAGAACGCGCTTACTCCGCTGCCAACTGCGTCGTGATCGACATACCCATTTCCTGCGCCAAAAGCGTATAGCTGCGCCGCCGCGCCGCGGGATCGTGGGCGGTGGAGAGCACGACCACGTCCTCCACCTGGAGTTCCCGCGCCAGCGTGCGCAGCTTGCCAGCGACCACATCGGGTGTGCCCCAGAAGCTGTCCTCGCGCAGGTGGTCGAGCTTGAGTTGCTCGGCGTTGGAGTATTGGTAGGCGGCGGCCTCGTCCGGGGAGGGCAGAGGGGCGAAGATTCCACGGTCGCGCCAGATGCGGGCCAGCGCGCGGCTGCTGAACAGGCGTTCGGCCTCGGCCTGGGTTTCGGCGGTGACGGCCCACACGCAAACCGCGCCGCGCGGGGTGGGGAAGCGTTCGCTGGGGCGATAGCCGGTGCGGTAGAGGTCGAGTGCCTGGGCGGCGCCGTAGCCGTCGGAGATGAACCAGGCGAAGCAGTGCGGCAGGCCGAAATGGGCGGCGACCTGGGCGCCATAGGTGGAACTGCCGAGGATCCAGGGCTCCGGCACGGTCGGGCCCTGGGGCTGGGCGGAGATGGTGCGGAAGGGGTGGCGTTCCACCAGCGGTTCGCCGGCGAGCCAGGCCAGCAGGTCGCGGACATCGGCGGGGAAGCTGTCGGCGGCCTGGCCGGCATTGGGGTTGAGCGCGTGCGCGGTGAGGCCGTCCGAGCCCGGGGCGCGGCCAAGGCCCATGTCGATGCGGCCAGGGGCGATGGCCTCCAGCACGCGGAACTGCTCGGCGACCTTCAGCGCGGAATAATGCGGCAGCATGATACCGGCGCTGCCGATGCGGATGCGGCTGGTGGTGGCGGCCAGGGCGGCCATCAGCACCTCGGGCGCGCTGCCGGCGATGCTGGCCGAGTTGTGGTGCTCGGCCACCCAATAGCGGTGGTAGCCCAGCGCCTCGCAATGGCGCACCAGGGCCAGGCTTTCGCGGATCGAGGCGTCGGGCGAGCGGCCGGTCACCACGGTGGATTGGTCGAGCACGGAAAGGCGCATCGCTTGATCCTGTTCAGAAGGCCACGGGACCGAATGTCGCACGCAGGATGACATAGACAAGCCCGCCGACGACGAAGCCGACCAGGGTGCCGTTGATTCGCACGTATTGCAGGTCTGGCCCGATGCGCAGTTCGAGCTTCTCGGTGATGGTCCGGGCATCCCAGGCGGTGACGACGTCGGCGACGAAATCGGCGATCTTGAGCTGCCCGGCCGGGATCAGCCCGCCGACGATGCTCTGGGCGGTGGCCTGCAGCCGGGCGCGGGCGGCGGGGTCGGTGGCCAGCATTGTGCCGAGATTGCCGACCGCCTCCTCCAGGAAGGCGACGGTGCGGCCGGTGGGCTTTGCGGCATCGGTCTCGAAGGCGATGCGCATGCGCGACCAGACATCCCAGAACCAGGCGCGGACGGATTCGTGGGCGACGACCTGGCGCAGCGCGGCACCGATCTCGGCGGCGCGAGCCGGGTCGTCCTCGATGCGGGCGATCTCCCGGCGCACCCATTCGTCGAAGGCGGCGCGCAGGTCGGACTGGTCGGCCTCCATTTTCTCTAGCTCGGCGTTGATCACGCCCAGCACGCGCCCGGCCACGGTGGCGCCCAGCGCCCAGCCGACAAGGCGTCCGCCCTGTTCGCGCACGCGTTCCTGGATGGCGGTGCGGATGGCTTCCTCGCGGGCGGTCAGGATCGATTTCACCTGGGTGAGCACGTAGCCGAACACCTCCTGGTGGCGGCCGCCCTCGACGAGTTGGCGTAAGGCGCGGCCGATGACGCGGCCGGATTCTGGGCCGCCCAACATGCGCGGCAGGATGCGGGTGATGACGCGCCGGGCGCGGCCGTCCTCCACCGTGCCGAGCAGTTTCGGGAGCATGGCGGCCAGCGCCTGGGCGGCGGGGCGGGCGGTGGCGGGGTCGGCCAGGCTGCGGGCGATGATGCCGGCGAGGTCGAGTTTTTCCAGCGTGCGGGCCACTTCGGCGCCGGTGAAGACCTGGTTGGCGACGAAGCGGCCGAGGGCGCGGCCGAGGCGGGCCTTCTGGTTCGGGATGATGGCGGTATGGGGGATGGGCAGGCCGAGCGGGTGGCGGAACAGGGCGGTCACCGCGAACCAATCGGCAATGCCGCCGACGAAGCCGGCCTTGGCGGCGGCCTGAAGGGTTTCGGTGGCGAGGCCGGGGGGCAGCCAGTAGGTGCCGACGGTGAGCCCCGCCATACCGACGACGAGGCCGGTCGCGACGGCCTTGTGGCGGCGCAGGGAGGCGCGGGCCGCGTCGTCCGGGTCGGGCGCGGGGAGAGCGTCCGGGTCGGGCGCGGGGAGAGCGTCCGGATTGGGTGGGGGGGTAGTGTCCGGATTGGGCGGGACAGGATTGCTCATGCAGGGCTGATATCACGCCGTGCGGGTTTGCCGCCAAGGGCGGGTGTGCGTTATAGTATAACAATGCATGCCGCCGCTGCCCTGTTGCGCGACCTTTGGTATGACCCCCTGGCGCTGACCTCGGGGTTCGGCGCGCGGCTGGGTGCGGCGCTGGTGGCGATCGCGGTGGTCTGGGCGATCGCGGGATGGGCGTGGTGATGCCGCCGGCGATCATGCTTGAGGACCTGTCGTGCCGGTTCGGGGCGCGGCTTGTGGTGAACGGGCTGTCGGGGTGCTTCGCGCCGGGCAGTCTCACCGCCGTGGTGGGGCCGAACGGGGCGGGCAAGACGACGCTGTTGCGGACGCTGGCGGGGCTGCATCGCGGGCATGGCGGGAGGATCGACCTGGGCGGGCTGGCGCGGCGTGACATCGGGCTGCTGCCGCAGGCCAGTGCGCTCGATCGCAGCTTTCCGGTGAGCTGCGGCGAGGTCGTGGCGCTGGGCGCCTGGGCCGCGATGGGGATGTTCGGACGCGCGCCGGCGGGGCTGGCGAGGCGGGTGCAGACGGCGCTGGAGCGGGTGGGGCTGGGCGGGTTCGCCGATCGGCCGGTGGGCGCCCTGTCGGCCGGGCAGTTCCAGCGCGTGATGTTCGCGCGGCTGATGGTGCAGGACGCCCCGGTGATGCTGCTGGACGAACCGATCGCGGCGGTGGACGCGCGCACCGAGGCCGACCTGCTGGCGCAGATCCGCGCCTGGCACGGCGAGGGGCGCACGCTGCTGGTGGTGCTGCACGACCTGGAGACGGTGCGCAGCCTGTGCCCGCAGACACTTCTGCTTGCCGGCGCGCCGGTGGCGTGGGGGCCGACGGCGGAGGTGCTGACAGCCGAGAACCGGATGCGCGCGCGGCTGCTGGCCGAGTCGCAGGGCATAAGCGCCCCTGGGGCGGGACGCCGGAAAGCGGCTTGATCCACGAGTTCCTCTTCGCGCCGTTCGGGCTGGGTTTCATGCGCCGGGCGCTGGCCGGCTGCCTCGCGCTGGCGATCGCAGGGCCGCCGCTGGGCGTGCTGCTGGTGCTGCGGCGCATGAGCCTGACCAGCGACGGGCTGCAGCACGGCATTGTGCCGGGCATCGCGCTGGGCGCGCTGGCGGGCGGGGCGGCGGCGTCGGGCGCCGGGCTGCCGATCTGGCCGATGGCCGCGGGCGGCTTCGCGGCGGGGCTGGCGGTGGTGCTGCTGGCCGGCGCCCTGGCGCGCGCGACCGGCGGGCGGGAGGACAGCCAATTGGCGGCGCTGTACCTGCTGGCGCTGGCCTGCGGCATCGCGATCATCTCCGCCACGCGCGGCATCGACCTCGGGCACCTGTTGTTCGGCAGCGTGCTGGGGGTGGACCGGGCAGGACTGATGCTGATGGCAGGCTCGGCCAGCGTGGCGCTGCTGGGGCTGGCGGTGCTGTGGCGACCGCTGGTGGTGGAGAGCTTCGACCCGGATTTCCTGGCCGCGATGGGCGGCGCGGGCGCGGTGTGGCACCTGGGCTTCATGGCGCTGGTGGTATTGTGCGTGGTGGCCGGGTTCGCGGCGCTGGGCACGCTGATGTCAGTCGGGCTGATGATGGTGCCGGCGGTGGCGGCGCGGCACTGGTCCGGCCGGCTGGCGGGGCAGGTGCGCGCGGCGGTGGCGATGGCGGTGCTGGCGAGCTGGGTGGGGCTGCTGGTGTCGTATCATGCCGACGTGCCGGCGGGCCCGGCGATCGTGCTGACCGCCGGGGTGCAGTGGGTGGTGGGCATGCTGGCGGGGCCGCATGCCAGCCTGCGTGCTGGCCTGTGCGCCCGTTGGACCGCCTCGCGCGGCGTGACACGCGGCTGAAGCGGCGGCACTGTGGGCGCCCACGCGATCGAACCAGGAGCAGCGCCATGACCATCCGCCGTCTCGCCCCCGAGGCCAGGCTCGCCGGGGCCACCGTGCACGGCAACACCGTGTATCTCGCCGGCCAGGTGGCCGACGACACCAGCCTGGATTCCGAGGGCCAGATGGCCGACATCCTGCGCCAGATCGACGCGCTGCTGGCCGAGGCCGGGACGGACAAGCGCCACCTGCTCCAGGTGCACATCTTCATCCAGGATTTCGCGGACTTCGCCGGCATGAACCGGGCGTGGGATGCGTGGATCGACCGCGACCACCTGCCGGCGCGCGCGACGGTGGAGGCGAAGCTGGCCGACCCGTCCTGGCGCATCGAGGTGACCGGGGTGGCCGCTATTCCGTGATGGCGCCGCATGCCCCGGCAGGATCGGCCCGGGCCGGATCGACCGCCGCCGGCTCCATCCCGTTGCCTTCACCCTGGCGCTGGTGGCCTCGTGGCGGTGATGGCGGTGTTCGTGGCGCCCGCGGCGCGCGACCGTGGGCCAGACCATGGCCGGGCGCGGCCGATGGGCAAAGCCCATCCGGGGGAGCGACGCGATTGACCACCATTGCGACCAAGTTCCGCCACGAAGCCGGCGCAGCATCACGGCGTTACAGGAGGGCATGATGGCGTTCAGCGGACAGAGGGTGCTGGTGACGGGCGGGGCCGGGTTCCTGGGCGCCAATCTGTGCCATGCGCTGGCCGCGCGCGGCGCGAAGGTGGTGGCGCTGGACGGGTTCCTCTATGGCGGCGGGGCGAACCCGGCCAACCTGGAAGGTGCCGGCGTGGAGCTGGTGCGTGCCGATATCCGCGAGGTGGATCTGCGCCCGCTATGCGAAGGCGTGGACGTGATCTTCAACCTTGCCGCCCAGACCAGCCACATGGGTGGGCAGCGCGACCCGCTGGCCGACATCGCGGTGAATGCGGTCGCCCAGGTGCGGCTGATCCAGGCGGCGCGCGAGGCGGCGCCCGATGCCGTGGTGGTGCATGCCTCCACCCGGCAGTTCTATGGTCGGCCCGCCTATCTGCCGGTGGACGAGAAGCACCCGGTGTCGCCGCCCGATGCCAACGGCGTGTCGAAATTCGCCGGCGAGCAGTATTGGATGATCGAGCACCGCACCGCCGGGCGGCCCGTTGTTTCCTTGCGGCTGACCAACTGCTACGGCCCGCGCCTGCGCATCCGCGACGCGCGGCAGACCTTCCTGGGCATCTGGATCCGCTGTGTGTTGGAAGGCCGCCCGTTCGAGGTGTGGGGCGGCGAGCAGCTGCGCGACATGACCTATGTGGATGACGTGACCGACGCCTTCCTGCGCGCCGCCGAGACGCCTTCCTGCCACGGGCAGGTGTACAACATCGGCGGCCCGCCGCCGGCGTCCCTGCTGGAGATCGCCGCGCTGATGCGCAAGGTGGGCGGGACGGACGTGCAGTTCACCACGCGCGAGTTCCCCGCCGACCGCAAGACCATCGACATCGGCAGCTACCACGCCGACGACCGCGCCTTCCGCGAGGCGACCGGCTGGGTGCCCGCCGTGTCGCTGGAGGAGGGCATACGGCGGTCGCTGGAGTGGTACCGCTCCCGCCTGGCCGCATACCTGTAACCGAGGGCCGATCATGAACGCTCCCGCCACCATCACCGTGCCGCAGGCCAATCCCGGCGCCGGGTATCGCGCGCAGCAGGCCGAGATTGACGCCGCGGTGGCGCGCGCGCTGGGCTCCGGCTGGTACATCCTCGGTGCGGAAGGACGCGCGTTCGAGGCCGAATACGCGGCCTGGATGGGCACGGCGCGAGCCGTGGGCTGCGCCAATGGCACCGACGCTTTGGCGCTGGCCCTTCGTGGCCTGGGCATCGGCCCCGGCTGCGCGGTGGCGACCGTGGCGCACACGGCGGTGGCGACCGTCGCGGCGGTGGAGATGGTCGGCGCGACACCCGTGCTGATCGATATCGACCCGGTGCACTACACGATGGACCCGGCGGAACTGGCCGCCGTGCTGGCCCGCCCGCCCGCGGGCCTGCCGCCGATCCGCGCCGTGATCCCGGTGCATCTGTACGGCCAGGCGGCCGACCTGCCGGCGATCACGGCCGCGGCGGCGCGGCACGGCATTCCGGTGATCGAGGATTGCAGCCAGGCGCATGGCGCGACGCTGGGCGGGCGCAAGCTGGGCAGCATCACCGAAATCTCCTGCTTCAGCCTGTATCCGACCAAGAACCTCGGCGCGCTCGGCGATGGCGGCGTGCTGGCGACCGACAACGAGGCGCTGGCCACGCGCATCGGAGCGTTGCGCCAGTACGGCTGGCACCAGCACTACATCTCCGACGAATGCGGCGTGAACTCCCGGCTGGACGAGATCCAGGCGGCGATCCTGCGCGTGAAGCTCACGCGGCTCGACGCCAACAACGCCCGCCGCCAGCAGATCGCCGCCGCCTACGATGCCGCACTCCCGGCCGGCCTCTCCGCCCCCGCCCGCCGCCCCGGCGCCACCCACGTCTTCCACCAGTATGTTCTGCGCAGCGCCGACCGGGCCGCCACCCAGGCAAAGCTGCGCGCCCTGGGCGTCGCGACCGGCATCCACTACCCGATGCCGGTGCACACCCAGCCCGCCTACAAGGGTCGCGTCGCCCTGGGCCCCGCTGCGTGCCGGGCCAGCGAGCAGGCCTCGATGGAGGTGTTCAGCCTGCCGATGTTCCCGGAGATGACCGATGAGCAGGTGGCTCAGGTCTGCGCGGCCTTGCGCACGCTCTGAGCCCTGCTGCATCCTTCCGGCCAGCAACCGGAAGAACCGCCATGCCCCGCCCAACGTCGCGCATCGTCACCGTCGGCGTCGCTCAACTCGGCCCGATCCCGCGTAGCCAGTCGCGCCCGGAGGTGGTGCTGCGGCTGCTGGCGCTGATGCAGGACGCGGCGCGCGGCGGCTGCGACCTGATCGTGTATCCCGAGGCGGCGCTGACCGCGTTCTTCCCGCACTGGCTGGTAGAAGGGGAGCAGGAGCTCGACAGCTATTTCGAGAGCGCCATGCCGAACGCCGAGGTGCAGCCGTTGTTCGACGCGGCACGGCGCCTGCGGATCGGGTTTCACCTGGGGTATTGCGAGCTGGATTTTTCCACTGGTCGCAAGCGCCGCTTCAACACCTCGATCCTGGTGGAAAAGGATGGCGCCATCGTCGGCAAGTATCGGAAAATCCATCTGCCGGGCGGGCACGACTCTATTCCGGGAAACCCGTTCCAGAACCTGGAGAAACGCTACTTCGAGGTCGGCGACCTCGGCTGGCCGGTGTGGCAGGCATTCGGCGGCCGCGTCGGCATGATGATCTGCAACGACCGCCGCTGGCCGGAAGCCTACCGCGTGATGGGGTTGCAGGGCGTGGAACTGATCGTGCTCGGCTACAACACCCCGGTGCACAACCCGGCGATGCCGGAGACCGACGACCTCGGCAATTTCCACAACCAGATCGTGATGTCGGCCGGGGCGTATCAGAACGGCTGCTTCGTGGTCGGCGTGGCCAAGGCGGGCGTGGAGGAAGGCGTGGACCAGATCGGCCAGTCCTCCGTCTTCGCGCCCTCCGGCGAGTTGCTGGTGCGCTGCGTGTCGCTGGACGACGAACTGCAGATCGCACGCTGCGACCTCGACCTGTGCGCCAGCTACAAAACCTCGATCTTCAACTTCGCCAAGCACCGACGCATCGAGCATTACGGGCTGATCGTGGAACGGACGGGGGCGGGGGATATTTTGGGGTAGAAAGGAAGTATGTTCTTTTTTGAAAAAAAGAACCAAAAAACTTTCATCCATTCATTGGTTAAGTCCAGATCAAACGGGTAAAGTCTTTTTGCTTCTTTTTCTTCAGAAAAAGAAGACCTTTCTTGCCTGGCTTCCCGGCACAAACGTATCGAGGGAAAACGACCATGGACGCTTTCAAACAGGCGGTTCTCTCCGCCCTTCCGGATGATCACGCCAGCGCAACGCTCGCCGGGCGGGTCTGGCGCCCCGACGTCGCCGGCCCCAGCGTGGTCGCCATCCGCAACGGCGAGGTGTTCGACATCACCGCCGCCTATCCCACCATGCGCGACCTGTGCGAGCAGCCGAACCCCGGTGCGGCACTGCGCGCAGCGCAAGGCGAGAGCCTAGGCCCCATCAGCGACATTCTCGCCAACACCCCGCCCGAGGGGCGCGATGCGGTGCGGCCTTGGCTGCTGGCGCCGATCGACCTGCATGCGGTGAAGGCCGCCGGCGTCACCTTCCCCATCTCGATGCTGGAGCGCGTCATCGAGGAGCGCGCACGCGGCGACCTCGATGCCGCCGCCGGCCTGCGCGCGGAGGTGACCGCCCTGATCGGCGACGACCTCGCCCGCCTCAAGCCCGGCTCGCCCGAGGCGCAGACGCTGAAGGAGATGCTGATCGCCCGTGGCGCCTGGAGCCAGTATCTCGAAGTCGGCATCGGCCCGGATGCCGAGATATTCACCAAGGCCCAGCCGATGGCCGCCATCGGCACCGGCATGGACGCGGGGGTAAATCCTGTCAGTACCTGGAACAACCCGGAGCCGGAGGTGGTGCTGGTGGTCGCCAGCGACGGGCGCATCGTCGGTGCCACGCTGGGCAACGACGTGAACCTGCGCGACGTGGAGGGGCGCTCTGCCCTGTTGCTGTCCAAGGCCAAGGACAACAACGCCTCGGCCGCCGTGGGGCCGTTCATCCGCTTCCTCGATGCCAGCTTCGGGCTGGACGACATCCGCACCACCACCGTATCGCTGACCGTGGCCGGCACCGACAATTTCCGCCTGGAGGGTTCGTCGTCGATGACGAAGATCGCACGGGACATCACCGATCTTGCCGGCCAGATGGTCAACGCGCATCACCGCTTCCCCGACGGCGCGGTGCTGTTCTGCGGCACCATGTTCGCCCCGATCGACGACCGCGGCGCGCCGGGGAAGGGCTTCACCCACAAAACCGGCGATATCGTGACCATTGCGACCCCGAAACTCGGCCGGCTGGTCAACCGCATCCGCCCCACCGACCAGTGCGCGCCGTGGGATTTCGGCGCTGGGGCGTTGATGCGCAACTTGGCCAAGAGGGGGGTGCTGTAGGGCGAAAGGAAAGAAAGCGTTCTTTTTTGAAAAAAAGAACCAAAAAACTTTTATCCATTTGCTCTGAGGACGTGGTAGCGTACGAAACTAAATGGATAAAGTCTTTTTGCTTCTTTCTCTACAGAAAAAGAAGATTCTTCCTTCAATACGCATACCGCGCCTCCGGCAGCCCCTTCACCCCCACGTCGATGGCGAACAACGCCCCCGCCGCCGGCTGCTGCGCCCGCGCCGCTTCATCCAGCCCCTGATACGCCGAGGTGATGTACAGTGTCCCCAACCCCGGCCCGCCAAAGGCGCAGCTGGTGATGTTGCTGGCCGGCACCGGCACCACGCGGTCCACCGTGCCGTCCGGGGCGAAGCGGGTGACGCGCCAGCCATTGTA
>Ga0105050_10002807_pt1 | contig 24607 bp, 22 predicted proteins | sample FRY01_FD_78088 | JGI IMG/M metagenome (GOLD analysis project Ga0105050, IMG submission 78088) | Freshwater microbial communities from Lake Fryxell liftoff mats and glacier meltwater in Antarctica - FRY-01 | ecosystem: Environmental > Aquatic > Freshwater > Ice > Glacier meltwater ...
AAACTTTCGTTACTCACCATCAATACATAGACCGATAGGAAGAATGAATCCATTTAAACCACGAGGTTCGGTTTATTAAAGGACTATGTTAAAATAACATTATAAATTAATTAATAAAAATCATGATAAATAAAGATTCTACAAATAAAGACCTTATAGCACAAAAAAAAGATTACTTACAACAAGAAGTTAGGAAATATACTGGTAATGGTGGAATTACTAGTGTTAGGACTCCTAATAAAAGACCTAAACGAGAAAAAATTGAAGGAGGAAAGTATCCAAAACCAACTCCACGACCACCAATTGAATATCCAGGAGGACCACACCCACGACCACCTTATCCAGGAAAACCAAAACCAAAACCTTATTATCCAGGGATGCCAACACTACGACATAGACCAAAAAAACCAGTTTTAAAACCTAGTAGACCGTGGGGAGAGACACAGCCAGGTCACTATTATCCCGCTGTAGAAGGTCCAGGAAATCCAAGTTGGGAAAAAAGAAACCCAATTAAAAGTAAGAATTATGGAACACAACAGAAAAGAAAGTATTTGCAAAATAAATTAAGAAATGTATCAGGTTCAAAGGAGATGAGAAGTTATTATAAATAATAAATAAAAAATACCATGATTACTCTCGAATGTGACAATCGTGTCTTAACGACCACAGCAAAATATAGTTATTTAACAACGAATTACTCTTCAGGAGTAAGTGTTTTTTCTGTTCTCAATTCGACTGATTCAATTTGGAAGGAAAATGCTTTTCTTCTGGTTGGAAATTTTGGATCAGAAGATACTGAAATTCTCCAAATTTTATCTATAGATTATAATAATGGAGAGATAACAACATCAACAAATACTTTATTTGCTCATCCAGAAAGTACTAGGGTTACAATTTTACCATATTCTCAAGTAAGATTTTTTTACACAACAACAACAACATATAATACAGACAATCCTTTAACAGATTATATAAATTTACAAACGAGTGATTGGTTTACTATATATGGGGATGAAAGTCACTCAACAGGATATGGATGGTATGTGTTTTATAATCCAGTGACAAACATTTCCTCACAACCCTCAAACGCAATTCCATATGCAGGATTTGATAGTGACACAACAGAAAATATTCTTTCTGATTTCTTCAGTATGCTTAACAATAAAGAATTAACTCTAGTTACAAGAGAGGATGCCTTGTCTTGGGCAAGTGAAGCTTACGGGCGTATAAGAAATAAATTAAATATTACTAATACAGAATTTACAGCATCTGCTTTAGGAACAATTTCAATACTTGCAGATACAATCGAATACGATTTGCCTTCCAATTTTGATCATTTAATTTCACTTAGTTCAGGTCTTGATACAACAGATCCTGGCGGGTGGGCAGGGAATAAAAATAAGATAGAATTTATTTCATTAGCAAATGCATATACTTATACAGGCTCAGTCCCAAGGTATTATCTCAGAGGTTTTAAAATAGGGATATTACCTACCCCTTCTACAGCTACTGTATACCATTATATGTATCTTAAAAGTGCCAAACGACTTTCATTAAACACAGATGAAGTTGAACTTCCTAATGGAGGAGAAAATATTATTAAGGATTTCATGCTATATCGAGTTTTCCAAAAACTTCAAAATTCGATTTATAAAGAATATAAAACATCCTTTGATGATGGTCTAAATCAGATGATAATTTCTAGTATTAAAAGGGACGCGGGTCTTGCTAGTTGGGGAATGGCTCCAGGAACTAATGTATAAAGATTATGTCAGAATCAGGAGAAAAAGAAAAACGAATCACAATCCCTTTTTTTGAAGGCCTAAATAGCCTCGTTGGTCATAATATTGCCAAAAAAACAGAACTTTATCATGCTGAGAATGCTCGTAGTAAAGAAATAGGTGTGCTCGAAAAAAGAGAAGGCCAAGTTGTTTTAGGAACAACTGTAACTGATACTACATTCATAACAACAGCAAATTCAGCATTGTTTCCTTTCTCGAGTTCTGCTGGCCAAGGATTATATAGAATAAGTGAAACAGCTCCAAATGTATCTACTATTTATTATCTAGCTAGTGGAGACAAATGGACTGCTTTAACAGGATATGGTGCAGGAATAGTTAGTGGAACATTTGATCATACATATGCAGAAGATTGTTGTTTCTTAGCTAATTATAATGATACAAATAAATATATTAAAGCCGATGGAATTACTGTTGTTGATTCAACTGACGGAACAGGACATCTATTTAATTCTCCTAAAGCTTCAAATATTAATTTTTATAAAAATAGATTATATCTTGCGGACTTTTACTCAGAAGGAGAAAGATACAAAACAACAATCCTTAGATCTTCTTTTCCAATGGGAATTATAGCTCTTGTAAATGAAGATTATGATTCAGATTCACCAAATACTTTAAAAGTAACAGATAATAAATATTTTTATACAGATACAGGGGCAAACATCTATGATATTTATCGTGGTGGAACTAAAATAACAACAATAACAGTTACTACTATTAATGAAACAGATGTTACTGTAACAGGTACAATAACTGAATTGTTATCTAGCGATGAAATTTGGATTAGTGGAACATATAATGGTGAGAAAAAAATCAGATGGATAAATAATCCAAGTACAACAGGACAAGATGTAAAAAGATATGATTCTTTCAAAATGTCCGGAGGAGAAAATGATCCAACTACAATGATGACTAATATAGGAAATGTGATGATGATTTCTAATAAAAGTACAATGGCTTCTTGGAATGATTACACACTAGAAAATTTTGATCTTGACATCGGAAATGTTTCTAAAAAAGGATATGTTAAAATTTTAGGAACACTTTACTTTATGCATTACACAGGTGTTTATGCCACTAGTGGAGGAATTCCTAGATTGATGTCAAACAAAATAGAAAAATATATAACAGGAGCAACAAAAGCTGGTTTAGAAGCCTGTGCTGCTGGTAAAAAAGGAAAAAGCATATTCTTCACAATTGGTGATGTAACACTCTATAATTCTGATGGATCGACTCAAAAAACATTAAGTGATGTTTGTCTTGAATATAACTTAACCCAAGAAAACTGGTTTGTTCACACAAATGTTAGGGCAACTGAGTTTGCTACTTTTGTTGAAACAAGTGATGTTAATAAATTAGAACTTATTGATAATGAAGGGAATAAAGCAGTTAAAGAATTTCTTAGTGGTGAAACTGATAATGGAACTGAAATCAATTTTAGAATAGACACAATTAAATTAACCCCTATGCCAACTACTTTTGATTATTATATTAAACCAATGACTTTGTTAATTGAAACAGATAGAGGATCAGCATTACAAGCTTATGTAAATTTAGATAAGAAAGAAGAATTTTACCCATTAGAGGGAAAAATCACTAAAGGTCTTTCTGTTCTTAAAATTAATAATAAAGATTCCGAAAGAGGTAAACCACCTGTTTGTAGACTTATTAGTATTTCTCTTCGAGATTCTAGTAAACAATTATGTAAAATATCTAGGATGGCTTTATCTTTTTTACCAACAACAGAGAGAGAAGATAATAATTAAAAATAAAAATGTCAATAGAAACCAATAGAAATTATTCTGAAATCGCACGACCTTATAATAATGCCCTTGAAAGGTCTCTTTTGTCTGATGAAAAATCACTTTTAGATGTAGGAAGTACACCAGAACCAGAAAGTAAAAAGGAAGACAATAAATCAACTCAATCGAGTGATGTAGGAAATGGAAGTGTAGAAACAATGCCTGTCAAAACTGATGGGGCTATTGGAGATGTTTGGATTAAAAACTTTATACGATCAGTAAACTGGAAACCAAAGAAAGTTGGATTTGCGATTGATGGTCAAACTGGGAAAGCTGAATTTACAGGTGTTTATATTAGTGGTGAAATAGAAGCATTAACAGGAACAATTGGTGAATGGAAAATAGGAGCAGATTATATTCGTGATGTTGCAGGAGTAACGGGTATGTCATCAGTGGTTACTGTTGGAGATGATATTCGTTTCTGGGCAGGCCACGTAACTCCAACCTCTGCTCCTTTTTATGTAACAGAGTCAGGTGCTTTAGTAGCGACAAGTGCAACAATTACTGGAGTAATAACAGCAACAACTGGAGCTATCGGTGGTTTTACTATTACAGCAACAGAACTTTACGGAGGTATAATTAAAACCGCGGCTACAGTTGCTTCAGGAAGTAATGGAGTTATTATGGACACAGCGGGTTTAAGAGGTTATGATTCTGTTTTAGGAAAGGTTTTTGACCTTCCTACTGATGGATCGGCACCAACTTTTTCTAGTGGTATTATTAACTATACAACTTTTAATGTAAATACGAATGCTGTAATAAGAACTTCAGAAACTGTAGGTGATGGAACAGTTAATTCTGCAGGTATATTAATTGACAACACAGGTCTCTATGGTTGTCAAGCTAGCCAAACATTAGCTAATGCAAATATTAAAGTTTTAATTGATGGGTCTGTTGTGGTAAAAGGAACTATGACAATAGATAATCCAGGAGATATAGCTGGTTCAACCATAACAAATGATAGTGCTTGGACTGACGACACTGTAGCTAATCAGGCTCTTTCAGATGCAGCACAAGCTATTTTAGATGCAGCTGATGCTCAAGGAACTGCAGACGGTAAGGTAACAACATTTTATCAAACTGGTATTCCAACCTCCTTAGCTATTGGAGACCTTTGGATTGATACAGATGATACTAATAAATTATATAGAGCAGAAATTGCAGGAGCTGACCAGATAATAGCAGGGGAATGGGTTATTGTTAGAGATACAGGTATTGCTACAGCTATATCTAACGCTGCTACTGCCCAATCTACTGCGGATAGTAAGATTGTTACATTCTACCAATCAGCAATCCCTACTGCCACAGATGCAGGAGATTTTTTCTACGACACAGACGATGGTAAAACTTATCGTTCTACTAGCATAGGCGATACTTTAATCCAAGTAGGTCAATGGGAGAGGATTGATGTTGGTCTTAATCCTTCTTTAATAGATGCTTTACAAACCACAAACGCCCCAGCAGCAGCTAATGCTGATGTAACACAAACTAAAATTGATGGAGGTATCATAACTACTGGTTATATTACATTAGGTACAGCAGGAAATATTAAATCAGGAAAAGATAATTATGCTGATGCAACTGCTGGATTTTGGTTAGGCAGTGATGGTGCAACTCCTAAGTTTAACATTGGAGATGCTACTGATTCTTTAAAATGGGATGGGAGTACATTAATTGTTAATGGAGCAATTAATCTAACAAACGCGTCAACTGTCAGAAGTGATATAAACGTAGCTGACGGTGCAGATGTCACAAGTGCTAACTCTCAATTAGTTACTTGGTTAACTTCCAATGTAAAAATAGACACAATTTTTGAAACATCTGGTAGATTTTATACAACAGCAGGTGGAACTGGCTCTGCTGTTTTTGGGAATAATGGAGCTATGTTACAACCAGGAGCAACAGCAACTAGTTATGCAAGAATGTTATTATATACGACAGATTATGTTCTTTATAATGAGCCAATATTTTCTTGTATATTAACTGTTTTTAATAAAGGGACTCTTGATGGCAGATTTGCTGTTGGATTAGGAGATATAACAGTTGATGGTAGTGGTTTTACGGAGGTAAATGCAAAAAATTTCTGTGGATTTTATCTTAAAAAAGCTGCTGGAGCAGTTACTCTCGCAATTTTCCAACAAAAAGATGATGATACTTACGATTTTGAAAATAACGTAAGTGTTGTCAATAATAGTGATATTTTGGAGTTATTTATGAAAATAAAATCAACTGGAATTACTTATTATTACAGACGAAATGGTGGGGCTTTGACAACAATAGCTACGCTAACTACAGGAAATCCCCACGGAAACATTGAAAGTGCTATTTATTTTGCAAATACTAATATGGGTGATGCTTCCAACTTCCAAGTTCAATTAAAAAGTGTTTCTTATGAAAAATAATATGCAAATAAAATATAAAGACAACACAATGATAATAGCCGACGACTCAGAAAATGCCATTAAAATAAAAGACGGCTATGATTTTGAAATTACAGACGACGGAGAGATTAAAATAAAAAAGCAAGGAAACACGATAAAAACGAAATGGCAACTAAAGAAAAGCGTTGAAAAAATTAAAACAATAGAGGACATCAAAAAAGTATTAACAGAGTTATTAGAGATAATCGATTAAAAACACCTGATTTAAAAGGACTAGTGTATAATATAAAGAAGTTATTAACAATTTATTAAATAATAAAAAAAATATGAAGGAAAAAAATAAAAAAGAAGTAGAAACAACCCCTAAAGAAGAAGTTACAAAAGAAGATAATAAGGACACAAAAGTTAAAATGCGTGAAATTATTATTATCACAGATGGGAATTCAATTGAAATTAAAAAAGCTGAGGTTTCTGGTAAGATAGAATTAGTTGGAATCTTACAAAACTTAATCAACTTCGTTAACAAACAAGAATAAAAATGGCATCAAAATCAACTGAAAAAGAAATAAAAAAATATGATGTCATCAAAATCAGCTACAGATAAAATAAAAAACTATTCAAGCGTTGCAAGTAACGTAAAGAATAGTAGTAAATCAACTTCTCAGCAAACACCTGAGGAGCCCAGGATCACACCAGAACAAGTTGTAGCGGCTTTCGAACATTTTAATATACCTATTAATCAAAGAGGACATAATGATATAACATATTGGACAACAAAATCTCAAAGTACAGATGGCCCTAAACTTATTGAGGAACTTCATAAAAGGAGAACGGAGATAAATAATAAGGAAGATGAAAGAAATAAAGAAAGTGAATCTAAACAAAAAATGATAAACGATTCAAAATCTACTTTACCGAGACTTAGTGATAATGAATTAAGTGCACTTTTTGATGAGTACGGTTTAAAAGCCCCTGATTTAGAATGGGCCAGGAATTTTTTACCTAATGACCCCCAGAAGGTAAGGAAAATACTAGAAATGCAAAGAAAAATGTCCGATGACTTACTTAAAAAAGAAGCAAAGAACAGAGTTAATACAGTTCCTGAAGCAATGCCACAAGGTCAGGGAATGCAACAACAAATGCCACAACAAATGGCACAACAATCACAACCAATGCAAGCTATGGGAGGTATAGGAGGTCCTTTAAATATGATGGACCCATCTGTACAAGTAGGAGCGGCAGTAACACCATTTTTTATTGGAGATTTTGCTTTAGTCAAATTATCGAATCCGCAAAATCCAAATCACGGAACTTTATGGTTGGTAGATAAAAAGAAAAAGGTTCTTAGGCCCATTACTTCCGAAGCTGCTATTGAAACAGCATTTGAAGATCCAGAGGCCGCTAAGAGATCTATCACAACATTATCATCGCAAGCTTTGGGACCGAATGGTGCATTAAAAGGATTTACACCATTAACACAGGAAAAAGGTCTTAGAGACGATGGGACAATGGATAAAATTGATTTTTCTCAGTCACAAATACAAAACCATTACGGTAAACAAGAAAATCCAGAAGCCGAAGGAAAAGCATTGTCAATGCTTGATGGTGTTTTTGGTCAATTAAATCAATAATAATATGGCAACATCAAGTTATAAAATTAAATCAGGAGATAAATTCAATGTTTTTACAGGTCAGTCAATTAACTTGCCAGCAGGAACAATGATTTATGGGGATTATGGTATTAAAAAGTATTATGGGACTACTAACCCTGCTGCATCAACAACAACAGAACCAACTAAAAAAAACTTATTTGATACTGATTACTATAATCAAGAAAGGAATCAAGGGTTAGAGTCCATCGCCCTAAAAGAGCAAGGATGGGCAGAAGACGCTGCTGTAAATCAAGGTTGGGTAAATCCTAATTCTATAAAAACATTAGATGCAGATACAATTGGTATGTATATTAATGCACTTGCTTATGGTGGTTATACTATCGGGGATATTGTTAATGATATAAAAAGATTAGAGTTGGCAAAAAACGGAAATACGGAAGCTAAGAATTTAACAATCATAGATCCAGATATGATTAGAGAAATATATTATTCGACTCCAGAAGGAAGTAAAGCCCTAACTGAAACAGCAAAAATAATACCGACATTCAATTTACAAGGTTTACTTAACCCAGAATTATTAAAGTATGGTGTAAATAATATTCCTAAAGAATTATTTGAAATATTAACACCCTTACAAGATAGAGATTCAGAAGAATTTAAAAATGCTGTTGCTGATATTAAATTAGGTTATATCGATAGAGCTAATAATTCGTTACAAGCAGAAACAGAACAAGAGAAAGCTAGAGCAGATTACAATATGAAAGTCTTTAAAGAAGAACTTGAAAAAAGTTATGGAATTAAACTTAGTGATGACGCTGATAAAGCCTGGGCTCAAATAGAAGCAATTGGTGAAAACTACAGCCAGAGGGGTATATTAAGTTCGGGATTTAAAAGTGAAGCAATTGATAAAGAATTAAGTGCTACTAGAAAAACTAATGAAAGACTTCGAGATGAAAAATTAACAAAAGAAGATGCACAAAAAGCTTCTTATTATAGATCGTCAGCATCTGAAGCGGAAATAGCAGCCCTAACACCTGAAGAAAGAGAAAAATATGGTTTAACCCCTTCTGCTGATATTTTATCTAAATATAGTATTGAAGAAATGAGAAAATTAGATCCAAAGGCTTCTGAAGAGGATTTACAGGCTTATAGAGATTCCTTAATTGATGCCAGTGGTAATTATAGAAGTGCACTATATAAAAATTACTATAGTGGATTAGAAACGAATAGAACATTAAGAAAATCAACGGCTGAAAGTATGGTTCTACAAAATTCTCTTAATGAGGAAAAAAGAGCTGGTGAAGTTTGGGATAATCAAGATTCATTTTCTAGGGCAACGAAAGAACAACAAAGAATAATGGATGAAGCCGCTAAAACTCAAGGAAGTAAAGAACAAGGAACTGAAAATCCTATACAGAATTACCAGACACAACCTAAAACGGCAACTGAAAGTAATCCATATAATAATAACTCGTATGAAGAAATGCAGAAAAAAGTTGATGCAGCTAATAAAGCATCAGAAGCAGCTGCTAATATATTAAAGAGACCTTATACACCAGGTACGGTTGAAACATATTATCCAAGTTACCAACAGAATAATCAAATTAATCAAATACAACCTAAACAATCAATAGGAGGTTCTATCGGAACACCTGATTTAAGACCTAAGGTTGAGTATAAACCTAAACAAACAACACAAACAAAGACAGTAACACCTAAAAAACAATATGGGTCAGTTTATGATTTTTATATAGGAACAACTGGGTCTTATAACAAGTGGAATAGTACACAACGACAAGGAGATGCAACAAAAGCAGGTATAACTGGATATGAAGGAACAGCAGACCAGAACAAAAAATTACTGTCATATCTGAATAAATAGTAAGTACTATGTCAAAATTAAATTTAGAAAATTTTAAAAAAAGAGTGAATCTAACAACAAAGTTCGGTCAACAAACAAAAGATGAATTAAAGCATCCTGGTATTGATTTAGCTGCTCCTACAGGTACAGCTATACCAGCATTAGCTGATGGAACTATCGTCTCAGAGGGACCAACTAATAACGGAATGGGAAATGTTGTAACTCTGAAAGATGATCAGGGAAATACTCACAGTTATAGCCACTTAAGTCAGTTTAATGTTAAACCTGGAACACGAGTTAAAAAAGGCCAGACGATAGCAAAGATGGGCGCCAGCGGAAATTCATATAGTCAAACGGGAGGAGATCCAAGCCATTTAGATATAAGAATATCAAATGCATACGGTAGATGGATAGATCCTATGTTATACTTTTAATAATTCATTATAAAAAACATGTATAGAGAAAATTCAAAAATCGATTTACTTAGGTCCATAATGTCAGATCCAAAATTATCAAGGACTCTGACTGAAGCACTTAAGTCACCAATAGGTAGTACAAAAAGAGATCAAGCTCGTTCTGTTTTCTCTATAATGAAAAAACTAAATGGTAACGTGAATAATGGACAAGGGGGTCTTTATTCTTCAACACCATCAACTGTTAATCCACAAGCTTCTATGTATAATTATAATCCACAAACTGATTATAGTAACATGGTAATATTCCAACCAGCTCCAGAATTTAAGAAGTCACAAACACCTGTAAAAACTAGCTCTAATTCAGGTATTCAATATGATTCACAAGGTAAATCACAGAGCCAAAACCAGGGGATGACACAGGAAGAATATAATAATATATTTAAAACACAATCTCAATCTAAAAGTACTCCTGAGAAACTTCCTTATATCCAAGGCGCACCAGCGAAGGTTTGGGATGCTTGGAGTAATCGTATTGTTCCAGCAATAGGAAAGGGAGCAAAAGACGTAGAACTATCACTAGCTGCCGCAGCTGAGTACGGTTGGAAAAATGTAAATACCTTAGAAAGCAACGTAAGACAAGGAATAAGTGATTTTATTAAAGGATATGACCCGAATGAAAAAAATCGTTATCAAGATTATACTAAGTTAGGAGACACATGGGGTGTTGAAAAAATAGCTGGAAGTAATTTGGCTAACACAGTTTCACAAAATGGTATTGTTCAACAAAACAGAGAAGACCTTGCTGGAACTGTTTCTGGAGCATTAAATAACCAACCTGCCCTTCCTGTTGATAGTATAAAGGGGGGCACGGGGGTAGTTGGAGAGGGAGATGGAGGAACGGGAGCTACATACGGAGCCCCATCTGGTACAAAAACTGATCCTACAGCTCAGGGATATGTCGATAGGTCAACTGGACCACTAACTTATGCTAAAGATAGAGCAGATGCTCTTTTTGAGGGTGGTTTAAAGGCAGAGATAGAAAGGAACGACGCAGAATTAAAAGAGAAACTTGGATATACAAAGTACGAAGATCAATTAAATAATATGGAAGCTAATAAAGGAGCTTTAATTCCAACAATAACTAGTTATATTAGGGGTAGAGATAAATATTTAACTGCTATAGATCAGATGATTGAGAATACCGAAATGTCACTTATGAAACAAGATATGAGTAATCCGGCTATAGCGGAATCATATAATAATTATTTAACTTACTTGTATACATTAAAAGGTAGACAAACACAAAGATACGGTAATTATCTAAATTCAGCAGTAGACGAATACAATACTGAGTTTGATCGACTTGATTCTAAATTTACTAGTATTAAAGAAGAGTTTAATAGATTAGGTAAACAGGATTACGAGATAACAATTAACGAATATAATAATACGTTAGCAGCGGCTGCTGATCTATATACAAGTCTGGAAGAGGCACCAATTAAAAGAAGAGAGTTACAGGTGTTAGACAATCAAATAGCACTCCAAAATATTGAAATAATAGATGCTATTAATACTGAAAATAATGTAACAGATAAAGACTACTCGAAAAAACGTGACTCATATTATAATGATTTAACAGATGATGACGGTAACTTTAATTTTGATAATATTGGACCAGGGGGGTTAGCACAATATATTGAAACTATTGGAGTTTCAGGGGTGTCTGGTAGTAAAACAGCTTTTGTTGACGCTTTACAAAGAGCCATTAGTTCTACAACAACTAACGTTAGGAATGGCAACAATGCAGATGTGAATACTTTATTAAGATTACAGGGATTAGTTAACGATTTAGATAAAGTAGAGGGGGGAAGTGTTTATACTGATGATATAAATCCAGTCTTTGGAAATCAAACTGAATTAATTTCAAAGGAAATATATAATAATATTTCTTATGTGAAAGAAGCTTTGGCAGCCTTGGTAGGCAAAGAAGGTCCTTTAGGTAGGAAAGCAACAGAAGACAATAAAAAAGAAAAAGAATATCTATGGAGAAGTAATTTTTCCTCAAAACTTGGAGATAAAATATTAACTGCTTTTTATAAGACAATTGAATCCTCCTCTTCCGCTGGTCAGAAACCTAAAGATGTTGTTAATATATTATTAGATGGAAGTGATTCTCAAGTAGCACAAGATCTTGCAAAAGCTATCGTTAATGTAAAAAATTAAAAATATGTCAGATTTAAGAGAAAATACACAATACGATAATAGTAATGTTAGTTCTCCGTTTAAAAGTTTCTCAGGCATAACTCAGAGGATGGAAGAAGATGTTCAGAAGGCACAAGTTGTTTCAACTGTTCCGAAGGAAACTGCTTCTGAGGTTACTCCTTTTAATAAGTATCCTAATTTATTAAAAGGTTATAATCAAGAACTAGCTGATCGACTTTTTACACCTATAGCGAACAGGTATGATCCAGAGAAAGACATCCCTGTCTCAGATAAGGTGGGTCTGGGTGTGCCTATAATTGATACAGATCCTAATGAGAAGTATCAAAATATTCCTGATTATACTAAATTTATTAGTTCTGAGGGTCAACCATATTTATCAGATCCTAGTGATAAAGCAAAAATAAGGAATTTACCTAAGGATCTTTTTGGTGGAGGTCAATATTATGTGGACGAGACTCAGGAAAATCCTTTAATTAAAGCAGAACGTATTTTTGTAACCCCTGAAATCAGGAGTTACCTTTTAGGTAATCGTGCTCCAAGTATGTTTGAAATAGAGCATATTGTTCCTCTTTGGGCAGGTGGCACTGATTCGATATCTAATCTTTCTGTATTAGACAAAAAGACCCACGTTAAGAAGACAGCTATTCAAGCTGTCCCTTTGACATTGCTGGCGAATAATATGATTAGTCTTAATGAAGCTAGACATATGGCTTTAACTTGGGCTGATAAAGATATGAAAGACCTCCCAACCATCGATCTAGATGGTACTGGTTATGTGTCCGATAAAAAAGGTTTATTTGGGTCTGAAGATAGTCTTGGTGCTAAAAGCGGTGTTGAAATAGCCCTAACTTATAAAAAGAAATGGGAAAAAGATAGAAAGAAAATAAGAACCTCTGATTATTTTAAAGAATCATTTGTTGAGGAAATGGGTGAATTCGGTGAAGGTTGGTTGCCAGACCCTCTTAGGGAGGGTGCTAAAGGTTTTATCGGGGGTGTTACAGCGGATATCATTAAAGGAACAGGTCCTAGTGAAGATGCTACAACCGTAGATAAGACAGCTAATTATTTAGGTAATTTAGCAGGTATGCTTATTGGTTTCGGTAAAGCTGGAAAAGCATTAGGACATATAGGAGCTTTCGGTAAAAAAACTAAAACTATATCTAAATTACAGGCATCTCTCAACCCTTGGTATAAATATACCGGTATTGGATTAGGTATAGGTAAAAAGGCTCCTATTACCGAGAGAACAATAGGTTCTATTGTTGCAGGATTAGGAACATTAGGAAAAAAAGGGGTAACAAAATTAGCAAAAGAAAAAGTATATCAATCACAAATTACTGCTAGTTTCGCTAAGGCCTTAAAATCTTTAGGGATTGATTACGGTAGTGTAGCTACATCTGGTAGATTTACAAATCTAGGTGAAAATTTATGGAGGAGTATTGCTACTTTGTCAGCATATAATCAGACTGGTTATCTTGGACGAATTATTACAAGTGAAGACCAATACAATTTGGACGAACAAATGGGGTTAGCAGCTTCAGATATTATTTTTGGAAGCCTACTTGGTGGTGTAGGGAGCACGACAAAAGCTGGGCAAACTTTGAAAGGTTATGCTGCTATAGGAGGAGGTACAGCAATGTTCGCAATGATGAAGGGTGCAGATGAGGTAGAAGCTATCAAAGAAGGAATTGTTATGGCTGCGTTGCATGGTTTAGGAGCAAGAAATCCTAATAAAAAATATTATTTATCTTTTAAAGGATCAGTTAGAGATAATCTAATAAAAGAAGGAACAAGTACAATGAATCTGTTTAACGAACCTGGTATTATACCGATGTTTAGACAGGGTGAAATTGCTCCCAAACAAACTTTATATAACAAAGAACATCTATCAAGAGTAAATGAAACCTATCAAAAAGACAAAGCAATGTTCCCAGATAATGGGCAACTACAAAAACTAGAAAAAATAGATAGTACACAGAAAGTAATAGAATATTCACGTATAAAATCTAAAATTAAATTAGCAGATATGGTTGATAATGCTAAGAAGAGAGAAGAACCTATATCTGATGCAAAAATTGTTGAACAAATGAACTCAATTGAGACGGCCTATAAGGTTCTAATGAATAGTACAAAACCTACTAAAACACAAGATATTTTACAAGCTATGGATGCTCAATCATTGGGAAGGAAATTGCTCCCTAATAGAGGTATAAGAAAAAGTTTAGCAAATAGGATGGGTCCCAAACTAGACAGAAATGATCTTGGATTTTTAGAAAGAGACTACTTCGAATTAGATAAATTACCATCGATGAACACTGTCTTCTCTGAAGCCGGTAAGGAAGCTATAACAACAGTTCGAGGTGGCGGAAAAGATATAGTAACCAAGAAAGCAATTGATCCTAAAACCAGGGACGCCCAAAATGATTTTGCAAAAAATCAAAATTCTTATGACGGAAACTATTATGTTGTTGATTCAGTGGCAGCAAAAGATATAAGCCGTTGGGTGAATACTCAACTAGCAATGAACGGGAAAACAGAAACAGGTAAAAGAGCTACTGAAGCGGATTTTATTACTGATGTAGAGAGTACAAAAAATGTTTACGTTAAAAAGATACAAGATTTAGAAGGAAATGAAGTTCAGTGGAAATATATAGGGAAATTACCTTCAGAAAGAGGTCTTAATGAAGCGGAAAATAAATTTCACGTTAACCTACCGTTCACAAAAATGTTAGATAGGTTTGTTTCTTATATAAAGGGGTCAAAAACAACCGATGAAATTGTATCTAAATTTAAATCAGACAGAGCCTTTGGGGGAGAAAAAGATAAAGAAGCTACAATAACTAAGGAACAAGCAGAGATCCTACTTGAAAATAAAGATTGGGTTGAAAAAACAGATAGTGAAACCAAAAAGAATTTAAAGGATTTTGAAAGTAGATTAAGTTTTGAAAAAGAACTTCTTGATATGGTAAAACCATTGAATCCTTTACTTAGAATAACCAAGGACAACGCTATGATTTCTAAGACAATGAGAGAAAATGGTTTGAAAGTCTATGTAGGCAAAGTAAAGAGTTCTACTCCAGAAGGAGCTGGTTATGATCCATACAACCCTAATATTATTCTTTCTGTAAGAGAGGGTAGTGACTTAAAAAGATCTATAGTGGATAGATCAATAGAAAAAGAAATTAATGATGTAATTAATCGCACTAGAGAATATCCCAAGGAAGAAACTCAGATAAAGGAGATTCTAGAAGAGAAGCCTACAGAATTATCGGAAGAAAAAATTTCTGAAGATAATTTATTAAAGGAAGAAATAAGAAGAAATGAATTTGATGAAAATGTATCTAAGGAAAAAATAGAAGATATTAAAGAATTTGATATCAAAGATAATGAAATTAAAAACGAAGAGATTGTTCCTAAAGAAATATTTGATTTAGAATCAAAAATAGATGGAAACGATATCCGATCAGAAAATGACGGTGTTAATAATGCTGCTATAAAAGCATTTGATAAAGTTTTATCTAAATTAGATGAAGATAGTTCTAATTATCGAAGATTATCAAAAATTAGAGATACCTTTACAAAAGAAAATATAATCAAACTAGCAAAAAACTCTTATGAAAAATCTGAAAATGATGTTTTAAAAGGGTTTGAGTTGTTTAAAGAAAGAATCGCCACAGCATTTAAAAAAGCCGGTGTTGAAGACCCCACTGTTGAATATGAAAATAGTCAGGCTTATAAGAAAGTATTTTTAGATTCGGTTAAAAAAATAGATAACAATATCTTAACTTTTAATAATGAAGGAAGGTCATTAATGGAAAAATCTAATAACAAAAAACATAAAAGTAAATTTGAAGAAATAACAGGACTAGAGACTCTTTATTACGAAGAAAATAAAAGATTAGAAACAAAACCCCAAACAGAGGATGTTTATCAGTCCATGATGAATAATGGATATATTCCTCTTGCTTATGACAATAAACCTGGAAGCATAATGGGTGTTAAATTTGTATCAAAAAAAGTTGGTGGAAAGGGGATAGGGGAAAAGGGTGCAATTGATGAATATTTAGATAAAGAAGTATTTAGTAAATTAGGATTTAAAAAGGGTGTTGATTCCTTAAATGATTTTACCAAGAGATTAAAAAGTCTTAATAGTAGGGAGATGCAAAATCAGATAGAGGGTGAAATATATAGAACTATTGTTATTAAGAATGATTCGGGTTTAAATCCAAGGGTTAAGGATACAACAAAAGATTTTGAAAAAATAAAAGTTCACCCTGATGTTCCTAATGCTAAAGAAGCCTTAAAAAACTTAGGAGATTTATATACATTCGATGGGATTATGTATACATCTCAGGCAAATCACAATGAAATCGGAAAAGCTAATGGATATAGTCATAACCCACGTTATACAAAACCAACACAAACTTTCGTTGAAAAAAAGACAAATAAAAACGGAGAGATAATCGACAGAAATACCTTCCACCAAAAAATGGAAATGAAATCATGGACAGAAAGAGAAAAGAATATGTGGGAAAAACAACTCGAAATTAAGTTAAAAGATACTGATATGATAACTTTTGAAACGAACGTAAAGATTGGAATGGATAGTGTTGGGAAAGATATGGGTAAATATAAGGTTGTCGATTCTCCCTCTGAATCATTTAGTTTTAAATATCAAAATCCACATGAAATAGGAGGGTCTTTTAGTCTTGGGAGTATTCTTTCTAAAATACCTGCTGAAGCGGGATTATCTGAGGTAATAAAGAAAAAATATTTACCTTACGCAGAAGATTTAAAAAATTTAAGTAGAGAATTACAGACAGCAGTGGGGAGTGAGGAAATGTCTGTTGTATTAAAAAAATATCCAGAATTAAAGAAAGAAAAATGGTTAGAAAATCTTTTTGGAAATTTAAAGAAGTCAGGAGAACACGGAGCCGGAATATACCAATTTGGAAGAATCCTAAATACAGATATAAATAAACTCATAGTAGATAATTATCTTAAGGGTAGATTTTTCAAAGCTGATGATCTTCATTTAAAAACTGATTCAGGGGTTAAATTAGGAAAATATTTAGATTCAGGGGAATTAATGATATCTAAACGTACATTTATCGACATGTATGGTAAAGACGCATATAAAAAATTGGAAAATGGAAAAGATTTTCATGTTCTTGCTTTCAGATACCCCACCTTAAAAGACACCTCAATGGCGAAAATGAAAATTTTAATTGCCGAAAGAAATAATGAACCATTAGATAGAGGGCAAGTGGTTGTTAATTCAGCTGACACAATGAAATTTGATCATGATTACGATGGTGATAGATTGCAAATATTTAAAATTGGAGGAGAAAGAGGGTTACCGACAGAGGTAGCTGATTATTTCTATAATAAAGCTAAAGGTGGAGAAATGATTTTCCCTAAATTGACTAAAGCTAATAAGATAATTTATGACGGGAAAGATACATATAAAAAATTAAAAGAGATGGGTTTGAAAAACCTAAATGATAGTAAAGCTATTAGTTTAGCGGCTAAACTTGCTCGACCAATGAGAACTTTGATATCTCTCAAATATGAAGTTAGATTTGGACCATTAGGGGGGGATGGTTCAGGTTTAAAAAAGAATGAAAGGTTGGTTGAACATTACTTAAATGGAAAATTAAGGAGTTCAAATATAAAGAAAGGAATTATAGGTGAAAATATACCTAACGGAAAATTTGTAGTTAAACCCGTATTCGGTGATAAGGAAAGTCTTTTATTGGGGCAAATTGGACAAGAAGCTGTTGACTCAGTTGGAACAGTTGATTTATCTAAAAGATTGGAAGGATATAATGATGCTAGTAGTTATATAATGGATAAACTGTTTACGCCCCACGGGAAAAATAAAGGTGTTATATATGCTATAAATGATTTTATTAGTAAATATCAAGTACCATTTAACCTAAAAAAAGATCTTTCTAATAATGCGATAGACAGAAGTCAATTTTATCGGGAATCTATAAAAGAATTAAAGAGTGAGGGGGCTAATCTAGGTCCAGTAGAAGAGGTAATGGATAATTTAAATGGGATTAAAAGGTTGGATCATTATTATAATGATATCCTAGCAAGAAAGGAAATCGATAAATTGGCGAAAGAGAGTGTAGAAGAAATTTTTAAAGATGATCCTAGTTTAAAGGTTAAAGGTGAACCAGTTGGGAGAAGTCAAAATACTTGGTTTTTTACTGATCGTATAGCTAAAAAAATTAAAGATGAAAATAATTTCAAAAAGGAACCGAGTGAAATAATGAAGTTGGTGAATGATGCTTATAAGGAATATGCAAAAGAAGTTGATTTAACAAGACAAGAAAGAAAAGAAATTGCTTTGTGGGCGGCAAGAGAAAATGATGGCAATTTTGCATATGGAAATTATTCTTTACGTTCAACATACTTAATTAACGAATCTCCTGGAGTTGCTAAAGCTTATTTCGAAGGTCAAAATAAATATAAAAAAGTAGAAACTCCCGAAACTATTACTAATACTCCTAAAAACTATCAAAAGCTATCAAAAACTACTACTAATACTATTAAACATGATGTAATAAAACCCTTTCAGGAACAAATAAGTTCAGCATTGAAAGATCGTCCTATCATATTTGATGGTTCTAAAAGAAGTAATAACTTCCTACAAGAAAAAGTTGATACAGGTAAAATTAAGATTGAAGGAATGGAAAAACAACAATCACTACCGACAATGGAGACACCTATGGATTCAGTTAAAAGTTTCGCAATTGAAAATGGATGGACTGGGACAGAAATAAAAAAAGGTTTAACTCGGTTCGAACGAGACGAATATATGATAGATGTATGGGATACAAAGAACGGTCTTACTGTGGGTGTTTATCGTCCAGGAGAAAAGAATTCTTTTCAAAAGAAAATAACAGTTGATGATTTAACTAATCTTTTAGCTTCACCAAATCAAATAGATACCTTATTTAAAAATAGTAATAGTAGACAAGAAGGTTTAATACCGTCTAATGAATGGGGATCAATTAAAAAGAATTTATCTATGTAATAGGAACATCATCAGCCAATATCTCCTCGCAAACATCAATAAATAAAGTGTCACAGCCCAGGCATCGATATTTCAACCATTTTGTAGTATCTTTTTCAGGATGAAAATTTAATTTTATATGTTGCCCACACTTAGAACATTTAAACTGGGGAAAACTTATTTTTTCTTTTGGTTTAATTCTAGAAAGATATTCTTTCTTAAAACATTTCCTACAACAAAATCTATTTTTAGGACTCTTCGGTTGGAATTCCTTTCCACAAATACATTTAATTATTGGTAATTTACTCATTTTTATATATTGCTATTAAGGTATTCTACTTCTAGAGACTTTTGTAGAAACTTCAATGAACTTATAAGTAATTCAATGTTTTGAACATGCATTCTTGCTTTTTTATAAATGAAAGCTTCACTACTAGCATCTGAAATTGTATCGGACTTAGTTGCCGAAATAGCCTTACCAGTTGCCTCGTCAGTCTTAATTATTTCATCTCTTTTAATTAAAGAGAATGATCTCTCAGCCTTTATTAATTCTTGGTTGTAGTTAGGAAAATATCCAGCAATTCTAGTTAATACTTCTCCAACATCTGAAGGACTTACTTCTGTCTTGTTATATTTTTCAATAAACTCATCGTACAAATCTTCATATGGTTCCTTTATTGATTCTGTCATAATATTTATTTTTCTAAGTTTAATAATCTATTAATTTCGGTTTTATTAAAACCGACTACTATCTCTTCTCCTATTTCAAAAACAGGCACACCCATTTGATCACTTTTTTCAATTGCTTCTTTTCTTTTTTCGGCATCAGCTGCTACATCAAAAACTTCAAGTTCTACATCACCATAATCTTCTAAAAACTTTTTAGCTTCATTACAGTGGGTACAAATTGGAGTTGAATACATTGTTACTTTTTTCATATTTTTTTTAATAATTTATTTCTAACTAATAATATAAATACTTATTTATAAATATTGTGCAAATCTACCCCCGTAAAAAGTTTAATTGTTTGATGTAAACTTTTCCCCATTTCTTCTACTAATTTTACTAAGTATTTTTGATCTAACTTCTCAGAATGTTTATCGTACATTTTTGCTAATAATACTTCTGTAAAAATTAAAGTAGCATTTGATAAGTCTTCATCTGTGTAATCTCTGTGGACTCCTCCATTTTCTAAAATTTCTGTTGAGAGTTCTTCTATTTTTTTATTGAATTTCATATTATTTTTAATTATTTTTTAATAAAGGTACCTTTTATCCTCTTTACCCCCTTGTTCCGTATTATTCTGATTAGAATGCACCTTTTTGAGCTAGAAAGATATGTTCAGCGCTTTATGTTCTTCGTGTTCTCCTTTAATAAATCCGCAAGCATCTTTCTCTCTTTTTCTGATCTAACTCTTTTAGTGGGATGTTTTTTAAACCACCTTTTAATCTGTTCCTTCTCATCAAATCTATCTCCCTCAATCCCATTTATTCCACCACTGATAATACAGTCTCTTTTAAGCATACCTAAGGTGAAATATCCGATATCTTTTGATTTAGCTTTTCGCACTATCTTTTTTTGTTGTTTAACCCAATTAGGAATCCCGGTTTTAGGTTGTTTATTACAGATTGGTTCATCGACATACCAGATACTTTTATCGTCTATGTCTTTTGCCTCAAGACATAATGGAGATGAACAATTGGCAAAATGTCGTGTTTCTGTTTCCATATTATTTTTTAGTTACTTTTTTTAGTAATCTTTTTTTAATAAAGTCGCTTCTATTAATCCAAGCTTTACAACTAAAAGGAGAGACTCTATCTTTTTTTTCTTTTTTAGACATCATTCTCTCAGCCATGTCTCTTTTAGGTCGTTTATTTTTTGATTGTAGATATTCCATTCTTTTTTATTACTGTGATAATATTTTCAAAAACCTCCTTGCACTCTGGTATATGACTTATAAATAATATTTGAGGATATTTTTTCTGAAGTTTAATTAATACCTCAATAAAATCAGAAACCATTTCACTATTGAGTCCAACAATCATTTCGTCCATTAAACGAAATCCAAAATTAGAAGTCAATGAAGATAAACCTTCTGATATAGCTATTATTATTCTATTTTTTTCACCACCCGAGTAGTTATCAAAAGACATCTCTTCACCAGTCTCGTTTAAAACAGTTATAAATAACCCTTCCTTAATACCCTCACCATCTGCTCTATCTTTCTGTGTATCTAGTCTAATACTGAAGTCTGACATCTGACTAAGCACTTTATTTATTCTATCTTCAAGTTGGGGGATAATGTAATCTACAATAACTGATTTTATACCTTTTGAACCAAAAGCCTCTTTTAGAAGACTCAACGATTCATTTTCTTCATTCTTAACAGACAAAACAGCTTTAAGGTCAGATATATCATCTTTGCACTTTTTTAGCGTCTTAACTCCATTTTGGGCCATTAAAAGCATTCCTGAAGCACTTATATAACTATCACGAAGTCCTTTGATCTCCATACGAAGCGTAGATATGTCTAAGTTCAATTTATCTGGATTATATTCAACTAAATCAGTTTTGAACTCTTCAATATCTTTATTCATTGAAACAAGATAATTATTCAATTTAAATATCTCTTCTTTGTTAACAATCTTTCTAGCATCTATTTCCTTAAGAGTTTCTTTGAATACAGCATTTCTTGTTAAAATGTCCCGAGATTTTTCCAATTCAACAATTTCTTCTTTATTTTTTTTTATACCTTCATAGATATTTGAATCATCCCTTAACGGAACTAATTCTGTATATCTTTTCTCCCAGAATGTAAGAGCCTCTTTCTGATTCTTTGTTATTTCATTCTTTTCTTTTATTTGACCAGAGAGAAACTCAATATGACTCTTAATTGGGAGAATAAAAGGACATTTATCGCCAGCTGGACAACTATCACTATCTTTTAGTAATGGAATTATCTGCTTATTTATATTTTCAATATCCTTAGTAAAATCAACAACATTAGGTTTATCTGCGAGTAACGCATTCATCTTCATGGTGTTTGTAGCGTTCTCTCTAAGTAAGGTCTCCATCTCATTTATTTGTTGTTGTAAAACAACGCTTTTTTCAAGGTCACCTTTCGCAGAATCGATGTCTAGCTTCTTATGTTCCTCCAAAGTTTCCCCATCTTTCTTTTCTTGATTCTCTATTTTTTCTAATGATTCTATATATGACGTTATTAATGCTTTTTTATCATTAATTTTTTGTTGTATACTAGAGATATCGTTAAGTTTCTTTGTTAGAAACTCTTCCTCATTTACTTTTTTATCAATTTTTACAGTTAAATCCTTTGTTTCATCCTTATAGATATCTATTTTATCTACGATATCCTTTGTTTCAGCTATTTTTTGAGTCAATTCTTCAATCTTATATGAAGTAACAGCATTCTCTTTTTCGTTTAATGTAATTAAGTTACGCGCTTTTGTATACAATTCATCAAAATTTCCAGCTCTTACAATTTCAAGCAAGAGATCCTTTCTCTTAGAAGCACTTGCTTTTACAAAGCTATTCTCATTATCTTGTGGGTAAGCAATGCTATTAGTGAACAGTTCGTAAGAGGCTCTTAAAAAATCGCTCTCTATCCACTCTTGTGTTTCTTTGGCCCCTGTTCTGTTAATAGGAAGGAATTGACCTTCAGATCCCGTGTTCTGGGTAATCGAAAGAGTGTTTTTCCCTGTAGATGATACGGAACGCGTGATGATAGTCTCCTTTGGTCCATCATTAAGTTTAAGAGATACTGTGGCTGTTTTTGAACCTCGTCTAACAAGGGAGCGATTGTCGGATCTTCCTTTTCCGTACAGTACCCATAATATTGCCTCTGTAATTGATGACTTTCCAGATCCGGATTTGCCATCAACCAAAATCTTACTGTTTTCATCAAATTTGATATCAGTTTTTTCATGAGAGATAAAGTCTTTAATTTTTAATTCTTTTAAAATAATCATTTTTATTCATTAGGCTTGAGTAAACTCAAAATTATTAATTCGACTTCTTCAGAACCAAAAATAGTTTCAGGATTATCTACCCATTTCCTAACCAAATCTTTTTTCTCATCATCAATAGACAGTGTTTCTAATCTCTCTAAACAATCTTTCTTTGCTTTATCTACATCTTCTTTCGTATAAATCGAACAAATTACAGGTGGTTCAAAAATAGATTCAGCAAAGAAACTCTTTTTACAATGTGGACATTCATGTGTCGAAATGCTTTTAATTCTATTTTCTTTCATAATTTTTTAATTACTAATAACCCAATCTTCTCCAATTATGTCCTCTCTACTAATAATAAGTTGATTTAAGGTACCATCCTCCCTTGCAATTGTTAACAAATCATCTTTTAGAAACACATTAATATTTCTATTATCCCAATCTATTTTTGTTATTTTTTTCCCTTCGATTACTTCTTTAAGAGCTGTTGGAAAATCCATTTTTTTCTCATACTCTACTTTTACCTCTTCCGGTGGTACCGGTGATTTTGATTCTTCCATATATTTTTTAATTATAATTGCTTGGTTAATAAATCTAAAACTTCTTTCTGCTTCAATATTAATGGTTTACTATTAGCTTCTAATAAGCCCAAACCTACTTGTGCTAAGGAATATGCGTCTGCCACATTGTCATCGAGTATCGTTACATTATATCTTTTGTATATCTCTATAAGCATAACATCCTTTTTTGCTGCACCATTACCAGTTATGAACTTTTTCAAACTAGTAGGTGCAACAATAATGAATGGAATATTATAATCAAAGAGAACTGCTCTTGTCATATAATTCAGTGCGGCTAACTGGACTAATGCTGTAGTGTTCCTCGCCATAAACGCCATTCCTTCTACAACAGCTATATCCGGTATATCTTCACTTATCATCATTTCTATATCCTCAACAATCTTTCTTATCCTTTTTAGTTCATCAACAGGCTTTTCTCCTCCTTTATTACTTTTAATTAATACCTTTTTGATTAATTTACCGTTTTCAAGAAGGACCACTCCTGTTCCAACCAAACTGAGATCAATTCCTATGCTTTTGATTTTTTTATTCATTTTTCTTCTTCAAGATTTATACGAATGTTGTTTCCTAGAGTTGTATATTCATGATAATTGAAAGATTCAACTCTAAAATTTTTGTTACCATATTCAACAACAACACCTCTTTTTATTTCCTGAACACTACAAATTGGTAGCGACAAATTTGTAAAGAACTTTATACTGCTTCTTACCAGAGATAATGAAACAAAAAAGATAGCAATAAAAATAAGTAACCCAAATCCATATTTTTTTAATGTCCCAATAACTATATCATTTGTCGGTACTTTAAATTTCATATTAATTAATTAAGATTAACCCAGTTAGTAATTTTCGACCCTAACACCACCTTGCTTTAGTTGGTTCTTATCCATGTGAACAAGACTGAGAGCAATATCGCTACTGATAATGCTATGTGAAT